>WFLX010277733.1_pt1 | contig 17512 bp, 13 predicted proteins | sample 4967041 | NCBI WGS metagenome assembly WFLX01 (sample SAMN12857096, study PRJNA449069) | gut metagenome | isolation source: stool from male and female vole | host: Microtus ochrogaster | place: USA:Florida | collected 2017 | reverse complement strand
GCCACATGGCCGTGGAGCAGGGCATGGAAGACGCGTTGACTCCCGCAGCCGGGACAGTCCCACCCCGTGAGTACCTTAAAGGTGCACTTGGGCGCTGACGCCGACAAGGACGGGTCGACCGCGTAGTAATAGTAAAGCAAGACGCCCGCAAGGACGAGCCCGAAGGTCCACAGGGCCGTCAGGCCGACGGTGCGCAGCCTCATAGGAATATGCACAGGAATATGATGGGCAGGATTCCCAGAGCCAGCGTGAGCATGATTAACCACTGCGCCCACTCCGACGCGCGTTCAGCGCCGGCGTAATTCCCGCGGGCATAGTTCGAGCCCACCATCACCGAGGCGATGATTACGCCGATGGCCAGCGGCGAGCAGCAGCATATGGTCAGCACGATGCCCCACACCAGGTACGACGGCGGGCAGGGCGGCGCCGGCGTCACCGGAACAGCCGGCTGTAGGGGCGCACGAGGTGGTGTCGGCGGCTCGATGGGCGCACTTTCGGCCACATAAACAGTAGTCTCCTCCGGCGTTTCCTCAACGATAATCACTTCGGAGGGAGCCGCAGGCGATGCATCGGCCGGCTTGGGCGGCGGAACGGTCATGGTTTCCGCACGCCGCAATGTCCCGTCGAAGAGCGGGCGCATTTCAGGAAGTGTGCCCGCGGGGTACCATTTGGCCAGGCCCTCGAACCATACCTTGGTGTTCTCGTTCACCGGCATATCCAGCAGCTCCTCCAGCTCGAAGGGTCCCTGCTGCATGCCATTAAGAAAAATCCATACTTTCATGTGGGGTGCGGAATAATGCCCCCGCCTGAGCGGTAGCTCCGGCAGGGGAGGGTGATTAAAATGCCTTGGTGGGCTCGCCGAGGACGTCGGAGAGCAGGTTGTTGGCCAGGCGGGAGGCGCCGATGCGGAAGAGCTCGTTGGTGAGCCATTCTTCGCCGAGCACTTCCTTCACGATGGTGTAGTACTTCACCGCATCCTCTGTGGAAGCCACGCCGCCGGAGGCCTTGAAACCAACCTTGCGGCCGGAAATTTCGTAGTACTCCTTGATGCACTGACACATAACGTAGGCTGCCTCGAGCGTTGCGCCGGAGAACTCCTTGCCCGTGGAGGTCTTGATAAAGTCGGCCCCGGAGTACATCGACAGCACCGATGCAATCTTGATGTTGCGGGCGGTTTTGAGCGCGCCCGTTTCGAGAATCACCTTCAGGTGTCCGCCGCGGCATGCCTCTTTCTGCTCCATGATTTCGTCGCACATGCTCTCGTAGTCGCCGTCGAGGAAGTAGCCCAGGTTGAGGACGATGTCAATTTCGTCAGCACCGGCTTCGCGTGCCAGGGCCGTTTCGGCAATCTTAACCTCGGGGAAGGACTGCGAGGAGGGGAATGCGCCGCTGACGCAGGCTATGCTCACCTCGCTTACTTCCAGCACCGAGCGCACGATGCCCGCAAAGTTGGGGTACACGCAGATGGCCGCCACGTTGGGCAGCTCGGGGTGCTCATTCTCGAAGCGGTTCACATTCTCGGTGAAATCGGCCACGGAGCTGGGGCTGTCGGTGGCCTTGAGGGTCGTAAGGTCGATGGTGTTCAGCAGGAAGGTGTACACCGCCTTGTTGTTGTTTTCGGCAAAGTGCTCGTCGAGGATTTTGCTCACCTCGGCGGCAACGGCCTCGTCGTCCTCGAGGACGTGCGATGCGGCGATGGCGGCCGTGTATTTATCCGGCTCATGGGCCTCCAATTCGTGGTCGTGCCCGTGGTCGTGTCCACAGTGTTCGTGGTTGTGGTCGTGTTCGTGGTTATGTTCCATTATCATTATTCTTGTTTGGTTTTCTTGTCGGATCAAACTGTCAATTTGACAATCTGACTAATTATCCCGGCCCTTGAACCGCTCGGCGTCGCGGACGGTTTTCTTGAGCAGGTTCTTTTCGAAGGCTTCTGTAAGGTCGATGCCGTGCTGGTTGGCGAGGGCGCACACCACCCACAGCACATCGGCCAACTCGTCGGCCAGGTCGAGGCTGTCGCCCGGCTTGGCACGCTGGTCGCCGTCCAGGCGCGCGATGACGCGTGCCACCTCACCGACCTCCTCCGTCAGAACAGCCATGTTGGTCAGCGGCGAGAAGTAGCCCGCGCCCGTGGTGGTGATCCAACGGTCCACCGCCGATTGCGCCCCGCGCAGGGTCATGTCGCCGCTCTCGTCCATGGGGTAACTTATTCAGCAGCAGTCGCCTCAGGTTCGGAGTAGCCCTCGCTCTTGGCGCGTTTCTCCATGCGCTGTATGCGCTTGTCAAGGTCGGGGTGCGAGGAGAAAAGTTGGTTCATCTTGCTGGTTTTGCTCTCGCCCTGCATCGCCTTGAGGCGCTTGAACGACATGGCCATGGCGTAGGGATTCTTGCCGTGGGACTTGAGGAATTCGTAGCCGTAGTCGTCAGCGGCATTTTCCTGCTTCTGGGAGTAGGTAGCTCCTGCCAGTTTTTCGCCCAGGTCGCCCAGCTGTGAATCGGTCAGGGCTGCAACATTGCCGTTGGTGGAACCCACGGCATCGCGCAGTGCGGATGTCAGAAGAGCCTGCTTGAAAGCCTTCTTGGAGTCGTGGTGTGCCACATGGCCTACTTCGTGGCCGATGACGCCCAGGAGTTCGTCGTCGCTCATGATGTCCATAAGAGCCGCAAACACGCGCACACTGCCGTCGGCGCAGGCAAAGGCATTGACATCCACCACGTTGTACACCTTGAAATTCAGCGGCAGGCCTTCAACGTCGGTCAGGCCCTCGGTGAGGCGGTTCAGGCGGATGGTATAGGGGTCGTCGTCGGGCAGAACGGGGTTATGTTTGTCCATCCAGTCGATGTATTCGCGCACGTACTCGGTCATCTGCGCGTCGGTGAGCGTCACGGCCTGGGCTGCCTTGCTCACACCCGAGATTACTTTCGATTTGTTGAGGTTAAACTGAGCCTGTGCCGACGCTGCTGCGCCCACAAGCATGGCGGCCATAAGAGCCACTCTGAACATACGTTTGAACATAGATTGCGTTTGATTTTGGTTTCTGCTACAAATTTACGATAAAAAAACGGAACTACCGCCCCGGCAGGCAAAAAATCACCCCTCCGCCGGCGGGTTCAGCGCCGCGTGTACGGTCTTGGCCTTGGCCGGCCCTACCACGGCGGCTAATTGCTCGGCCGAGGCCTCGCGGATGCGCTTGACGCTCTTGAACTCCTTCAGCAAGGCCTCCGCCGTCTTGGGGCCGATGCCCTTGATGCCGTCCAGCTCGCCCACCAGCGCCGACTTTGAGCGGCGGTTGCGGTGGTGCGTGATGCCGAAGCGGTGGGCCTCGTCGCGCAGATGCTGAATCACGCGCAGGGTCTCCGAATTCTTGTCTATATATAAAGGTATGGAGTCACCGGGGAAGTAGATTTCCTCCAGGCGCTTGGCAATGCCCACCACGGCGATGCGTCCGCGCAGTCCCATGGCGTCCAGGGCCTCCACCGCACTGCTGAGCTGCCCCTTGCCACCGTCCACCACGATGAGCTGCGGCAACTCCTGCCCCTCCTCCATCAGGCGTGTGTAGCGGCGCGTCAGCACCTCTTTCATGGACGCAAAGTCGTCCGGACCTTCCACGGTCTTGATGTTGAAATGCCGGTAATCGCGCTTGGCCGGGCGGCCGTCGCGGAACACCACGCAACTCGCCACCGGGTTCGTGCCCTGGATGTTGGAGTTGTCGAAGCACTCGATGTGGCGGGGGAGTTCGGAGAGATGGAAGTCGCTCTTGATGCGCTCCAGCAGCTTCTCGGTGCGCTCCTCGGGGTTATGACGCTCCATGTGCTTGAGGTCGTCCAGGCGGTTCTGACGTGCGTTGCGCTGACTCACCTCCAGCAGCTTGGCCTTGTCGCCGCGCCGGGGTATGGTGAACGAAACGCCGGTCATGTCCACCTCCGGAGCCTCGGCCACGATGACCTCGTCGAACACGGCGCCGAACTGCTGCCGGATTTCGTCCATGGCGTAGCTCAGGAGCTGCGCACGGCTCTCGTCCAACGACCGCTTGTAGCGCAGCGTCACCGACCGCACCACCGCCCCGCGCCGAACATGCATATAATTAATGTATACGTTGCTGGAGCCGTCGTCGTCGAAGCCGAACACATCGATATCGCCTATGGTCTGGCTCACAATCACGCTCTTGGAGCGGTAATTCTCCAGCAGGCGGTAGCTCTCCTTCAGCTCCTGGGCCTCCTCGAAGCGCAAATCCGCAGCCAGCGACTCCATCTCCTCGCGCAGATAGTTCATTAGCTCCTGTGTCTCGCCGCGCAGAATCTGGCGTATGCGGTCGATGTAGATGCCGTAGGTCTTATGGTCGATTTCGCCCGTGCAGCAGCCGCGGCACTTGTGGATGTGGTACTGCAGGCACAGCCGCCCCTTGCCCTTGGCGATATAGTCGGGCGTGATGGGCAGGCGGCACGTCCGCACAGGGTAGAGTTGACGGATCAGCTCCAGTACCGTCCGCGCTACGGACGTGTTCGTGTACGGCCCGTAGTACTTCGACCCGTCCTTNATATGCTGNCGCGTGANNAACACCCGCGGGTACATCNCGTTGGTCACCACTATCCACGGGTACGACTTGTCGTCCTTGAGCAGCACGTTGTAGCGCGGTTTGTACTCCTTGATCATCGAGTTCTCGAGGTTCAGCGCGTCCTGCTCCGTGGGCACCACGATGTACTTCATGTCGGCGATGTTGCGCACCAGCAGGTTCGTGCGCAGGTTGTCGTGGGTGCGGTTGAAGTAGGACGACACGCGCCGCTTCAGGTTCTTCGCCTTGCCCACATAGATCACCGTCCCGGCTGCGTCGAAGTACATGTACACGCCGGGAGTATCGGGCAGGAAGGAGATTTTCTCCTTCAGTTCTGGTGATTTTTCGTGCTTGGACATATCTGTTTAAGTTTCGCAGGCGAAACTTAAGGGTTATGGGGTTAATGTTTAAAGTTTAGGGGTTTATGAGTTTACAGGTTTAGAGGCTTATAGAGTTAGGAGATGGTGGCTTTAAGAGTTCACTGGTTTATGGGATTGAAGCCAAGCCCTGCCCCCAAGTCTTAATCTCCTAATCTCTCATCTCCTAATCTTATAATCTCTTAATCTTCTAATCCCGACAAATAATCTTATAATCTCTAATCCAAAAATAATCTCTAATCTTCTAATCCTCAAAAAGTTCACTGAAACAGCCCCAAATCGTCGGCGCGGTTAACCCCGAGATGCTCGTAGGCCAGCACCGTGGCTTCACGCCCGCGGGCGGTGCGCTTGATGAAGCCCTGCTGAATCAGGTAGGGCTCGTACACCTCCTCGATCGTGCCCGGGTCCTCCCCGATAGCCGTCGCAATGGTGTTCAGACCCACCGGACCCCCGTGGAACTTGCGGATGATGGTGCTCAGGATGCGGTTGTCAATTTTGTCAAGTCCGAATTGGTCGATGTTCAGTGCCTCCAGCGCATAGCGGGCAATGGGCAGGTCGATGTTGCCCGAACCCTTCACCTGGGCGAAGTCGCGCACACGCCGCAGCAGNGCGTTGGCGATTCGGGGCGTCCCGCGCGAGCGCATCGCAATTTCCTGCGCAGCCTCCGACGATATTTCTACACGCAATAATCGTGCCGAACGCTCGATGATGCGCTTCAGCACCGTGTGGTCGTAGTGCTCCAGGTGGCATTGGATGGAGAAGCGCGTCAGCAGCGGCGCCGTGAGCATACCGCTGCGCGTGGTCGCNCCCACCAGCGTGAACGGCGCCAGGGTCAGCTGTACACTCCGGGCCCCCGGTCCTTTGTCAATCATGATGTCGATGCGGAAGTCCTCCATGGCCGAGTAGAGGTACTCCTCCACCACCGGGCTCAGACGGTGAATCTCGTCGATGAAGAGCACATCGTTCTCCTCCAGCGACGTCAGGATACCCGCCAGGTCGCCCGGCTTGTCCAGCACCGGACCGGAGGTCACCTTCATGCCCACGCCAAGCTCCTTGGCNATGATGTTCGAGAGCGTTGTCTTNCCNAANCCCGGAGGACCGAACAGCAGGATGTGGTCCAGCGCCTCACCGCGCATGCGGGCGGCCTGCACGAACACGCGCAGGTTTTCTTTTATGTGGTCCTGGCCGTTGAAGTCCTCGAAGCGCTCGGGGCGCAGGGCTTTCTCCACCTCGGCGTCGTTGCCGCGCGGCGTTTGTTGGCCTCGGAGATCTATATCGTCCATAATCAGAGAGTTTTGAGAATTGCGCCAACCACCCGCTCGGGGCTGATGGCGTTGAAACATTCAAGGTCGCCGCGGCGGCAGGGCTTGTTGCCGAACACGGAGCAGGGGCGGCAGGGCAGGTCGGTCTGCACAAAGTCGTCCTCCACAGCCCTCCAGGGCGTGAAGCCGCAGGCGGGATGGGTCGCCCCCCAGAGGCTCACCACGCGCGTGCCGGCGATGGCCGCAAGGTGCATGTTGGCCGAGTCCATGCTCACCATCACGTCCAGGTGGTTCATCAGCGCCAGCTCGGCCTGAAATCCGTAGCGCTTTCCGGCCAGCGACGTGCAGCAGGGGTATTTTTCGGCCCACCGCTCCAGCACCGCTTGCTCNTCGCCCCCGCCGCCGAAGNGGAATATGCGGCAGTCGGGCAACTTATCGCACAGCAGTTTCACAACCTCCTCCATCTTTTCGGGCGGGTAAACCTTCCCGGGATGGGCCGCAAAAGGAGCGATACCGACCCACTGCTCCCCTACGCCCTTGGGCGTCGTGATGGCGGCATATAGCTCCGCCGGGGCCGAGTCGCGTCCCGCAAAGAGGCCGTCGAAGCACTCCTCCACCGGGTAGCCCGCCTCAGCGAAGGCACTGCGGAAAAGCTCGCGCTGAGTTGGCGCCGGCGTCAGGTCCTTACCGCGCTCGCGCGTAATGCGGCGCCGTGCTGCCCGAGGCTTGTGTATGCGGCTCACAGCCACGCCGTTAAGCCTCAGGAGGATGCCCATGATGCGCGTACGCAGAACGTCGTGCAGGTCCACCATCGCCGAAGGTTTGAAGCGGACGCACATGTCCGACACCATACGCCGAATCCCNGAAAGGCCCGCGTATTCCCCCTTGAGGTCATAGCCGACCACCGTCAGGTTCGCCGGCGCGTTGACGAACATGCTCGTCATTGCCGGACGCGTAACCATCACGAAACGCACGTCCGGGTAGCAGCGGCACGCCGAGTAAACCNCCGGCACAGTCATCGCAACGTCCCCAAACGCCGAAAACCGCACCAGCACCACCGTATTTTCACTTCGCGGCATACAACACCGGATTTGTATCCACGTCGTTGTACATTTTCATTTGGCGGTACACCTTCATGTACTTGCGGCCGGCGGCCATGTCCTCCAGCAGGGTGTCGATTGCCGCCGTCAGGTCGGCCTGCTGCTCCTTCAGCACCGCCAGCTTGGCGGCACAGCGGGCGCGGTGCTCCGGCGTAGCGTCGGCGCGGTTGGCCTCGGCCTCCATGTGGTAGATTTTCAGTGCCAGGATGGACAGGCGGTCGAACGCCCACGCCGGACTCTCGGTGTTGATGGTCGCATCAGGGGCCGTCACCACATCCGCGAAGCGGTTGCGGAAATAGGTGTCCAGCTCCTCCACCATGTCGGTGCGGTCCTGGTTGGAGCGGTCGATGCGGCGCTTGAGGGCCAGCGCGGCCACGGGGTCGATGTCCGGGTCGCGGATAATATCCTCGAGGTGCCACTGCACGGCGTCGATATGGTTCTTGTCGTACAGCACAGCCTCCAGCGTCCCGTCGGCGTANGGGCGGCGCGANGGCGCGTCAACGTCGTCGTCGATGTGGTAGTTGCGTACGGATTCCTCGAATATGCGGTATGCGTTCTGGGCTAATGTCATGGTTGCAGCGGATTTGTTGTGTCGGTGAGAATATGGTTATACTGCGCCGGGTCGTTGATAACCTCCAGCGCCTTGTTGAATTCGTGATTGAGCTTGCTCAGTGGGCGGTAATAGCTGCCGTCGGTGTAGAGGTCGCGCGCCATAAGGCCCTTCATGATGGCGGTTACGACAACCTTGGAGCGGTCCCACTGGTCGGCGTTGAACTCCACGCCGGCGTCGGTGCCGGCGGCAATGAGCTTCTCGATGAGCTCCTGCGGCACGACGAACCGAGCCTGGAAAGCATCGTCGGTGGGGTACTCCTTTGTCAGTTCCTCGCGGTTACTTTCCACATAGCGGATNACNGTGCGGTTCAGCACACCCTTNGCCACCAGGTCGCGGTAGTAGGGCGAATAGGCCGACGTNTCCACGGGTACGAACACGTCCGGGATGATACCTCCGCCGCCATACACGGGCCGGTGGTTGCGCAGCGTGTAGTAGAGTTCCGACGGGTCGCGGTGGATGCTGTCGGCGCTCCAGAGCTCCCCGCCCTCGTAGCGGTTGTAGAGTTCCATCTGGTACTCCTCTCCGTGGCCCTTGTCGTAATGCTTCTGGATGCACCGACCCGAGGGGGTATAGTAGCGCGAAACAGTCAGGCGNATCATNGANCCGTCNGGGAAGGGGAANGGCCTCTGCACCAGNCCCTTGCCGAAGGTNCGGCGGCCTACCACCACGCCGCGGTCGTTGTCCTGGATGGCTCCGGAGAGAATTTCCGATGCCGANGCCGANGTCTGGTCGGTAATTACCACCAGGCGGCCCTTGGGGAAGAGACCGTCCTCCTCGGTGCGGTACTCCTGCGAGGGCGAACGGCGCCCGGCGGTGCTCACCACCGGCGTCCCCTTGGGCAGGAACTCGGATGCTATCTGGAAGGCCGCGCCGAGGTAGCCCCCGCCGTTGCCGCTCAGGTCCAGGATGAGGTTCTCCATGCCTTGCTCCTGAAGCTTGAGCAGGGCGCGGCGGAACTCGTTGGGCGTGTCCTCGCCGAAGCGGGTGATGCGGATATAGCCCGTGGTCGGGTCGGCCATGAAGCTTTCGTCGATGCTGTACAGGGGTATGTCGTCGCGCGTCACCAGGAAGTCAATCAGGTCGTTGCCGCGCTTCACCTTGAGCGTCACCTCCGAGCCCTTCGGCCCGCGCAAGTACTTCATCACCTTGGTGTTGACCATCTTCTGGCCGGCCAGCACGGTGTCGTTGGCCGCGATGATGCGGTCGCCGGCCATGATGCCCACCTTCTGCGACGGGCCCCCGGGGATGGTCTGAATCACATAGACCGTGTCCTCGAGCATGTTGAACTGGATGCCGATGCCGCTGAACTTGCCGTCCAGGGGCTCGGTGAACTCTTTCGTTTCCGACGCCGACGTGTAGGCCGAATGGGGGTCGAGCGTCTTGAGCATCGCCTTGATGGCCTCGCTGACTATGGTGTCGTTGTCGACGTCCTCAACGTAGTAGCGGTCGATGATAGCCTGCGCCGTGGCCAGCTTGCGGTCGGGCGTGAAGCCGTCGTTGAGCTGCGCCGTCGTCGGCAACCAGCCCAACAGAATCAGTAGGAGAGAGAGGAGTGTATGTTTCATATTCGTATTTAAATTCCGCACGCGAAATCTAAGGTTTAATGTATTAATTTCAATGTCAAAAAAAGTTGTCTATGGAATAAATAAGTCTTTGTTTCTAATGAAAAATATAAATCACNTAAACTTATAAACCCATAAACCCCTAAACCTCAACTTTTGCCTGCATAAGTTGAATGAGGCAGGAACTCGCTCACATCGCGGCCGTTGGCCTCCAGCTCGCGCACCACCGACGACGATATCGCCGCCAGTTCCGGACGCGCAAAGAGCACCACCGTCTGCACCGGCGCCAGGCGCGAGTTGATGTCGGCCATGTCGCGCTCATACTCGAAATCCTTGGCCGACCGCACCCCGCGGACTATCGCCGCTGCCCCTATGGACGCCGCAAAGTCCGCCGTAAGCCCGGCGTAGGCCTCCACACGCACCCGCGGGTCGCCCTCGAATAAACGTCTGATGGGCTCAATACGTTCGCCCGGGTCGCATTCCCCTTTGGCGATATTGTAGCCAACGCCTATCACAAGCTCGTCGAAGAGCTCCAGCGAGCGCAGGGCAATGTCGTAGTGGCCCTTCGTGAAAGGGTGGAAAGTGCCCGGAAACAGCGCCACACGTCGCTCAGATTTGGTCGTTGTGCGAGTCATCTTCTACTATCAGGTTATCGATGATAAAATTCTGACGCTCCATCGTGTTCTTGCCCATGTAGAAGGTGAGCACGTCGTTCACTGAGTCGTCGCGCCGAAGGCTCACGCGGTCCACGCGCATGTCCGGGCCGATGAAGCCGCGGAACTCGTCCGGCGATATCTCGCCCAGACCTTTGAATCGCGTAATCTCCGCATTTTCCCCGAAGCGCTTGATGGCGGCGACGCGTTCGGCGTCAGAGTAGCAGTACACGGTGTCGTCCGCCTTCTCGCCCTTGCGCGCACGCGTGGTCCGGCGGGCAGTCTTGCCGTTGCGCACGCGGAAGAGCGGTGTCTGAAGCACGTACACATGCCCCTTCTTGATCAGGTCGGGGAAGAACTGAAGGAAGAACGTAAGCATCAGCAGGCGTATGTGCATGCCGTCTACATCGGCATCCGTGGCTATGATTACCTTATTATATCTCAGCCCGTCGATACCGTCCTCAATGTTCAGCGCTGCCTGCAGCAGCGTCAGCTCCTCGTTGGAGTAAATGTCTTTCTTGGACGCCTCGAAGGAGTTCATCGGCTTTCCGCGCAGCTTGAACACGGCCTGTGTGGCCACGTCGCGCACCTTCTCGATGGAGCCGCCCGCCGAGTCGCCCTCGGTGATGAATATCGAGCTGGCAAGCTTCTGGTCCTCGTTGCCGCGGGTGTCGTTCAGGTGCACCCGGCAGTCGTTGAGCTTCTTGTTGTAGAGGCTCACCTTCTTGGACATCTCGCGCGCCTTCTTCGCCACGCCCGCCATTGCCTTGCGGTCCCGCTCGTTTTCCTGCACCTTTTTCAGAATGATGTCGGCCACGTCCAGGTTGCGGTGGAGGTAGTTGTCGAGCTCCTTGCGCAGGAAGTCGCCAACGTATTTGGCGATGGTCACACCGTCGGGGCTCATCTCGCGGCTGCCCAGGCGCGTCTTGGTCTGCGACTCGAACATGGGCTCTTCAACCTTCACGGCCACTGCCGCAACCATGCCGTTGCGGATGTCGGTGTACTCGAAATTCTTCGCGAAGTAGTCCTTGATTGTGCGCGACACAGCCTCCTTGAACGCGCTCAGGTGCGTGCCGCCCTGCGTGGTGTGCTGCCCGTTCACAAACGAGTAGTACTCCTCGCCGTACTGGTTCACGTGCGTGATGGCAACCTCGATGTCGTCGCCCTTGAGGTGGATGATGGGGTAGAGCGGCTGCTGGTCCTTGGTCATGTTATCCTCCAGCAGGTCGCTCAGGCCTCCCTTGGAGTAGTAGCGCTTGCCGTTGAGCACAACCGACAGGCCCGTGTTCAGGAATGTATAATTCTTCACCAGCGGCAGGATAAACTCCTCGCGGAAAGCATAGTCGCGGAAAATATCCGGCGAGGGGGTGAAGCGCACCAGCGTGCCGTTGGGTTCGGTCGTATCTTCAATCTCCGACTCCTCCACCAGCTCGGCCATGCTGAAGCGGGCGCGCTTGCACTTGCCGTCGCGGAAGGCGCACACCTCGAAGTCGGTCGAGAGCGCGTTCACGGCCTTGAGGCCGACGCCGTTCAGACCCACTGACTTCTTGAACGCCGCCGAGTCGTACTTGCCGCCGGTGTTCATCTTCGACACCACGTCCACCACCGACCCCAGCGGGATTCCGCGCCCGTAGTCGCGCACCGTAGCCGTACGCTCGTCCACGCTAACCTCTATGCGGCGCCCGAAACCCATCATGAACTCGTCGATGGAGTTATCAAGCACCTCTTTCAGAAGCACATAGATGCCGTCGTCCGACGATGTCCCGTCGCCCAACTTCCCGATGTACATGCCCGGACGCCGCTGGATGTGCGTCTTCCAATCCAACGAGCGTATGTTGTCCTCGGTGTACTCGGCAGTGCCGCTGTTGAGCTCTTCTTCGAGCTCCATATCTTCATTTTCGAATAAATCTGCCATAGTTTTAGCTATCTGCATACAAAGATAAGAAAAATTCTTGACAGCAACAAAATCTCACGCCCGTCGGATGTGTCCGACCCCTCCCGCCCGTCGCGCCCGCGTTCTCGCGCTCCCTCTTGCACGCTCCCGTTTTTTTGTTTAACTTTGCCCCGCAAAACCAATCAAACCATGAAATTCTTCTCCCGCACTATAACTCTCTTGCTGGCCGGGGTGGCCCTCAACGCCGCCGCCGAAGCCCCCGCCGGTTACTACTCCGCCTGCGAAAACAAGTCCGGAACAGCACTCCTGTCGGCCCTCTTCTCAACCATCACCAACCACACAAACGTGGGCTACGACGGCCTCTGGACTCTCTACAAAACCTCCGACGTGCGCCCCAACGGCAAAATATGGGACATGTACTCCACCAAAGAGTGGACCCCCGGCCAAGCCCAATGCGGACAATATAAGTTAGTCGGCGACTGCTACAACCGCGAGCACTCCCTCCCCAAAAGCTGGTTCAAGGAGGCGCAGCCTATGAAAAGTGATGCTTACCACGTGTATCCCACCGACGGAAAGGTGAACGGCCAGCGCAGCAACTACCCCTTCGGCGAGTGCGCCGGCGGCACAAGGCTGGCCGGAAGTAATGGTGTCGAAGCCCTCGGGCGCCTCGGCAAATCGACCTATCCCGGCTACTCCGGCACGGTCTTCGAGCCCGACGACCAGTACAAAGGCGACTTCGCACGTACCTACTTCTACATGGCCGCCTGCTACTACGACCGTATAGGCAATTGGAGCTCCGACATGCTCTCCGGCGACAAAAATAACCCCTTCAAATCATGGGCCATCGAGATGCTCCTGAAGTGGCACCGCCAGGACCCCGTCAGCGANAAGGAANTCAACCGCAACGANGCCGTCTACGCCGCCCAGCACAACCGCAACCCNTTCATCGACCACCCCGAACTGGCNGANTACATNTGGGGCAACCGCAAGGGCACCAGCTGGACCAGCAGCGCCACCGCCGAGCCAACCATCCACCAACCCCAGAACGGAACCGAAATCAACCTCGGAATCACCCGCCCCGGAACGCCCGTGAGCCGCTCCATCACCATCCACACCTCCCAGGCCACGGCTAACGTTGCCGTCACCGTCATCGGAGGCGGGTTCAGCGTCTCCTCGCGCTCCATCTCCGCAGCCAACGCCAATGCCGGCACGGCCATAATCCTCACCTACGACCCCGCAGCCGTCGGTGAGCACGCCGCCACTCTCCGCGTGGTCAACGCCGAAGCCGTCAGCACCGTAACCATCCGCGGACGCGCCGTCGAAGGGCTCCCCGCCGGTCCCGCCACCGACGTCACCGACGAGTCCTTCGTCGCCACCTGGGTATTCGTCGGCGATGCCGACGCAACCGGCTGCTATACGCTCTCCGTCGCCGACCACGCCGGAACCCTCGAGGGTTATCCCAAGGCCGTCAACGCCGCCGCAGGCTCCTTCAAGGTCGACGGACTCATGCCNTCNACNGCNTACACCTACACCGTCGCCAGCACCAAGGAAACTTCCGAAACGGTCAATGTATCCACCGGCGACCCAGTCCCCGCTATCGACTTCCTCTTCGACGGCACCCTCGCCTTCGAAACAGCCCCCGGACAGCCCTCCGAAATCGCTGAACTCGTGGTCGAAACCGACAACATCGAGGGCGACTACTCCGTCCACGTCGACGCTCCCTTCCAAATCAGCCTCGACAAGTCCCTCTGGCTCACAACCATCACCATGACCCCGGACGACGACCGCCTCTATATGCGCCTGTTCACCAACGACCCCGGTGAGTACAGCACTTCCATCACCGCAACCTATGGCTCCTTCGTAAGCGACGATGCAACCGCCCGCGGCATCGCCACATCCGAAGCCGCATTCCTCGAAGACTTCGAAAAATCTGTCAAAAGTGACTACAACGGCGGCAACTACGACGGCACCGCAACATCATGGACCTTCCACGATGCCGGCGTATACTCCGGCAACTCCGAGCCCGTCGTAAGCGGCAAAAACTCAGTGCGTTTTGGAAAGTCTGCTGACTCCTATATCGCCATGAACACCGACCTCTCCGGCGGCGTCGGAACCATTTCCTTCCAGGCTGCCAAGTGGAAAAATGATGCCAACGCCACCCTCGCCGTCGAAACATCCGTCGACGGCGGTAAGACCTACACCCCCGCCGGAACCGTATCTGTCACCGACAACACCTTCAAACCCTTCAACGTCTTCGCCGGGGTCGCCGGGAAAGCCCGTGTACGCCTGCGCCAGACAGCCGGCTCACGCCTCAACCTCGACGACATCGCCATCAGCTCCCACACCTCCGGTTGCGAGTACCTCGAAGCCGACTATCACGCCTGGGACGCCTTCGGTCGCGACGGAGCCCTCGTCGTTGAAGTCAACCGCACCCTCGACGCTCCCGTAGCCATCTACGCCCTCGACGGCACCACCATCCTCGACGCCGTCCTCGCTCCCGGCACCCACACCTTCACCCTCGCCCCCGGCCTCTACATCGTAGCCTGCGCCGACCACGCCCGCCGCGTCCTCCTCCGCTAAGTCCGATCTGGCCTCTGGGAGGGGCGGTCTCCCGACCGCCCGGGTGCCGCAGCCGCATGGAGGTGGCGAGCTCCCGCTCGCCACAACGTGCCTCAAACGCTGGGAGGGGCGGTCTCCCGACCGCCCAAGGTGTCTCAACGCCAATCGCCCGCAAGCGCAGCCCCGGAGGGGCGTCGTAGTGATTAACCCCAGGTGAAGCAATGCGAAGCCTGGGGGCCTTTCGCAGGCGGTTTGCCCCCGTGCCGGGGCTTCAGCCCCGTTTTGAGCCTCATCGCCGCGGGAGCCATCCGGTTTGCCCCCGTGCCGGGGCTTCAGCCCCGTTGCCCCCGTAGAAAATTCACCTTACCCCAAAACCCAACCAACCCTCCGGGCGTTTAAACTCCCGGAAAGCCATCGGCAGCTCCATTAAAATTTATTAATCAAGAAAAATTTCCTTAATTGATTGAAGTACCGAAAATTTTTTATATCTTTGCACTTGAATAACAAGGTTGCCACTGCAACGCCAACCCCGAAACAAACATAAATAACATACAAATAATTTCAGGAATCTGATATGAGCAAGATTGAAGAAATCAAGAAGGCCCGTATAGCTGAGATCAAAGCCGATCTGGCCAAGTACGGCATCAAAGACACCACTGAAATCGTGTACAACCCCACCTACGAAGAACTCTACGAGATGGAAACCGTTCCCTCCCTCGAAGGCTTCGAAAAAGGCGTCGCTACCGAACTCGGTGCTGTGAACGTTATGACCGGCGTATACACCGGCCGCTCCCCCAAAGACAAATTCATCGTCCTCGACGACAAGTCAAAGGACACCGTGTGGTGGACCACCCCCGAATATCCCAACGACAACAAGCCCGTGACCGAAAAAGCATGGGCTGCCGTTAAGGAACTCGCCGTTGAAGAACTCTCCGGCAAGAAACTCTACGTTGTCGACGGCTTCTGCGGCGCCAACAAGGACACCCGCATGGCTGTGCGCTTCATCATGGAAGTCGCTTGGCAGGCTCACTTCGTGACCAACATGTTCATCCGCCCCACCGCTGAAGAACTCGAAAACTTCACCCCCGACTTCCGCGTTTACAACGCATCCAAGGCCAAACTCACCAACTACAAAGAACTCGGCCTCAACAGCGAAACCGCAGTCGTATTCAACATCTCAACCCGCGAGCAGGTTATCATCAACACCTGGTACGGCGGCGAAATGAAGAAAGGTATGTTCTCCATGATGAACTACTACCTCCCCCTCAAGGGCATCGCCTCCATGCACTGCTCCGCAAACACCGACGACAAGGGCGAAAACACCGCAATCTTCTTCGGCCTCTCCGGTACCGGTAAGACAACCCTTTCCACCGACCCCAAACGTCTCCTCATCGGCGACGACGAACACGGCTGGGACGACAGCGGCGTATTCAACTTCGAAGGCGGTTGCTACGCTAAGGTAATCAACCTCGACAAGGACAGCGAACCCGACATCTACAACGCAATCCGTCGCGACGCACTCCTCGAAAACGTTACCGTCGACACCGAAGGAGTCATCGACTTCGCCGACAAGTCCGTAACCGAAAACACCCGCGTTTCATATCCTATCGACCACATCGAAAAGATCGTGAAACCCATCTCCCACGGCCCCGCCGCCAAGAACGTAATCTTCCTCAGCGCCGACGCATTCGGCGTCCTTCCCCCCGTGTCAATCCTCACCAAGGAGCAGACCATGTACTACTTCCTGAGCGGCTTCACCGCCAAGCTCGCCGGTACCGAACGTGGCATCACCGAACCCACCCCCACATTCTCCGCTTGCTTCGGCCAGGCATTCCTCGAACTCCACCCCACCAAGTATGCCGAAGAACTCGTTAAGCGCATGGAAGCTTCCGGTGCAAAGGCATACCTCGTGAACACCGGCTGGAACGGAACCGGCAAGCGTATCTCCATCAAGGATACCCGCGGCATCATCGACGCAATCCTCGACGGCGCAATCCTCAAGGCTCCCACCAAGGAACTCCCCATCTTCGACTTCCAGATTCCCACCGAACTCCCCGGCGTAGATCCCAAGATCCTCGATCCCCGCGACACCTACGCTAACCCCGAAGAATGGTACGCCAAGGCCAAGGACCTCGCCGAACGCTTCATCAAGAACTTCAAGAAATACACCAACAACGCCGCCGGCGAAAAACTCGTCGCCGCCGGTCCCCACCTCGACTAATCAACAGTCCCATCCATAGAAAGGGCGTGCTCCGGCACGCCCTTTTTCATTTCCCATGGAGCCGTCGAGCTCCCGCTCGCCACAATCGCCCGCATGCGAGCCCCGCACGGGCGTCGTTGTGATTAGCCCCAGGTGAAGCGCAGCGTAGCCTGGGGTTTGGTTCAAGGAGGTTGCTCCTTGAACCAAAAGAAAAATTTGTCCAAACAAAGAAAAATTCGTAAATTTGCAACGCAAAGCCCGAATGGCGGAATCGGTAGACGCGCCGGTCTCAAACACCGGTGGGGAAACCCATCCCGGTTCGATCCCGGGTTCGGGTACAGGGCGAGCCCTCTAACTTTCAATAAGTTAGAGGGCTTGCTGTTTCGCGTCCCAAGCACTCGGCAAAATCGAAAAACAAGCCAAATCACCATCCCTCCCTATAAATCCCGAAAGCCCCGCTTGTTACAATCCTGTTGCAGTGTTTTCACATATGTTAAAACCCTGCCACACACCCTCCTAACCACACCTAATGTTAAATCTGAAAATATTGTGCTTTTTTCTTGTTGGGTTTGTAACAATTTTGTAACTTTGCGCCGTCTTAAACCTCGACTATGCAACGAATTGTTACCACACTATTTTCTGCGCTGCTTCTCCTTTGCTCGAGTTGCGGCGCAAAGACCGGGAAAACCTCGGCCTCCGAAGCCCCGGTCAAAGTGCTTGGGCAGTTCAACGCCGACAGCGC
>WFLX010024257.1_pt1 | contig 17517 bp, 15 predicted proteins | sample 4967041 | NCBI WGS metagenome assembly WFLX01 (sample SAMN12857096, study PRJNA449069) | gut metagenome | isolation source: stool from male and female vole | host: Microtus ochrogaster | place: USA:Florida | collected 2017 | reverse complement strand
TATCTTTGCGGTGATGAATCGCGCCATGAATCATAGTCCGCTCCGTGTGGCTTTCGTCGGCCTTGGCCGGCGTGGGCTCGCCAATATGCACCGTTACCTGCATCTGCCGCAGGCTGAGGTGAGCGTTTTGTGCGACTTTTCAGAGGAGGCGCTCCAAGCTGCGAAAAATAGTTTTCCTGCCGGCTATAAGCTGCCGGTATGTTTCAGATCATGGTCGGAGATGATGGCGGCTGCTCCGGATGTTGACCTTGTCTATATATCTACCGACTGGAGCTCCCACACGCCCATCGCCGTTTCGGCAATGGAAGCCGGCTATGATGTTGCGGTAGAGGTCCCGGCTGTGGTGGATGCCGAGGGGGCCTCGCTGCTGCTCAAGACTGTTGCCGTAACCGGCAGATTCTTCACGATGGTGGAGAATTGCTGCTACGACCCGTTTCATCTCTCGACACTGGCGCTTGTCGAGNCCGGACTGCTCGGCAGNGTAACGCATTGCGANGGNGCTTATATCCACGATCTCCGCAACGATCATNAGTCGGGAGCCTNGATATCGAATCTAAGCNGTTCGGGCCGGGGCAATCCATATCCTACCCACGGACTCGGGCCTATATGTCAGATCTTGCGGGCCGGAGGCACCGACGACCGACTCGACACGGTTGTATCAGTCAGCCCTGAAACGTCGGGCATCAATTCCAGTCTTATCCGTACTTCTGCCGGGCGCACCGTGCTGCTACAGTTTGATGTGGTCACTCCCAGNCCCTACTCGCGCCTGCAGACTGTATGCGGCACAAAGGGTTATGTGTCGAAATATCCTGTGCCTATGGCCATGCTCGACGGAATGACCGAGCCGCTTACGGGTGAGGCCCTTCAGAAACTGTTCGCCGCCCATCGACATCCTTTGCTTGAAGCATACGAGGCCGACGGGGTCAGAATGGGAGTGCCAAATATGATGAACTATATCATGGACCGNAGGCTGATCGATCTTCTCAGCAACGGATGTGAGCCTGATATTACGGTGGCCGACGCGGTGGAATGGTCGTCGCTGGCATGGCTCACCCGCGAATCGGCTCTCTACGGCGGCATACCGGTTTCGATCCCCTCCTATCGCTGACTGCGNCCCGGTGGCTTTAATTTTGCGGGAGAGGGTTGGCGGATGGATTAAAATTAGTAACTTTGCGTCCGGTGTCGGAGGACATCATGCAGCCGGACGTTCNGTCGCCTGCCGACATGAGAGCGGCGGGAGGAAAGTCCGGGCAACATAGAGCGCCTCATTTCCTTCGGGAAGCTATCGGCGACGGTAGAGTATCGTGACAGAAAACAACCGCCCGCTGACTCTGTCGGCGGGTAAGGGTGAAAAGGCGGGGTAAGAGCCCACCGGATGTCATGGCGACATGGCATGCCGCACGACTTGAGGGTTGCAATGCCAAGTATACCGGCAGTATGTAGGGTTGCTCGCCCGATGCCGGGGGGTAGGCAGCGTAGATAAATGACGGAACGCAGGGGCAGGCCCCGCCTGGGTGCGGGCAGCGGCCAATGCGACATAACCCGGCTTATAATCCGACTGCATCCTCCGATGCCCCACATTATCTTAAATAAGAAAACCGGGAGTCTCCGTGATGCGCCGATGGCATTGGAGGCTCCCGGTTTTATCTTTATATAGTGTGATTAAGATCAGAGATCAAGATTCACATCGAGGGGCATATAGTGCTGGTAGGGGTGGTTGCATGCGGGGCAAACTGTAGGAGGCTCGGTGCCTACATATTCAAAGCCGCATACCAGACACTTCCAGGTAATGGCCTTGTCGCGTTTCCACACGGTGCCGTTCTTGACCTGCTCGAGGAGAGTGAGGAAGCGGGCCTCATGGGTCTTCTCCACTGTGGCGATAGCCTCGAAGTGATCGGCAATGTCGTCGAAGCCTTCCTCGCGGGCCACTTTGGCAGCCTCGGTATATGCAACAACGCCTTCCTGCTGCTCCTCACTGGCGGCAATCTGAAGATTCTCTGCGGTGGTGCCGATAATTCCTGCATCTACATCGCCCATTTCAACGGTAACCTTTCCGCCCTGAAGCATCTTGAAGAAAACCTTGGCGTGGTGGAGCTCGTTGGCTGCGGTTTCCTCAAACACTTTCTGGATGGGGAAGTAGCTCTCTTTCTCTGCCTGCTGGGCGTAGAAGGTGTAGCGGGTGTAAGCCGATGATTCGGCGAGGTATGATTGAACGATGAGTTTCTCGGTCTTGGTTCCTGCGAGAGATTTCTTAGCTTGTGCCATGATGATATTTTTTAATATGAAAGTTAAACGTTTTTAGCGGGAGCTTAATTAACCGCTCCTGACTTTACAACACACGGGGTTGTGAAAAGTTTTTCNGAACTGAAAAAAGAAAAATGCCGGAAAAAATGGCGGGAATGTGGCATAATGTTGCGTAGTTTAAAAATTTGTTATACTTTTGCCGCGTAAAACAACAATCATTAATCTGAATCGCTGATTTGCGACTCATTTTGTAAGATATGTCACTCATTATTCCTCCAAAATATAACCGCAAGCTCCAGCGCGAGACGACCGAGGCTGTGATCAAGACCATCAAGGATACCTTTCAGCGCAGGTTGGCGGAGGAACTCTGTCTGCGTCGTGTCACAGCGCCGTTGTTTGTCCTTTCGGGCACAGGCCTTAACGACGATCTCAATGGAGTGGAGCGTCCGGTGACATTTCCGGTAAAGGATATGGGCGACCGCAAGGCCGAAGTGNTCCATTCGCTTGCAAAATGGAAAAGGGTCAAGTTAGGCGACTACGATATTGCTCCGGGATTCGGTCTATATACGGATATGAACGCCATCAGGGCCGACGAGGAGCTTGACAACCTACATTCGCTTTATGTGGATCAATGGGACTGGGAGAAGACCATCACTGCCGATCAGCGTAATCTTGACTATCTGAAAAGCACCGTAAGAAGNATCTACGCGGTNGTCAAGGAGACGGAAATGATGATNTACAGGATGTTTCCCCACATCACGCCCCGCCTGCCCGAGGATATAAAGTTTATTCATACGGAGGAGCTCCTGCGCGAATATCCCGGTCTGACTCCGTCGGAGCGCGAAAGTGCCGCCGCACGGAAATACGGAGCGATATTCCTTATTGGAATAGGCGGAGAGCTGACTGACGGGACGATCCACGACGGGCGCGCTCCCGACTACGATGACTGGTCGACGCCTAATTCCGACGGTTTNACGGGTCTTAATGGCGACATAATTGTCTATGACTCGGTTCTTGACCGCGCTTTTGAGCTCTCGTCGATGGGCATAAGGGTTAGCCCGGAGAGTCTGGAGCGTCAGTTAGCAATCCGTGGATGTCAGGACAGGGCTGCGCTTCCTTTCCACTCTGCGTTGCTTGCCGGTAAGCTGCCTTACTCGATAGGCGGTGGAATAGGTCAGAGCCGCCTGTGTATGTTCCTGCTGCAGAAAGCTCATGTGGGCGAGGTCCAGGCCTCGATCTGGCCTGAGGAACAACGCAAAGCCTGCGAGGAGGCCGGAATTGATCTCCTCTGATCAGGAAAATGTGTTACGGAAAATGGATTTCACACAAATATAATCGGTATTCTTTAAGAAGTGCAGGAGATGCCATGATCCTCACGGGCTCGTGAGAGCGGGTGTGGTGTGAAAATATTCTCCTGAAAACTTGAGAAACCTCTGCCGGAAGAAGCATCGGCAGGGGTTTCTTAAGCATTATTAGGGGAAGAGGTGGCTGAGGNCGGTATTATGGCTCGCNGGGTGTGAAGAGCTCGCTTAACCGATCGAAACGCAAGGCAGCTGCCTCGCTCTTTGATGCCAGAGAAGCGCGTATCCTGGCNGGATCCTTACGGGTCATTGAGCCGCTTTTGGAATAGAATTTGTCGGCATAGCATATCAGCTTCTCAAGAAGGGTCTCGGGCAGGAAATCTCTGACCGGCAGAGGCAGATCCTGAGCCACGATCTCGGCAGCTGTGAGTCCCGAGCCGGTGTGGAGCTCAGCTACCCGCGCCATATTCTCTCCGGCTTCGAGCCATCGCAACAGTTCGGCGCCGAGGATGCCGTGGCGGATATATGGCGCTGATCCGTGACACTCGATGGAGGGCGCATTGGTGAGGAAAATCCCGATATCATGGAGCATGGCTGCAGCCTCGATCTCTTTAGGGTCGAGAGGCAGACGGCAGCGGGCAGCGATGTCGAGCGCCAGATCGGCTACCGAGCGGCAATGCTTCATATAGATATCCCGCAGGGGTGAGCCTGCGGGATAAAAACGGTCTATGATGCTTTGCCAGTCGGGAAGTGGGGTTCCGGCGGCGTTCATTCTATGATGGTGTTCCAGCCGTGGGTGTCGGGCTCTTCTCCGAGCTGCACGGCGCGCAGACGGTTGTAGAGCAGAGTGGTGATGGGGCCGGGCTCGCCGTCTTTCGACACAATATATTTCACATCCTTGTCAAGATCATGGATCTCGGCTACGGGCGAAGCCACTGCTGCAGTGCCGCATGCGCCCGCCTCCTGNATCTCCGCGAGTTCCTCTACAGGGATGTGGCGGCGCTCAACCTTTATGCCGAGGTCTTCGGCCAGCTCCATGAGGCTCTTGTTGGTCACGGACGGAAGAATTGACTCGCTGGCCGGGGTGATATAGACACCGTCCTTGACAGCGAAGAAATTGGCCGGGCCACACTCGTCGACATATTTCTTCTCTTTCGGATCGAGATAGAGAACAGCCGAGTANCCGAGCTCATGAGCGCGCTCTCCGGCATCCATTGATGCCGCATAATTTCCGCCAACTTTCCATCGGCCTGTGCCTTTAGGTGCCACGCGGTCAAACTCGCGCATGATGCAGATGTTGGTGGGTCGGAATCCTTCCTTGAAATATGGNCCNACAGGAGTCACGAGGATCATGAAAAGATACTCTGTGGAAGGATGCACTCCGATCTGAGCGCTCATTCCGATCTCGAGAGGGCGGATATATAGTGATGCGCCGCTGCCGTAGGGGGGCACGAAACGCTCGTTGAGCTTGACAACTTTCTTGACCATTTCGGTAAAGAGNTCTTCGGGCACCGGTTCCATCTTGATGCCTTCGGCCGACTCGCGGATGCGGCGGGCGTTTTCCTCAAGGCGGAAAATGCGGATCTTGCCATCGGCGCCACGGAATGCCTTGAGTCCNTCGAAGACTTCCTGACCGTAGTGGAGACACGTGGCNGCGATATGCATATCTATATACTCCGATTGCGATACTTCGATCGGCCCCCATTTGCCATCGGCAAAGCGGCACCTTACGTTGTAGTCCGTAGGAATGTAGCCAAACGAGAGGTTACTCCAATCTAATTCCTTAGTCATTGTATGAGTGGTTGCTTAATGGAAATAATTGCGCAAAATTAGACAAAATCAGTGAAAAAACTACTCTCTGATTACAAATAAACGAAAATTAGGGGTGTTGGCTTATTAATTATCAGCCTCNGGGGCTCTNTCANGGGATAATGAGCTGAAAGAAATAGGCATCTTCGTAGCCGGAGCCGACGCGTATCCACGACTTCATTCGTCCGGAGATCTTGAATCCGGCAGTTTCGAGCATCTGGCGTGATGCAGGGTTGTTTTCGCTGACTATAGCCCAGATCTGATGCAGTCCGAGACGATAGGNGCAGTAGCGGACAAGGATGCCAATAGCCTCGGCCCCGAGACCACGGCCACGGAATTGCGTGTCGATCACTATTCCCAGCCCGGCGCGCCGGCTTATCGGATCAAACTCATAGAGATCGATGGTGCCGACAGTGGTGGCGCCTTCATCGATCATCAGACGCAGCTGGCGCGAGGCAAATATGTCGGTGTCGTAGGTCATCACATATTCCTCGATAATGCGTCTTGAATAGGGTGCGGCGGTAGAGGTGGTTGTCCATGCGCGTGTGTCGTTTTCCCATTCGAGGATCCGGTCTATGTCGGATGTCTCGAGTGCTCTCAGTGTCAGATGTCCGTTTGAGAGCAGCGATGAGTCGGATTGGTCTGTCATAACGAAAAAGAGTCGGAAAATAGAGTTCGTTGCATGATCGAGCGCCCGAGCGTGATCTCGTCGGTATATTCGAGATCGTTGCCTATGGCCATGCCTCGGGCAAGCTGACTTATCTTGAGGCCGGGCGATGCGGCGGCCAGTTTGCGGTAGATGTAGAAACAGGTGGTGTCGCCCTCCATCGTGGCGCCGAGAGCGAGGATCACCTCTCTGACGCTTCCCGAGCCCACTCGCTCGACAAGCGAGTCAATCTCGAGTTGGTCGGGAGTGATTCCGTCCATCGGGGAGATAACNCCCCCGAGCACATGATAGAGCCCGCGGTACTGCCCCGTCCGCTCGATGCTCATCACGTCGCGCACACTTTCGACTACACACACGGTTGCACCGTCGCGGCTTGGATCCGAACAAAGATGGCACACTTCGGAGTCGCTGATGTTGTGGCACANGGAACAGTAGCGGATATCCCGCCGGAGGCTGACGATAGACGAGCCGAGAGCCTCGGCCTCAGAGAGATCGCGGCGGAGAAGATGGAGAGCCAGGCGCAGGGCTGTGCGCCTCCCGATGCCCGGCAGACGCGACAGTTCGGTCACCGCTCTTTCAAGCAATGGCGATTGAAATTCTTCATTCATGTTTCAAAATTACATTTTTTATGCGTACTGACCAAAAAGCACTTTGTCATGCCGCTTAGTTTCATTAATTTTGCAGCCGTATTCGGCGATACGACATACGTGTCGCCTGTAAAAGCATTGCAGATTTTGGAAATCATACGCACTGTTGCTCGTCTTAACGAGCTCTCAGCCCAGGCCAGGGCCAACGGGCAGACTATCGGTCTTGTCCCGACAATGGGCGCCCTTCACGACGGCCATCTCTCTCTTGTGGAGCGTGCCCGCCGTGAAAATGATATAGTGATCGTTTCGGTGTTTGTCAATCCGACGCAGTTCAATAATCAGGCCGATCTGGCCACATATCCCCGCACCGAGGAAGCCGACTGCGCCCTGCTCGAGAAGGCAGGTGTTGACTACGCGTTTATCCCCACCGTTGAGGAGATCTATCCCGAGCCCGACACCCGGGTGTTTGATCTCGGACCGGTGGCCGAGGTGATGGAGGGACCGATGCGTCCGGGGCATTTCAACGGAGTGTCGCAGATAGTCAGCAAACTCTTCAGTTGGAGCCGTCCCGACCGAGCCTATTTCGGTGAGAAAGACTTCCAGCAGATAGCAGTCATCCGGCGCATGGCCCAGATCGCCGGCTTTGACGATATAAATATCGTGGCATGTCCGATCCGTCGTGCTTCCGACGGCCTTGCGCTCTCGTCGCGCAATGTGCGTCTGACACCCGAGCAGAGGGCCGTGGCTCCGGCCATCCACCGCGTGCTCAATGAGAGTGTGGCCATGATGATGGACGGCATCGACCTTCCTGCGGTCAACCAATTCGTTATCGACGCCATCAATCAAATCCCGTTCATGCAGGTTGAATATTACACCATTGTCGACGGCCACACCATGCAGCCCATAGCTGAGTGGACTGACACGGACTATGCCGCAGGGTGTATCACCGTGTATTGCGGAGATGTGCGACTCATCGACAACATAACCTACAAGCACCCCGAGGGTGTCTGATCAAATATCTCCTTCTGTTTCACCAGTCACAATATGCAAATAGAAGTCCTCAAGTCAAAAATCCACCGCGTCACCGTTACGGAGGCGTGTCTCGACTATATCGGAAGCATCACCATCGACAGCAGGCTCATGGAGGCCGCCGGGCTTATCCCGGGCGAGCGGGTGTATATAGTAAACAACAACAACGGCGAACGATTTGACACCTATGTCATCGAAGGCGAGCCTGATTCGGGCTGCATCTGCCTCAATGGAGCAGCTGCCCGCAAGGTGCATCCGGGCGATATAGTGATCATCATGGCCTATGCCACGATGACACCGGAGGAGGCGCGGACATTCAAGCCCTCCGTGATCTTCCCCGACACAGCTACCAACCGTCTGATGCCTGCCGGCGAATGACGACGGCATTTCTTCATCCAGTCATAAACTTCTTATCTCCCCATATATGTTTGACAACCTAAGCGACCGCCTTGAGCGAAGTTTCAAGATCCTCAAAGGCGAAGGTAAAATCACCGAAATCAACGTAGCTGAAACCCTCAAGGATGTGCGCCGCGCCCTGCTCGACGCCGACGTGAGCTATAAGGTGGCCAAGCAATTCGTTGATAATGTCAAGACCAAGGCGATGGGCCGCAACGTTATCAACTCGGTCAAGCCCAAAGAGCTTATGCTCACCGTGGTGAGGGAGGAGCTTACATCGCTCATGGGCGGCACCAACGCGCCCATCAATCTCGCCGGTAATCCTACGGTGATCCTTATGTCGGGTCTGCAGGGTTCAGGTAAGACCACCTTCTCAGGCAANCTGGCCAAGAAGCTNAAGAGCGAGAAGGCCAAGCGTCCGCTGCTGGTGGCCTGCGACGTGTATCGTCCGGCGGCTATNGAGCAGCTCAAGGTGCTTGCGTCGCAGATCGATGTCCCGGTCTACACCGAGGAGGGAAACAACAACCCCGTTGAGATTGCCCGCAACGCCATCACATACGCCAAGCAGAATCATCTCGATCTCGTGATCATCGACACTGCCGGCCGCCTTGCTGTCGACGAGCAGATGATGAATGAGATAGCGGCTATCAAGGCAGCCGTAAAGCCTCAGGAGATCCTTTTCGTGGTCGATGCCATGACCGGTCAGGACGCGGTNAACACCGCCAAGGCCTTTAACGAGCGGCTCGACTTTGACGGCGTGGTACTCACCAAGCTCGACGGTGACACACGAGGCGGCTCGGCGCTGTCGATCCGCAATGTGGTGGATAAGCCGATCAAGTTTGTGGGCACAGGTGAGAAACTCGATGCTATCGACCCCTTCCATCCCGAGCGTATGGCCGACCGTATTCTCGGCATGGGCGATATCGTCAGCCTCGCCGAGCGCGTGCAGAAAGCCTATGACGAGAATCAGGCCAAGGAGATCACCCGCAAGCTGGCTCAGAACAAGTTTGATTTCACCGACTTCCTGTCGCAGATACAGCAGATCAAGAAGATGGGTAATCTCAAGGATCTCGCCTCGATGATTCCCGGTGTCGGCAAAGCTATCAAGGATATCGACATAGACGATGACGCATTCAAGGGCATCGAGGCCATTATCTACTCGATGACACCGCGCGAGCGTGCACATCCCGAGATCATCAATGCATCGCGCCGTCAGCGCATAGCCCGCGGTTCCGGCACCAANATTCAGGAAGTCAACCGNCNGCTCAAGCAGTTTGAGCAGACNCGCAAGATGATGGCTCAGGTCAACGGCATGAAGAAAAACCCGCTCAAGATGGCCGGAGCCATGAGACAGATGCGCCGTGCCGGTATGCCGGGGCTCCGCTGATCATTATACACATTTGAAAAATCCGAACTATTCCTATGGCAAAAATTATAGACGGCAAACAGACCGCAACGACCATCAAAGCTGAAATAGCCCGGAAAGTGGCTGACATGGTGGCCGGAGGGCAGCGCGCTCCTCATCTCGCAGCAATTCTCGTGGGTCACGACGGTGGCTCGGAAACATACGTTGCCAATAAAGTGAAGGCTTGTGAGGAGTGTGGGTTCACCTCGACCCTCGTAAGGTTTGAGGANGACTGCACTCAGGCCGACCTTCTGGCCAAGATAGCCGAATTCAATGCCNATCCGGAAGTTGACGGNTTCATTGTCCAGCTTCCTCTGCCCCGTCATATCGACGAGCAGGCTGTGATCGAGGCGATTGATCCCCGNAAGGATGTGGATGGTTTTCATCCCGTCAATGTGGGTCGAATGGCTATCGGTCTCCCTTGTTTCGTGTCGGCAACCCCGGCCGGTATCCTCGAGCTCCTCGCCCGCTACGACATTCCTACCTCGGGCAAGCGGTGTGTAGTGCTCGGACGCAGCAATATCGTGGGCAAGCCGATGGCTACCCTTATGATGCAGAAGCGTAATCCGGGCGACTCGACTGTCACCGTGTGCCACTCGCACACACAGGATATCAAGTCNATATGCCGCGAGGCCGACATAATCATAGCTGCGCTCGGTCAGCCCGGTTTCGTAACCGCCGATATGGTGAAACCCGGGGCTACGGTGATCGACGTTGGCACTACACGCGTTGCCGATCCTACCCGTGCGCGTGGCTGGCGGCTCTGCGGCGATGTCGACTTCAAGGAGGTTGAGCCGATAGCCGGAGCGATCACTCCGGTNCCCGGCGGCGTAGGTCCCATGACCATCTGCTCCCTGATGATCAATACTCTCAAGGCAGCAACCGGCGAGGTTTATCCCAAAAACTGAAAAAATGATCCGTTCCCGGATAGGGGATATGTCCTCAGCGGCCCTCGTATAGGAAAAAGCGAAAGGACAAAATGGATACAGACGAATTTAAGAAACTGTTTGACAAGACGTACATGCCTCTGTGCATGTACGCCTTGCGTATTATCGGAGATACCCGTCTGGCCGAAGATGCGGTGCAGCAGGCTATGATAGCGGCCTGGGAGCGTTTCCGGGACGGTTTTGTGCCTGATAATGTCAGGGCATACCTCTACCGGGCTGTGCGCAACGAGGCTCTGCATCTGCTGCCGGAGACGGCTTACGGCGGGATTGATCCTGCCACAGTCGACGTGACGGAGGAAACCGTCGATACTTCAGAGCGNGANGCTGCTGTGTGGCTGGCCATCGACCGGCTTCCCCGGAGATGCCGTGAGGTATTCCTTGCTGCCAAGCGCGACGGATTGTCTCACTCCGAGATCGCCGAGAGCATGGGGATTTCGGTCAAGACTGTCGAGGCGCAGATGACGAAGGCGCTTTCGCGGCTGCGCGAAGCATTGTCGCCTTACGTTGCCCGGCGCTCGCGTCCGTTTTTTCTTCCCTTTCTGTGATTTTTTTTTGAGAGCAGGGTAGGGGTTTTCATCCCTGACTCATATCGTATGGGTGTAAAACATAATTATCGGTCATTGTTACAATCATTATGGAAAAATCACAGATCTCTCACGATATTTCGTTTGTGGTCAGACACTATCGCAAGGGTGTCTTTGACCGGCGCAGGGCGTGGCTGGCGCTTCCGCTGATCAGGAACACATCGTGGTGGAGGCGCCACACGATGGCAGCCGCTGCAAGTGTGGCAGTGGTCATAGCGGCAGCTGCAACGGTCTACTATGTAGGCATAGTGAAACCGGAGCGCACAATCACTCCGGCTGCNTCACAGNCGGAGGAAACCGTAATCGCGGTATCAGAGCCGACGGCTCGCTTTGAGTTTGACGGCGTAGCGCTCTCCAAAGCCGTAGAGCAGATAGAGGAGTCTTACGGGATAACGCTTGTCGGNNTGCCTGACGGAGATCCTGAACTGACACTGACGTTTGAGGGCACGGCGGCCGATCTTGTGGCATTGATCAATGAGTCGCTTGACTCCCATATCTCAATAAGCAGATGAGGCGGCTTGCAGTTGTGTTGGCCGTCATGATAGTGGCGGCTGCGGTTGCGATGGCGCAGAAGATCACCCTTCATGTCAGTGATGCGCCAGCCGGGGCGGTGTTTGCCGAGCTTATGCGTAAGACCGGGTATAATTACAGTTATGATACATCGCTGCTGAGAGAGATGAAGGTGAGCGTCAACGTGACAGATGGGACTGTAGACGATGCCTTGTCTCAGATGTTTGACGGAACGGAAGTGAAATGGAAGATCCACGGACGATCTGTGGTGCTGAAACATGACCGGACGGTAAGGAGAGCGCGCAATGTTGTAGTCAGCGGATATGTGACTGAGCGTTCTTCGGGTGAGCCGCTTATAGGAGCCATCGTAAGGGCGGGAAGCGCTGCGGCGGCCACCAATACCTCCGGTCATTATTCACTCCACCTGCCTCCCGGCCGTGTCGGGATCCGGGTCTCTTATCCCGGCTTTCTGACAACGGCAAGTGATTTGGAGTTAAAGGGCGACCTTCATGCAAACTTCCACCTCGTCGAGGAGGCGCCGGAGTCGCACACGCTCGGAGAGGTGGTGGTCGAAGCCGACCGCAACACCCACATAGCCATGCACAGTGCTGATATAGGGCGCATCAATCTCACCCGGGCCGATATCGAGGCAGCTCCGGCCATGTTCGGCGAATCGGATGTCATCAAAACCCTGCAGATGCAGCCCGGTGTGGCCGCCGGGATCGAAGGCCTCGCTTCGATGTATGTGCATGGCGGCTCTAACGACGAGAATATGTATATGCTTGACAATGTGCCCATCTATCAGGTCAATCATTTCGGNGGTCTATTCTCGGCTTTCAATACCGAAGCCATCAAGAACGTCGATTTCTATAAGAGCTCGTTTCCGGCGCGCTACAACGGACGCCTGTCAAGCATCATGGCCGTCAACACCCGCGATGGCAATGCCAATGGCCATCACGGCCAGTTCCGCCTCGGTCTCACCTCCGGATCGCTCAGCCTTGAAGGCCCCATCGCCTCCGGGCGCACCACATATTCGCTGGCACTGCGCAGATCGTGGTTTGACGCACTCTCGGTTCCGGCTCTCGCTATCTACAACTCTGTTCGTGATGACAAGGAAAACACCACGATAGCCCGCTATTCGTTTATGGACGCCAATGCCAAGATCACTCACAACTTCAGCGAGCGAAGCCGTCTGCACCTGATGTTNTATTACGGCGACGACTATCTGAAAGGTGGCAGCCGGCATAAATATTTTTCNGCGACAGGACTGCCCAGGGAGCGGCGCGAAAGTGATGTCTCTCGGCTGAAGTGGGGTAACACGGTNGTGTCGACCGGNTGGAGGAAGCAATGGAGCGNTATGCTTTGGAGCNAGCTNACGGCCTCTTACNCCCACTACAGGTCTCTGCTGAGAAACAACAACAAGCTGGATATGGTGTATGGCGAAGGATTTGAATCGACAAGTAAGCGCGACTATCGTTTCCGCACACGGATCACTGACTGGAGCCTGCGTGGCGATTTCGGACTATCGCCCGCTGCCGGACATAATATCACGTTCGGCGGATCNTATACCATCCATCGTTTCGTCCCCGNCCGCGANACCACAAATCTCTATGAGTCTGACACTCTGGTGTCGGTAGTCGCCGTCGACCGGAATGTAAATGCCACCGAGGGCTCAGCCTACGCGGGCTATTCGCTGGATCTCTCCGACAGGCTCAGGCTCGATTTCGGCCTTAACGGCGGATGGTTTACGTCGGAAGGCAAGACACACGGTCACCTTGATCTGAGAGCTTCGGGCCGATTCTATCTCGATGATGCCACGAGCCTCAAGCTCAGCTATTCCCGCACGAGCCAGTATGTGCATCAGCTGACCCGGAGCAACCTTGACCTGCCCACCGACCAGTGGGTGCCGATAGTGGGCGATTTCGGGCCGCAGAAAGCCGACAAGATCTCAGCCGGCATTTATCATCGTTTCCCCAAGGGGATCACTCTCACGGCCGAAATCTACTATAAGTGGATGCACAATCTGATAGATTATCGCGATGACTACTATGTCCTGCCCGCTGATACGCCCTGGAGTAAACTGCTGTGCTCAGGTTCGGGTCGCGCCAAGGGCCTTGACCTGATGGCGTCGCGCACTTTCGGCAAGGTGACGGGACACATAGCATATTCGCTCTTGTGGGCCGACCGCCGGTTTGCCGACAAGAATGGAGGCCGNCGGTTCCCTGCGCGGTTCGACAANCGTCATAAGATCAATATNCTGCTGACATGGAGAGTCAACAAGCTCTGGGATGTGAGCGCGGCATGGACCGGCATGAGCGGCAATAAGTTCACCCTCTCGGTTCAGGACTATCAGATGCTGAAAGTGCCGGGACTGACGAATGTCGGACAGCCTACCTTTACGGGCTATGTCGATCACATCTCGTCGATCAATAATTTCCGGTTGCCGTTTTATCACAGGCTTGATCTGAGCGCCAACCGCTACACCAAGCGAGGCAAATGGACTTTTTCTCTCTACAATGCCTATTGCAATATGAGCGTGATCGGAGTCCGTAAGATNACCAACTATTTCATCTCCAACTATTTAGTTATGAGATCCTATTATCCCCATACGAGTTATGAGAAGTATCGTCTGATTCCCGTTATCCCTTCAGTTTCATACACATGGATATTCTGACATCTTTATTTCATAAAAAACTTGCAGGCGCGTTGGCCTCACTGGTGCTTGTCACGGCCTTTCAGGCGTGTGTGTCGGATTTCGATCCCGGATACGGGGAGGAGCCGTTTGTCGTGATCAATATGCTCGCGCAGCCGGGTAGGCCGCTTACCGCGAGTGTCACCCACAGCTGGCCTCATACCGAATCACCTGTTCCAGATGTGACTGTTAAAGACGCTGCGGTGACATATTCGGTCAATGGCCACACCTCGGGCATGATGACCTTCAATCCTCAGACCGAGAGTTATGAGGCCGACTACCGTCCTGTGGCAGGCGATGAAATCAATATCACGGCTGTGTCGGATAAGTATGGCTCGGCATCGGGCCGGACCCGGGTGCCGTCGCAGGTCAAGATCGATAAATGGAGCTTCAATCCCGTTGTTGTGACCGACTATAATGGTATTGTGGCCGACGACTCCCTGTCATATCTCCGCAGACTCAATATCGAGTATTCGATCACATTTACAGATCCCGCGGGGGAGGAGAACTATTATATGCTGTCAGGCAGACTCTATCAAGAGACGGGCGGAGGTTTTTCGTCCGATCCTATCCTGAGCGAAAACAATACTCCGCTTGATGCCATCTTCTCGCGCAACAATACATTTATGGTGTTCAGCGATCGGAGCATCGATGGTAAGAGCTATACTTTCCGCTATACGTGCAGCTACATCCCATTTATCCCGGTGCAAGATCTGCACGAACGCCTGACCNACNGCATAGCTCTCTGCTCCATCTCGCGCGANTTTTATTACTATCTTCTGTCGGTATATAAGAAATANGGCGATCTGAATCAGAATCTGGAAAATATTGGGCTCGCCGAGCCAAAGATAATCTACAGCAATGTGACCGACGGTGCGGGCATAGTCGCGGCTCAGTCTTCCGACACCATCGTCAANGATGTCCACGATATCGTGTTTCGATTTGCGGGAATCCCTCTTGATTTTCCCTTATTCGAGCCGGAACAGTAAATTTTTTNGCGGAATATTTGCACAGTTCAAAAAAGAGGCGTACCTTTGCAGTCGTTAAAGCAAACCACTGAGCTTTAACGATGACCAAAGGGTCTATATGGTGAATATAGTTCAGCTGGTTAGAATGTCGGATTGTGGTTCCGAAGGTCGTGGGTTCGAACCCCACTATTCACCCCAGCAAAAGCAANGTGCCGGAAGAGATATCTCTTCCGGCACATTGCTTTTGCATGCTCATCTCTCCGGGGTCNGNCTCGANCGNGTGCATAAATGAAGAAAGCGTAACNNACTGANTNATCAGTGCGTTACGCTTTCTCAATTGTTGCCTTGGAAGGATTCGAACCCTCACAGGCGGAACCAGAATCCGACGTGCTACCATTACACCACAAGGCAATTCTTTCAGTAAACGATCATGGTGCGTTTCGTTTACGGGTGCAAAGGTAGGGCGTTTTTTTTGACTGTGCAAGTTTTTTGTCGGAAAAGTGCAAAAAAAATATGTTTTTTTCTCCGGAGGCGCTTTTTCTCCGGGGGAATGGGGAGAGGTGGAATTTTTTTCGTAATTTCGCGCAATCTTTGTGTTATATAAACCGTGCGCCCTGAGGCGTAGATCAATCCCACGCAATCAAAAGGATGAAAGTTTTGAAATTTGGTGGTACGTCGGTAGGTACTGCCAGCCGCATTAAGGATGTTGCCCGACTCATCACAGAGCGAGGCCGTAATATTATTGTGCTTTCGGCTATGTCGGGTACAACCAACACTCTTGTGGAGATCTCGGATTATCTCTATAAGAAAAATGTGGCAGGAGCCAAGGAGACCATCAATATCCTTCAGAGCAAATATGACTCTGTGATCAACGAGCTCTATAGCTCGGAGGAATACCGCGAGAGAGCGCGTGCTGCTGTAGGTGCATGCTTCGATTTTATCCGTTCGCTCAATAAGGAGATTTTCACTCTCTTTGAGGAGCGGGAGATCCTTGCACAGGGCGAAATGATGTCGACCGCGCTGATGCATCTGTATCTCGAGGAGCAGGGTGTCAATGCCGTCCTTATCCCCGCGCTCGACTTCATGCGCACCGACAAGAATGCCGAGCCTGATTCGGAGTATATCCGTGAGAAGCTCCTTGAGTTGCTCGAGGCCAATAAGGATGCCGCTATATTTATCACTCAGGGCTATATCTGCCGCAACGCATACGGCGAGATCGACAATCTCCAGCGCGGCGGAAGCGACTACACTGCTTCGCTCATTGGCGCGGCCATAGGCGCTGAGGAGATAGAGATCTGGACCGATATCGACGGTATGCACAACAATGATCCCCGCTATGTCAAGAATACACGTCCGGTCCACACCCTTCACTTCGAGGAGGCTGCCGAGCTGGCCTATTTCGGGGCCAAGATCCTGCACCCCACCTGTGTGCTTCCCGCCAAGCTCAACAATATTCCCGTAAGGCTGCTCAACACAATGGATCCTGAGGCCGAGGGAACGCTCATATATAATGCTCCCGCCAATCACTCGATCAAGGCCGTGGCCGCCAAAGACAATATCACGGCCATCAAGATCAAGAGCGGCCGAATGCTGCTCGCCTACGGTTTCCTGCGCAAGGTGTTTGAGATATTCGAGACACACCGCACATCGATCGATATGATCGTGACATCGGAGGTGGGCGTTTCGGTCACTGTCGATAACGAACGTAATCTCCATGCCATACTTGACGATCTCAAGAAGTTCGGCACCGTCACTGTCGACCGCGATATGGTCATCATCTGTGTGGTTGGCGATCTCGAATGGCAAAACCGCGGCTTTGAGGCCGAGGTGGTCAATGCCCTCCGCGACATACCTGTGCGCATGATCAGTTATGGCGGCAGCAACTACAACATCTCGCTCCTCATCCGCCGCGAGGACAAGGAGCGCGCGCTTAATCTTCTGAGTGATCACTTGTTCAAGAACGACAGAAAAGTAGACTGATGACCCATTTCCCTATAGATATTCTTCAGAGTGCGGAGACTCCTCTTTATTACTATGACCTCGATCTTCTCCGGCGCACTCTTGTGAGTCTGAATGATGCTGCGGCTTCGCATCCCGGCTATAAGGTGCATTATGCCCTTAAGGCTAATGCCAATCCGGCTGTGCTTGCAGAGATCCGTGAGGCCGGCCTCGGCATCGACGCCGTGAGCGGCGGCGAGATACGCCGTGCGATGGAGTGTGGTTTCGATCCCGCCTCGATTGTATATGCCGGAGTTGGTAAGAGCGACCGTGAGATCCGTCTGGCACTCTCGGCCGGCATCGGATGCTTCAATGTCGAGAGTGAGCCGGAACTTGAGGTTATCGCGGCTCTTGCGGCCGAAGCCGGTGTAGTGGCCAAG
>WFLX010074462.1_pt1 | contig 17521 bp, 15 predicted proteins | sample 4967041 | NCBI WGS metagenome assembly WFLX01 (sample SAMN12857096, study PRJNA449069) | gut metagenome | isolation source: stool from male and female vole | host: Microtus ochrogaster | place: USA:Florida | collected 2017 | reverse complement strand
GCATCGCCCAGGTGTCGATGAACATCACCGACATCGCCGCCACGCCCCTTCACGAGGCCTTCGACGAGGTGGTNCGNGCCGCCGACGCCCGNGGNGTNCGCGTGACNGGCACCGAGATCGTNGGNCTNGTGCCNAAGCGCACNCTNNTCGANGCNGGCAAGCACTTCCTGCGCAAGCAGCACCGCTCGACCGGCATACCCGATGCCGAGATCATCCGCATCGCCGTCAAGTCGATGGGCCTCGACCAGCTCGGGGAGTTCGATCCCTCGCAGAAGGTGATTGAATACCTCATCGAGGACAAGTCTGCCAAGCGCCTCGTTGACCTCACGGCCCGCGGATTTGCCGAGGAGACCGCTTCTGAGTCCCCCGCTCCCGGCGGCGGCTCGATTTCGGCCTACATGGGGGCCCTCGCGGCTGCTCTCGGCACGATGGTAGCCAACCTTTCCGCCCACAAGGCCGCTTACGATGACCGCTGGGAGGAGTTCTCCGATGTGGCTGAGAGGGGCCAGGAGCTCATGGAGCGCCTTCTGCACCTCGTGGATGAGGACACGGATGCCTTCAACCGCATCATGGCCGTGTTCGCCATGCCCAAGAAGACCGATGCAGAGAAGGCTGCCCGCGCCGCCGCCCTCGAGGAGGCTACGCTCTACGCCACTCAGGTGCCCCTGCGCACTATGGAGGCCGCTTTTGAGACCTTCCCTGTCATCAAGGCTATGGCCGAGAACGGCAATCCGGCTTCAGTCACCGATGCCGGCGTAGGAGCCTTGGCGGCCCGCGCCGCCGTGCGCGGAGCCTTCCTCAACGTCCGCATCAACGCTGCCGGGCTCAAGGACCGCGCCAAGGCCGAGGAGCTCATTGCCCGCGGAGCCGCTATCGAAGCCGAGGCGGCCAAGCTTGAGGAGGATATCCTCGCCACGGTCAACTCCAAAATCTGATCCGCACCCGGGACAAGGCTTGCCATGTCCTATTGAATAAAGACTCCCTTGATTGCCGCGGCAATCAAGGGAGTCTTTATTTTCGNCTGAAATGGGGNTGGTGGGTCATCAGCTCCTCGCGCAGGCGCGAGCGGTCGAGATGGACGTNGATTTCNGTGGTGGCTATGCTCTCGTGCCCCANNNTGGCCCGTATCGAGGNCNGCGAGGCCCCTCCCTCNAANAGNNGCGTGGCGAANCTGTGGCGCAGCGTATGCGGGGAGACAGGGCGGGTGATGCCCGCTGCGGCTGCAAGGTCGCGGANGATATAGAAGACCATGANGCGCGTCAGCNTCCGCCCCCGGCGGTTGNGAAAGATTATATCNGACGAGTCGGCCTTTATGTCGAGCCTTCCGCGGTCTTCACTGATATATTGCGCTATCAGGTCTATGGATATGCCTGAGAGGGGCACAATCCTCTCCTTGCTCCCCTTGCCCTCCACCAGCAACACACCCTCCTCGAGATTCAGATGAGAGAGGCGGGCGTCGACCAGTTCGGAGACACGCAGGCCGCTGCCGTAGAGGGTCTCTATTATGGCATGATTACGCAGCGACTCCGCCTTTTCATGGGGTATGGCGGCTATCATGTCATCTATCTCCGTGACGCTCAGCACGTCGGGGAGCGCCCGTCCCATCCTGGGGGGCTCTATGAGCTGGGCGGGGTCGGTGTCGCGCACCCCCTCGAGCCTCAGGAATTTGAAGAAGCTCCTCACTCCGGCCAGTATGCGCGATTGCGAGCGGGGGGAGATGCCGAAGTCGCGGAGCATCGCTAAGAAGGTGTGCAGATGCTCCTCACCTATCTCCTCGGGCCTCAGGCCCTCCTGCCCGAGCCAGTCGAGCAGATGGCGCACATCGGTGGAATATGCGGCGAGGGTATTGGCCGAAAGGCCCCTTTCGAGTCCTAACCAGGATCCGAAACGTTCAAGCAGCTGAGTGTCATTCACAGGCTTACGGTATACTTGAGTTTGCGCATCCCCTTGCGCCTTGTCAGGAAGGCCGCGCGTCTCCCGAGGAGCATCAGTCCGTCAGGCATGGCGGCATACAGATGTTCCGCTACTCCTTCGGGGGCATCGAAAAGGAGGAGCGACCTCTGGCCAGGCTGGGCTATCCAGCGCATCAGTTCGGCGCCGTAAAGGGCATTCTCCCCTCCGAGCACGAGCATCATAGCCTTTCGCCAGTCATCGCATAGGCGGCCGGGGACACGGTATCCTCCTGCGGCCGCGGCGGCTGTCAGGGTCGCCGGAAGTCCCGGGGCGAGCCACAAGGTCCGGGGGTGCGTGGCCCCGAGCAGGCGGAGCAGGGTCTTGCCGCGCCGTATGAGGCGGCGGCGCTCCCTTCCTCCTATGCCCTCATCTTGCTCTATGCGGTCTGCCGCCTCGGTGATGTCGGAGTCGCCATACATGCCGTAGACCGAGCCGGGGCGCAGCCAGTCGCTGATCAGGCTGAAGGCAAACGGGGAATGTATGCCGAACCCCCGCGTATGCCGCCAGCGGCGATACCTCTTGGTCAACCGGCGTATCATATCACGACTTCACTTTACGGCTCCGCAACAGGGGGAGGCATACTGCCGCCACGGCTCCGGCCACAAGCAGGTATATCAGTATGACGCAGATTACCGAAATGGTGTTGGTAGTGGAGAGCGACTTGGGATCGAACACAAACTCGACCTCATGCTCCCCTGCCGGGAGCCGCAGGGCGCGGAGCACGTAATCGGCCCTACCTATCTCTGCCGGTTTGCCGTCGACAGTGGCAGTCCATCCCCAGGGGAAGTAAATCTCGCTGAAGACCGCCACGCCCCCTTTGCGAGACTTCGCGCGATATTTCAGGCGGTTGGGGGCGTATGAGGTCATGACGATGGTGTCGCCTGCCGTGACAGGGGCTCCCTGCCCGAGCACCTTCTCAAACTTGCGGTCAGCCACAGCGGTGACTCCGGGATTGATGGTGTCCAGAGCCCGCATCTCCCGGTCGGCATCGGCCACATAGTCCACATGGTCAACCCACCAGGCCGGGCCCAGAGCGCCCGGATTCACTTCGTATGTGCCCGAATGGAGTATGTATTTCGCGTTGAGCATGTCGAGCACTCCCTGGTTGCCTTTGGAAATCTGCTCGTTGATCAGATCGTTGTATCGTGTCAGCTTCGCTGCGTGGTATCCTCCGATAGTCTTATGGAAATAAGATGAGCGGGCCGATGAGAAGCCGTCGATGTCGAGCACGCGGTAATGGGATTTGTCCTTGAGAATAGCCTCGTCGGCGGGAGTCATCTGCAGGGCGGTCTCGTTGCTCACCGGCTCGGTGAAGGATTCGGAGCTGACGTAGCGCTTGTTGACCGAGAAGAGGTCGAGCAGCACGACGGCTGTCAGCAAGAGCACGAACACGGCGGGCTTGCCGAACATTCCCTTGCTGTACATCCACAGCAGGCAGCTGCCGGCCAATATGAAGGCCAAAGAGCGCACCGAGTCGGCGCTCACAAGCGAGAGGCGCGCCTCGGAGATGGTGCGGAACACGTTGGCGTATGCCGGATTCTGCATGACTCCCTGGGCATTGAGCTGCTCGATTTCAGTCAGGCTGTACGGCTGTCCGAACACCGAGGGGGCGACCCAGCCGATGAAGCAGACCACCGCGCCGGCCCCCATGACCCCAATGACTGTCCACTTGTTGGCCTTGAAAAAGTCCGGTGTGGTGATGATGGTCTTGACGCAGAGGGCTGCTAAGAGAGGTATGCAGAATTCCGCTATGACCAGTATCGAGGCCACCGCACGGAATTTATTATACCCCGGGAAGGAGTCGATCATGAAGTTGGTCAGGGCCGGGAAGTTGTGGCCCCATGCCAGCAAAATCGATAGTATCGTCGCGGTGAACAGAGCCCATTTCAACGGCCCCTCCTCGCGGCCGTTTACCACAAACATGGCCAGTATGGCCAGCATCAGCACGAAGGCCCCCACATAGACGGGACCGTTGGTCATCGGCTGGTCGCCGAAATATTGCGGAAACTGGTCCACCACCTGCATCTCCTCGGGAGAGATATAGGCCTGCGAGCCCTTCTCGGTGTCTGCCGCAGAGAGGAGCCGGTTCTGCCCTCCGACAGGCTTGATGGTCGCGCCACCCTTCACNTTGNGTATGNGGAGCGTGAAGGNCTCATCAAGNCCGTAGCTCCAGGCGGTGATGGCCTCGCGGTNCATCCCCTCGGCAGCCGTGGCCCCGGGGTCGCTTCCGCGCAGGTCTGTGGCATGGCCGCGCACGGTCTCCTTGGAGTATTCGTAGCTGTTGTACAGGCTCGCCGAGTTGGCCCCGAGAGCCAGAGCGCCCGCTCCTATGCAGCAGAGCGTGGCTATCACCCACTGTTTCACCTTATGCTCGCGCACGGCGATCACAAGCCAGGCGCAGAGCAGGCAGAGGATGACCAGAGCGAAATAATAGGACATCTGCGGGTGGTTGCTCTGCAGCTGAAGGGCACCGAAGAGGGCCGCCATTGCCGTTCCGGCCGCATAGCGTCCCCGGTAGCACAGCGCGAGGCCGCCGATTGTCGGCGGGATATAGCTCAGGGTCATAAACTTCCAGATGTGTCCCGCCCCGATTATTATGATGAAGTAGGTCGACAGTCCCCACCCGATGGCCGCGAAGAGGGCCGTGGGCCATTTCATCTTCATGCACAGGCACATGATGAAGAAGCCCAACATCATCGAGAAGAGCAGGCCGGCCGGAGTCGGCAGCCACAGCCGGTACAGCCCCGCTATCCAGTCGAGGGCCTTGCCCGCAGGATAGGAGGGGGCTATCTGGAATGTGGGCATTCCTCCGAAGAGGGAGTCGGTCCAGCGGGTTGTCTCCCCGGTAGCCTCATGAAACGCCTTGGCCTCCTGGCCGTTGGCGATGCCCTGCATTATGTCGTGCTGCTGCAGCACATTGCCCTCCACATCGTCGGGAAAGAAAAACATAAAGGCTACGACTGCCATGAACAGTGTAGCCAGAATGGTATAGATATATTTCTTTTTCATCTTATTTAAGTGCGTCCGGATCCACGTCGAGCTGAATCTGGCGGTTCATCGACTGTTCGAGTGATATCAGGGTCTCAGTCTCGGTGACTCCCCTGATATGCTGGATACGGTCGTTGAGCAGCTCCATCAGATGGCGGTTGTCACGCGCGTATACCTTAATAAGCATGGAGTACGGGCCGGTGGTGAAATGACATTCCACCACTTCGGGGATATTCTCCAGCTCGTTGACCACATCGCGGTAGAGCGAACCCTTCTCAAGTTTCACACCGACATACGTGCATGTGTTGAACCCCAGGAGGTGAGGATTAACCTCATATCCGGAGCCGGTGATCACCCCCATCTCTATGAGGCGCTGTATGCGCTGGTGGATAGCCGCGCGGGAGACGCCGCACTCAATGGCCACATCCTTCGAGGGAATGCGGGCATTATTCATGATTATATTGAGGATCTTGCGATCTAAATTATCGACTCTGTCCATGGTATTAGCGTTAAGTGTCCGAAATGTGAGGTTATTTGGCGCAAAATTAACAATTTATTTTGAAATATTGCCAATTTTCTATAAAAATAATGCAAAACTACCCTTTTTACGGGTGTCTGACTATCCCCATGAAAAGCGGAGTGCCGTAATGCCGCTCCGACACGATGAACATGAAAGGACGGTCGGCCTTGAAAACGAATGGCCCGTCATCGGTGCCGTAAGCCACGATGTCTACCCCCGTCACGGCTCCCCCTTCGCCTCCCTCTTCATTTATCTTGAACTTCACCTTCTGCACCATATCCTTGACTTTAAACGGATCAGAGGAGGCGGGAGACCCCGGCGCGGCATATGGCGCGAATATCTCCGAACAGCCCATTTCTTTCAGAATATCAATAAGTTCCACGGTGCCTTCAACGCTGAATCGCGGCAATATTATCTCCCCCTTTCTCGAACTGCCTCCCTTGACGAATTTCATCACATCCTTGGCTGTGACAACCTTCGACCATAAATTGATGTCTTTGCCGGGCCTGGGGAGAACGAGTGTGATGGCATACTCGCCGGCGCCGAATGGCAAGGTGAGCATCTGTCCCAAATATCCCTCGGCATAATGCGCCCTGGCATTAGGCTTATGCATGAAGTCGGCACGCACGTCTCCGGCTCCCGAGTGGAAGACGCCTTCGAATGTGGCACTGCGCTCGAAAGGCTTCTTCCAGGGAGCTTTCATATAGAGCGCNCTCGCCAGCGTCACAGGGCCTTCAAGATGCGTGTGCGNAGGAAACAGCGAGGGTATCAGGCCGCGGGTGCGTTTCTTCACCCAGCCGTTGATGATGCCGCCCACATTCTTCTTGCCATAGTTGACAGACTGTACCTCAGCGAAATAGTCATCTTTCCATATTCCCTTTAAATCGGGATTGACCCTACAGTCGGAGGCTATCCATACACCGTTGGCAATCTCCAGNGACACTCTTGGGTCAAGAGCCGGGACGGTCGACAAGAGGGTCTTAGCAGCACTGTTGAGCGACTCCGCATCAGCGGCGCCTAACAGCTCCATCAGTTTCTCAGCGGGCTCCCCCGTCATGCCGTTGGCCGCCATAGCTGCGGCGGCATAGAAACTCAATGGCGAGAAGACCACATTCTTTGTCCTCTCCTTCTCGGCGAGCCGGAAAAGGATGCGCGTGCCGGCGGCATACTGGTCGGCCGCTGTCTTCTGCATTGCGGAGTCATTGCCGCTGTATGCTTGAGCCGAGGCGCAAGCCACTGCCAGCAGTACCATCAATATAAGAGCAAATCTTTTCATAGCAAATGATGTCAGATAATCGGGGTGTCAGGCCTTGCGGAGGCGCGTCCGGGCGAAGGAGGCGGAGATTATTGCGCAGAGTGCCCCTACGGCTGAGAGGGGGACAAGGGTGGCGGCGATGTCGCCCCACTGCAGGGCAACCGGATAAGCCTTCACCACAAGATCGTCGGGATTGCCCGCAAGGTGTATGAAGCCCCATTTCTGCTGTGCCAGGCACAGCGCGCACCCTAAGATGATGCCACCCGCGCCCCCGGCAATCGTCACAAAAAGGCTCTCCCATGCGAATACCCCTCCGATACCCCTCCCCGACATGCCCAAGGCACGGAGCGTATGCATTGAGTCCTCCTTCTCCACTACCATCATCGACAGGGTCGAGATGATGTTGAATGAGGCGATGACCAGTATGAAGGCCAACAGGAGGAATGACATCCACTTCTCGACATTGACCATGCGGAAGGAGAGGGCATGCTGCTCGGCGCGGTCGCGCACCCGCCAGCGGTCTCCGACAGTTTCGCGGATAGTCGCTGCCAGGGCGGAGGAGTCTGTGCCGGGAGAGGCCATGACCTCCACCGAGGTAGCTTCGGCGTCATACAGGAAGAGGCCGCGCACGGTGGCGAGATCGGTGATGATAGTGTTCTCATCGAAATCAGACTGCTCGGATTCATATACGGAGGTCACCTCNAGCGAGTCCACNACGAAGGAACTGAGCGGATTGGCCATGTTTACNCTCCCGATGCGCTTGGGGGCGAAGATAGTCAGCACGGCTCCGATGCGGTCGATTCCGGCCCGCGAGGCAGCCCCTATGGATGCCGAGGCATTGGCGGGGGGAGCAGACATCTCGTATGTGTCCGGGTCAACCTCCCCCTCACGGTCGGCCTCCACAAGAGGGGCGCTGTCACCTATCATTATGCTGTCCAGAGCCGTCATGCGGCGGTATGCCTCAGGCTCCACTCCCCGGAGCAGCACCGGGGTCTCATGGCCGTTATAAAGCACCAGGGCATTGTCGGCCACCACGGGAGTGGCCAGAGCCACGCCGGGCAGGCGCGAGATGGCATCGGCCAGGGAATCCCCGTTGGCAATTGTCTTGCCCGTGTAGGGAGTGATGCTCACATCGGGCGTCATGCGGTCGAGGCGGTCGGCCAGCAGGGAATGGAAACCGTTGAATACGGCCATCACACAAATCATAGCGGCCGTTGCCACGGCCACTCCGGCCACAGCAACGGCTGCGATGGCATTGACGGCGCTATGGCTCTTGCGCCCCGTCAGATACCTCCAGGCGATGATTGGGGAAACTCCCGGTCTCATTTACCGACCACAGGGTTCCGCTTATGCTTCAGGAGCCTTCTCCGCCTCGGGCTCCTTTCCGGCCTCATCAGCCTTCTGCTCGCCGGGCACATGCCCGAGCAGGCGGTCGATGTTGTCCACATAGTCCAGAGAGTCATCCAGATAGAAACTCAGCTCGGGACATTTGCGCAGTACCTGCTTCACAGCCTGCGCCAGCTCATAGCGGACGGTCTTGGACTGGCGGGTGATATTGTCCAGNATCTCNCGGCTNCGCTCGGGAGGGAAGATGCTGAGATACGCCTTGGCTACGGAGAGGTCGGGGCTCACGCGCACCGCGCTGACCGACACTAACACACCCTGTGTCATGGCCGTCTGGCGGCGGAATATCTCGCTGAGCTCCTTCTGTATGAGTCTTGCTATTTTGGCTTGTCTTTTACTTTCCATAATCTTAATAAGTTTTTTGTCACTGTTCCGACACGGATCGTGACGCGGATTTTCTACACATTCAACGCGCCGGGGAGCAAAATCGTTTATAAAAATTTTTGTGAGACGGGGTCTAAGACCTCTTGGAGATAAAAATTTTACAGTCCGGGGGCTCAGACCTTTCTTATTATAGTCAGGCCGTCGCGCAGGGGGAGCATGACTTTCTCCACCCGGCTGTCAACCGCCACGGTGTCGTTAAAGCGGCGTATGCCCGCAGTCTGGGGGTCGCGTCCGTATGCCGGATCCACCACATGGCCGTCCCACAGAGTGTTGTCTGCCAGCATGAATCCGCCGGGGCGCAGCAAGCGCAGGCATTCCTCATAATATGCGGGATACTGCCGCTTGTCGGCATCAATGAATATCATGTCGCATGATTCCGCCTCCATCCCGGCCATCAGCTCGAGGGCATCCCCTATCAGGAGGCGGATGCGGTCAGAGTANCCGGAGCGGGCGAACTGGTCGAGGATGAAGTCTTCGAGCTCGTCATTATGCTCGATGGTCGTCACGATAGCCCCCGGTTCGAGTCCTTCGGCAATGCACAGGGCTGAATACCCGGCAAACGTGCCGAGCTCAAGCACCCTCTGCGGACGCGCCATGCGGGTCAGCATGGTCAGCAGACGACCCTGGAGATGGCCCGAGCACATGCGCCCGTTGATCAGGTGTATGTGGGCGGCGCGCACAGTCTCGTACAGTTCGGGAGGCTCAGGCGAGCTGTGCCTCTCGGCGTAGAGCTGCAGATCTTCGGCTGAAGGGCGCGATGCGGAGTGTGTCATGGCAGATGAGATGTGAATGTAGTAGCAGATGAGAGGGGGTCTGAGTCTATGAAAGCGCAGTCGAGCGGATGAGGCGCCGGCGACGTCAGCTCTGAGACTTTAGGGCGTGGGCGTCAGCTCTGAGACTTGAGACGGTCCATGAGGAAACGTGCCGCCATGGCGTAGCCATCGAGACCGAACCCGCAGAGCGAGCCGACACAGCGGGGAGCCACCACAGACTTATGCCGGAACTCCTCACGCGCGAACACATTGGAGATGTGTACCTCCACCACCGGGGCCGGGACAGCCGAGATGGCGTCCGCAATTGCGATGGAATAGTGGGCATACGCGCCGGGATTGAGTATGATGCCGGCCGTGGTCTGCTCAAAACCGTAGCGCTGGATAGCATCTATGATGTCCTCCTCGGAATTTGACTGGATATACAGGATGTCGCAGGGCCCGAGGTTACGGCACAGCGCACGCAGGCCGGGCAGATAATCCTCGAAAGAGACGCTGCCATAGATGCCGGGCTCGCGGCGCCCGAGCAGATTCAGATTAGGGCCATTGATTATGATGATCATCTCCGATAAATGTTAGTGAGAAGTGAGAAGTGAGAAGTGAGGAGTGAGAAGTGAGAAATGAGGAGTGAGAAGTGAGAAGTGATAGCTCTGATTCCTCTGATAGCTCCGATTCCTCTGATAGCTCCGATTCCTCTGATAACTCCGATTCCTCTGATAACTCCGATTCCTCTGATAACTCCGATTCCTCTGATAGCTCTGATTCCTCCGATAACTCCGATTCCTCTGATAAAAAAAAGAGCAGCAAGCAACCGAAGTTAACTATACTGCTCTTTCCTCTCTCCTCGGCGGTGCGGACGGGACTCGAACCCGCGACCCCCGGCGTGACAGGCCGATATTCTAACCAGCTGAACTACCGCACCATTTTGTGTTGGAGTCTTATGTTTTGCTCTCGGGAGTGTCGTTGTTTCCCGTTTGCGAGTGCAAAGTTATAACATATCTGCGACTCCACCAAATTTTTTAGCAACTATTTTTCAAAAAAATTTTGACATTTTTCGTATATCATTTATAAACAGCGTTTTATCATTGAAAAAAATTTTTGCTCATTTCGGGGCTTCTCCGGGCTTTTCCTCGGATTTCCACTTTTTGAGCGCTTTTTCGACAGTTTCGGCGGTCGCCTCGAGAGGGCCTTTTCGGGCCAGTTTCAGGCTGCACATTGCCGCCGCATAACGTCCGGCTTCGCCACAGCCGTCACCTTTGTCGCGCCGATATAGATACCCGGCCATGTACGTGTCGCCGCATCCGGTGGCATCCACCACCTTCTCCGGCTTGTAGGCCGGAATCCTGTAATACTCCCCTCCGCTATATATCAGCGACCCGCGGGACCCTAATGTGAGCACCACTTCGGGACACCCCCACTCGGCCAGTATGCGCGCCGCTTCATAGGGGTCGCTGCTCCCGGTCAGCACCTCCATCTCGACCTCATTAGCCTTCAGGATGCCGATATGCTTCATCAGCTCCCGCTTGAGAGGATAATCCACGTGGACCACCTCCGTGCCCCTCACTTCCCGCAAAAGGCCCTGGATGTCGATGGAGACAGTGCCTTGGCGCGACAGCTGCTTTATGCCCTCCATGTCAAAGTCGTCATTGAGCAGCGTGCCGAGATGTATATAATGTATACGCCCCCCCGGGAAATCCTCCTTACGGAAGGGGGCGGCCTTGGCCAGCACACGCTGCACCCTGTGGTCGCGGTCCGAGCCGTAACGGTTTTCAAACACCACCGAGCGGTCGCCCGGGACCACCACCACCGGACAACCCTCACCTATCAGCTCAGCCGCCACAGGCATCAGCTCCATGCCCATAGACGTGACAATCATGCAGGCTCCCGGGTCGATGCCGGTCAGGGCCTTGGCAAAATAATAGGCGGTGCCTCCGGGCATCCGAGCCGAGAAGTCGGGGGTTATGACATGGTCATCGGTGATGTGGCCGATACAGCAGATATCACTCATAATCTATACATATATATTATATAAAGCCTGATAAACCGGATTTGTTTGAGAGCACTGCATAACCCGGATGTGTTTGAAAGCGGCCGGATACGAGGCGTACATCCCTATTTCCTCAGGCCATCCCTCCGGAGGGCCCACAGGGCATAGAGCAGCACGACAGCATATCCGCATGCCGGCACCAGGAATGACACGGAGGGAGATAGCCTCTCAGCCACGATGCTCATCAGTATCGTGCCTGCCGCTCCGCCGATAGGGGTCATCATGAGCAGCGAGGAGCCCAGTTTCACATTTCTTCCGGCCACAGGGAGGGTCATGGCGAATATGGTGGGAAACATCACCGCTTCCAGGGCGTATATGACCAGCAGGGAATAATGCGACACTGCGCCAAGGCTCAGGCTCACCAGCAGCGAGGCGCATACAGCCCCCGCAGCGCACAGGCATAGCACCTTCCGCGGGCTGACAGCCGCCATTATGACACTGCCCGCAGCGCGGGCCAACATAAAGAGGCCCAGTCCGCAGAAAGAGAGCACAGCCGGAGCATACTCCCTCGAGATCCATCCCTCAGCCGTGACATAATTAATGAAGAGGCTATTGATGGCAATTTCAGAAATCTCATAAAACAGCAACGCGCCAAACCCGGCCATGAAAGCCGGGGTGCGCAGCAGCCCCCGGAGCACCCTGCCGGGGCTCTCTGCAGGATGTCCTCCCTCCTCCGCGCCTGCGGCAGAGACGGCAGGCAGCGGTATGCGCATGAAGGCAATGGCCGCAAGGAGCACCACAGCCCCCATTATGGAATATGGCACGGCCACATGGCCCCCCTCCTCGGAAAACAGCATACCCCCTATCGTCACGGGGCCCAGTATGCACCCCAGGCCGTTGAACGACTGCGCAAGGTTGAGGCGTCCGGCCGCCGTGGAGGGCTCACCCATCTCCGTGGCGTAGGGATTGGCCGAGGTCTCAAGCATCGCCAGGCCGCATCCTATCAGGAAAAGGGCCCCTAAGAACACCTCAAACGACATCCATATCTCTCCGGGGATAAAGAGGAGGGCCCCGAGGCCGAACAGCAGCAGACCTCCGACTATGCCCCGCCGGTAGCCGCCGCGGGTTATGATGATGCCCGCCGGGATGGCCATCAGGAAATATCCCGTGTAGGTCATGCCCTGCACCAGGGCAGACTTGGTGAGGGAGATGGATAGCAATTCCTGAAAGTGCTTGTTGAGCACATCAAGGATNGACCGCGCGAACCCCCACAGGAAAAATAGTGAGGTGATGAGCACGAAAGGAACAGTGTATTGTCTGCTGACGAGTCTCTGCATAACGGATGCAAATTTAGCCAAAAATCCCCGGATTTNCCCCTTTTCAGGGCTCGACAAGCAAAAAAATCATGTTTTTTTAAAAAAAAACGGCCTAAAAATTTGCACATCCAAAAAAAAGGCCGTAACTTTGCATCGCTTTTGCAAGGGACCCCCACGCAAGTGAACGTATCCCGGTGGCCNAATGGCCCCGAAAGCAGCCCGCAAGGCTGCCCCCAATGGATACCGGTTGGTCCCGGCGAAGCCGACACGGGGTGTAGCTCAGTCCGGTTAGAGTGTGCGTCTGGGGGGCGTGAGGTCGCAAGTTCGAATCTTGTCACCCCGACCGTGTTTCGAGGCTGTTCCAAACGGAACAGCCTCTTTTTTTTATCAACTTTCGGGCAAGTTTATAGAAATCTCAAAATTTTTCGCTAAATTTGTCCTTTGGGACTGCCCGAGAGGCCCAACTCCCCCCTCAGCAGCCCCGCGATGCATCATATATTTCAGGAAATGGCAATATCAGCTGTCATAATCACCCANAACTCCGCCNGGCGCCTCGCCTATGCTCTGGAGAGCCTCAAGGGCTTTGACGAGGTGCTCGTGGTAGACATGGACTCCACGGACTCCACTCTCGACATCGCACGGCAGTATGGCGCGAGAATCGCCGGCTTCCCCGCCAAAGGCGAGGACTATAATTACGCGGTGCGCAACTTCGCTATCCGCGCCGCCCACTATGAGTGGGTGCTGATGGTCCGTCCCGACGAGGTCATCCCCCCCCGGCTGCGGCAGCACCTTTACCGGTTTATCAACACGCCCCCGCATGCCGGCCACAACCGTCCCGACGGCCTGCGCATACCCCGCAAGAACCATATCTTCCATAAGTTCAACAGCGGCACCTATCCCGATTACCAGCTGCGCTTTTTCCGCAAGGAGGTGGCCCACTGGCATCCGGGCAAGGGCATCCAACCTCAGGTGGAGGGCGAAATCGACTTCATACCGGCCAACCGCAGCGAGCTGGCCATAATCCACCTGCCGCGCGACATGGCCCACTATCTGCGATTCCTCAACCGGGCCACGGTGGCCTCATCCAATCCTGACGACAGCCGCGTGACTTGGTGGGACCTGGTGAGCCAATGCGGCGCATCCTTTTTTAAATATTACGTGGGAGAGGGAGGGTTCCGCTATGGTATGCCCGGACTCATACGAGCCTGCAATCACGCCATGGAGACCTACCTGCTGCATTGCCGCCGCTACGAGGAGAGCGTGATGCAGGACTTCTACCGCAATCTCCCCATCGGCGCTGACATCCCCGTGCCCGACTTCTCTGAAGGGGCCGAGCAGGTGCCCGACTCCCTGGCCGTGGATATGGCAGACTCCATCAGCCGCAAGAACTTCCCGGAGCTCGACATCATGGCTCCCTCCAAAGAGGGGCGCCAGGCCACTCCGCTGACAGTCCCTCCGATGCCCTACGGATCTAAAGAGAACGAACCATCATGAACGCAATCAGACCATTTCATCTGCTGGCCGCCCTGACGGCGCTGACCGCAATCCTCTGCGCCTGCGGCGCATCCGGGTCGCGCGCAGCCGACACGGCTCCGGCAGCGGCGAAAGCCGAATATACCCCCCTCTTCAACTCCGACAGCGCCTACAGCTATGTTAAGGCGCAGGTCGACATGGGGCCCCGGGTGCCAAATACGGAGGCGCACCGCCGCGCCTCAAAATGGCTGGCCGACGAACTTAGCCGCCACGGAGCCCAGGTCATCCTCCAGCCAATGCGCCTCAAGGCCTTCGACGGCACGATGCTCGACGCCGTCAACATATTCGGGCGCTTCAACCCCGAAGCCTCCCGGCATGTGCTGCTACTTGCGCATTACGACTCACGCCCATGGGCCGACAAGGACCCTGACCCCTCGCGCAGATCGCTCCCCGTCGACGGCGCCAATGACGGCGCCAGCGGAGTAGGGGTGATTCTTGAACTGGCGCGCCTGCTGGGCAGCGAGGCCCCGGATTGCGGCGTGGACATACTCTTCACGGATGCGGAAGACTGGGGGAGCGACGGCGATGAGGACTCCTGGGCCATGGGCACCCGCTACTTCGCAAACAACCCTCCTGTGAAAGGATACGTCCCCGATGAGGCCATTCTGCTCGATATGGTGGGCGACCCCGAGGCCGTATTCCCCTTTGAGATGTTCTCGCAGCAGAACGCCCCCGCTCTGCTGTCGCGCGTATGGGCCACAGCTGCCTCACTCGGCCTGGACGAGCGGTTCGTCAGCGCGCCCGGCACCGCCATCAACGATGACCATGTCGAGCTCCTCAAGGTCGGCATCCCTGCCATCGACATCATCGACCTGCGCCGCGGCGGGGGCTTCAACAGCCGCTGGCACACCTCTTCGGACAACATGGAGGGTATCTCCTCCAAGACATTGGGCGATGTGGGCCGCGTCCTTGAGACCTACCTGCGCACCCTCTCCCAATAACTTCACACCAAACTGTCAACTATTCACTATTTCCTATCACCATATACAATGGATTTCATAGAAGAACTCTCATGGCGAGGCATGATCCACACGATGATGCCCGGCACAGATGAACAGCTCCGCAAGGAAATGACCACCGCATATCTCGGAATCGACCCCACTGCCGACAGCCTCCACATAGGCCACCTCTGCGGGGTCATGATGCTCCGCCATTTCCAGCGCTGCGGACACAAGCCCATCGCCCTCGTGGGGNGCGCAACCNGCATGATCGGAGACCCCNCCGGAAAATCAGCGGAGCGCAACCTCCTCGACGAGNCTACCCTGCGCCATAACCAGGAGGCCATCNAGGCGCAGCTCAGCCGCTTCCTGGACTTCGANAGCGACGCTCCAAACCGCGCCGAGCTTGTCAACAACTANGACTGGATGAAGGACNTCANNTTCCTGNANTNNGCCCNCGACANAGGCAAGCACANCACNGTCAACTATATGATGGCCAAGGACTCGGTGCAGAAACGCCTCAACGGCGAGGCCCGCGACGGCCTGAGCTTCACGGAGTTCACCTACCAGCTGCTGCAGGGCTATGATTTCATGCATCTCTATCAGACCAAGAACTGCAAGCTGCAGCTCGGCGGCTCCGACCAGTGGGGCAACATCACCACCGGCTCCGAGCTCATCCGCCGCACCCTCGGCGGGGAGGCCTACGCCCTCACCTGCCCCCTCATCACCAAGGCAGACGGCGGAAAGTTCGGCAAGACGGAGAGCGGCAATGTATGGCTCGATGCCCGCTACACCAGCCCCTACAAGTTCTATCAGTTCTGGCTCAATGTCAGCGATGCCGACGCAGAAAAATATCTGAAAATATTCACGTTCCTCACCAAGGAGGAGATTGAGGCCCTCAGCGCCGAGCATGCGGAGAATCCCGGCGGACGCGCCCTGCAGAAACGCCTGGCCAAGGAAGTGACCGAAATGGTGCATGGCGCCGAGGCATACGACATGGCCCTCAAGGCGAGCGGCATCCTTTTCGGCTCCGACACTGCCGACACGCTCCGTTCGCTCGATGAGAAGACCCTCCTGGATGTCTTCGAAGGAGTGCCCCAGTTCGAGATCTCGCTTGAGGAACTCAAAGCCGGAATACCGGTGCTTGAACTCCTGGCTTCGCGCAGCGGAGTGTTCCCCTCCAAGGGGGAGGCCCGCAAGATGATCCAGGGGGGAGGCGTGAGCATCAACAAGGAGAAGGTGACAGACCCCCAGGCCGTCATCGGCACCGAGGCCCTGCTCAACGATAAATACATCCTCGCCCAGCGCGGCAAGAAGAACTATTTCCTCCTGCGCGCCAAATAAGACCCCGTCACATAAAATAATCACAATGAGCATCAAAAGAATACTGCGCATCATCTCGGCCTCGGCCGCAGGATGCGCGCTGCTCGCTGCGGCAGCCTGCAATAAAGACGAGCCCGGAGGCAACAACACCCTCAGCAACCGCGTCTATCAGCAGTATGAGGTAAGAGTAATTGACGGGTCGGTGCAGGCCTTCGCCAACCTGCGCCGGGCATCGGCCACGGGAGAGCGCGTCCGCCTCTCCGGAGTCTCGGCCCTTATGGCCAATGACCGGGAGATGAACTATACCCAGCCCCAGACCCCTGACATGCCCGAGTTCACATACTCCCTCCCTCTGGATCCCTCCGTGAAGTCGGTGACGTTCACCATGCGCGTCACATCGGACTTCGCCCTGACCAACACCCTGTCGCTCGCGAGCATACCCGAGGCCAGGTACACCCTGACTGACAACACGCTCGGCGGGGGCTCGATGATGAAGATAGACATGACCGGGCTGCAGCCCGATGAGGTCAGCGTCGGCCTCTCCGCCTCACCCCTCGCCGATCCCTCGCTGACGGTTGTCGGCTCGGTGGCCGCCGGAGGAATGGTGGTCTTCCCGAGTCTCCCCCCCGCAGGCGAGTACTGGATGACCATCACCACACGGCGCGTGTTCCGCACCACGGAGAACGACGGCGAGGCCTCGGGCACTATCACCGGAGTGCGCACCGTCACACGGCGCGTCACTGTGAGCGATTGACGAGGTCTTAACTAATTTTAAATTTCCCGGCGCAACTTTGCAAGCCCGGGGAATGTTTAACCATCAGAAAACCAAAAATCAGTCAAATACTATTATGGACAAACTTAGCTACGCATGGGGCCTTGCAATGGGCAAGCAGCTCCAGGCAATGGGAATGAAGGAAATCAACTATGATAGCTTCAAGGATGGCGTCAAGGTCGCATACGATGGCGGCACTGAGGTCATGACCCCCGAAGAGGCCCAGAAGATCATCACCGAATATCTTGAGGAGCTCGAGAAGAAGGCTTCCGCAGCTGCCCGCGAGGCCGGCGCGAAATATCTCGCCGACAACAAGGCTGCCAACCCCGAAATCAAGGAGACCGCAAGCGGCCTGCAGTATCTCGTGGTCAAGGAGGG
>WFLX010094721.1_pt1 | contig 17525 bp, 10 predicted proteins | sample 4967041 | NCBI WGS metagenome assembly WFLX01 (sample SAMN12857096, study PRJNA449069) | gut metagenome | isolation source: stool from male and female vole | host: Microtus ochrogaster | place: USA:Florida | collected 2017 | reverse complement strand
ACCGTCGGTACTTAAACGCCGTACTTTGGCGTTTTATGTACCGTTACGGTGAGGTCGGAGCGAAAGCGTGTCTGCGTTGGAATATACAATTGGCACAATGACACTTTGTAAAAAGAGAGTTTCGCAAACGCTTAAATGAAATATTCTATGAAAGGAGATGTATCAGTGTATGTATAGTGAAATCAAATCAGGCGCCATTTTAGGCATTCAGGCTTATATGGTGGGTGTGGAGGTGGATATTGCACCAGGACTGCCGACTTTTAACATGGTGGGGTCTTTAAGTGGAGAGGTACGGGAGTCAAGAGAGAGGGTTTGTGTTGCGCTGAAAAATGCAGGTCTGTGCATACCCACTGCTCATATTACGGTAAATTTATCTCCGGCGGACTATAGGAAGGAGGGGACAGCGTTTGACTTGCCCATTGCAGTGGGGATGCTGCAGTCCATGGAATTTTTTTCAGAGGCTGCCACAAGGGATATTTTGTTTTTGGGGGAATTAGGGTTAAACGGGGAGGTAAAGAAAGTAAGGGGTGTGCTGCCCATCGTACAGCATGCCGTTAAGTGCGGTATCAGAAAGTGCATTGTGCCCAAGGCAAATGCAATGGAAGGGGCTGTGATACCGGGGGTGACAATAAGAGGAGCAGAGCACATCAGTGAAGTGTTGGAATATTTGAAAAAGCGCATGAAAAAAGAAGATAGCAATGTGCCCCAAATCGTACATATGGATTTGCAAAAGCTCTTGGAGACAGAAAGAAAACAGTCTGAGCCGGAGGCAGATTTTTCACAGATTATGGGACAGGAACCGGCCAGAAGAGCGGCAGAAATAGCGGCGGCGGGATTTCACAATCTTCTCCTGACGGGACCTCCGGGAGCCGGAAAATCCATGATTGCCAAGTGCATTCCGGGCATTCTGCCGCCCCTTACCATGGAGGAAAGTCTGGAGATTACTTCTATAGTCAGCGTGGCGGGGTTGATTCAGGAGGGAGAAGGGCTGATGATGAAAAGACCCTTTCGAAGTCCTCATCATACCATTTCTCAGGCAGCGCTTACAGGGGGGAGTAATATTCCCAAGCCCGGAGTGATTTCTTTGGCCCACAGGGGGGTGTTGTTTTTGGATGAACTTNCNGANNTTCAGAGAAGTGNGTTGGATAGTCTGCGGCAGCNCTNGGAGGAACATCGGGTACNGGTTGTGCGGANGGGANGANATGTTGTTTATCCGGCGGATTNTATGCTGGTNTGCGCCATGANTCCCTGTCCCTGCGGCTATTATCCCGATACAAACCGTTGTCGCTGTACGCAGAATCAGGTAAAACGCTATATGGGAAAGATTTCAGGGCCTTTGCTGGAGCGCATTGATGTGTGTGTGGAATTAAAGCCGGTAAAGATATCTTCCCTGTATGCAGGTGAAAAAAGTGAGAGCAGCTATGTGATTAGAAGCAGAGTTTTGAAAGCTAGGAAAATGCAGGAACAGCGATTTGAAGGAACGGATTATCGTTTTAATTCAGATATCAAATCCGCAGATGTGGAGGTATTTTGCCGTCTTGGAGAAGAGGAGCGGAAATGTATGGAGCAGCTCTATCAAAAGCTTGATTTAAGTGCCAGAACCTATCATCGTATCTTGAAAGTGGCGCGTACCATAGCGGATTTGGCGGGAGAAAAAGAGATTACCACAAAACATCTTTTAGAGGCGGCTTGCTTAAGACCGGCAGCGGATTATTGGCTGTAAGGCGCAGAGAAAGAAAGCGGTTTGTACAGAAACGGAGGAGAGAATGGGTAACATGGAGTGCTATGCTTATTGGCTGTGCAGCCTGCCTGGAATAGGAAACAGAACCATAGAGAAGCTTTTTCAGAGATACCGGACTCCGCAGGAGATTTTCAGGGCATCCGAAAAAGACTTGGAGCAGATTCTCACAAAAAGACAGATTGAGAGCCTGAAAGAAAGCCGAAAAGGACAGAATGAGAAGACTGTGCGGGAAGCATATGAAGAATTAGAGCATAGAGGAATCGGATTTTTGACACGGGAAGATGCAGATTATCCTCAGAGGCTTAAAAATATTCCGGATGTTCCCTATGGTTTGTTTTTTAAGGGGAATCTTCCCAGAGAGGAGCAGATATCCGTGGCAATTATAGGGGCAAGGGAATGTTCTGAGTATGGGAGATATGTGGCAGCAGAGCTTGGCAGATATTTAGGAGGTAATGATATTCAGGTTATCAGTGGAATGGCAAGGGGGATTGATGGTATCAGTCAAGAGGCAGCCCTTAGTGAGGGAGGGACTTCCTTTGGCGTGCTTGGATGCGGAGTTGATATCTGCTATCCGGCGCAGAATCAAAGACTGTATAACCAATTGTTGGAAAGGGGAGGCATTCTTTCTGCATATCCTCCGGGGACTCTGCCCCGTTCCCAGAATTTCCCACCCAGAAATCGCATTGTCAGCGGTCTTGCGGATGCGGTCATTGTAATTGAAGCAAGGCAGAAAAGCGGAACTCTGATTACGGTAGATATGGCGTTGGAACAGGGGCGGGATGTGTATGTGGTGCCGGGTAGGGTGACGGACAGGCTCAGTGACGGTTGCAACAGCCTCTTGAAACAAGGGGCTGAGGTATTTTTGTCGCCGGAGGATTTTTTGAGAGAATTGCGGGAGAACCGGATGAGGAAACAACCACAGATAAGAGAGAAATGTGCAGCAAAAAGAAAATGCGAAAACAATTTGAAATTAAAGAAGGAAAAAGATGATGAACTTGAACCGGAATTGAAAAAGGTGCGCAGTGTGTTAGATTTCTATCCTCAGTCCATGGAGGAAATTGCAAGTCGTCTGCAGGGATCATGTGATATTCAGGTTTTGAGTGCTGTATTGATGATGTTATGTCTCAAAGATGTGGTAATACAAGTAAGTCCGGGGTATTTTTGCNNNANAGCCTTAGTGTTCANNAATGATNCGTTCAGTACTTGTCAGGAATGCAATGATAGATTATAATACAAAGGAAGAAATATAAATATGGGGAAAGCATTTGAAGAATTACAGCTGAAAGATGATTTTATGTTCAGTATTGTCATGAGAAACCCGAAATTTTGCAAGCCTTTTTTGGAGAGGCTGCTGGGCATAAAAATATTCCGATTAGAATATGCTAAGTCACAAAATATCATTGACCTTTCAGCAGATGCCAAAAGTGTGAGGCTTGACATCTATGTGGAAGATGAAAATGATTCGGTTTATAACATTGAGATGCAGACTGCAAAAAAGAAAAATCTACCTAAGAGAACACGGTATTATCAGGGAATGGTAGATTTGAGCATTTTGGAAAAAGGGGAAGATTACAAAAATCTGAAACGTAGTTTTATTATTTTTATATGTACCTTTGATTTATTCGGAGAAGGAAGGCATATCTATACTTTTGAAAACCGATGTACACAGGATTTGAGAATCAGACTTGGCGATGATGCCACCAAGATTATTTTAAATACAAAAGGAACAATGAATGATATAACGCCAGAAATGAAGCAAGTGCTTGATTTTATTGATGGCAAGGGTGCATCAGACGAGTATACAAGGGCGTTGGAGAAAGAAGTAGAATCGGTCAGAAAAAATGAAAAATGGAGGCTGGACTATATGACTTTGCAGATGAAATATCGGGAAATATTAGAAGAAGGCTTCGAACGGGGAATAGAACAAGGAATAGAGAAAGGTATGGAGCAGGGTATCAGAGCTCTGATTATTGATGGCATTGAGAACGGTTTGGACAGTGCCAAAATCATATCAAAACTGACACGGCATTTTGGCTTAACGCCCCAGAGGGCGGAGGAATATTATAAGAAATATTCCGTGGAAACGCCAATTCTTTCCTCTGTCAATTGAACAAATCAAGGTAGTTAACGATTTTGTATGCTCAAATCGTTGACAATCGCATCATGTAGTTTCGCATTTATTTTTCCCAATTTTTTATAAAGAAGGAAAGTGAACGGATGAAAATTTTGCTTGTGGCAGTCAATGCCAAATACATACACTCCAATCCTGCCGTATATTCCTTGAAATCCTGCACGGGAAAATATGAATCCTGTGTTGATATTGCGGAATTTACCATTAACCAGCAGCAGTCCTATATTCTGCAGGAAATTTATAAAAGGCATCCGGNTGTGATTGCTTTTTCCTGTTATATCTGGAATTGTCAGATTATGGACGGCATTATTCCTGATTTGCATAAAATCCTGCCTGATGCGGATATCTGGGCGGGGGGACCAGAGGTTTCGTATCATGCATCAGAGATCATAGAGAAATGGAAGCTTCGGGGAGTTATGAAAGGGGCGGGAGAAGGCTCCTTTTCGCACTTGGTTTCGGCTTATGTAAACGGCGTTTCTGGCAGTCTGCCGGATATCCTTGACGGAAGGAATACACCATGTATATCCCTGGATGAGATTCCTTTTTGGTATAAGGATATGGCTGACTTTGAGCATCGGATTATCTATTATGAAAGTAGCAGGGGATGTCCATTTTCCTGCAGTTATTGTCTTTCCTCCATTGAAAAGAACATGGACTTTCGCTCTGTAAAGAGGGTATGTCAGGAGTTAGATTTCTTTTTGGAGAGAAAGGTGATGCAGGTTAAATTTGTGGACCGTACCTTTAATTGCAAAAAGGAACACGCGCTGCCTATCTTGAAGCATATTTTGGAGCATGACAACGGGGTTACAAATTTTCATTTTGAGGTGGCGGCAGATATTTTGGATGAGGATTATTTTACAGTGCTTGAGAGTATGCGCCCCGGAGCGGTGCAGCTGGAAATCGGTGTGCAGTCAACCTGTGAGGATACCATTGCAGAAATCCATCGGAAAATGGACTTTGCAAAAGTGGCGGCTGCGGTGAGGCGGATTTCGTCATGGAATAATATTCATATTCATTTGGACTTGATTGCAGGGCTGCCTTTTGAAGATTTGAATACTTTTCAAAATTCTTTCAATGAGGTTTACCGTCTGTATCCCGAACAGCTGCAATTAGGCTTTCTCAAGGTGCTGAAAGGTTCTGATATGGAGCGGTATGTCTCAAAATATGATTTGTTATACACCGATGCACCGCCCTATGAAGTCCTTTCCACCAAATGGCTTTCTTATGGGGAGGTCTGTCATTTAAAACAGGTGGAGGAAGTGTTGGAAATTTATTATAACAGCAATCAGTTTGTACACACGCTTGAATTTTTGAGCCGATATTTTGAAACACCTTATGCCTTGTATGATGCGTTGGCAGCATGGTACGAGGAGCATGATTTGTTCGGACCTCAATCTTCAAGGCTAAGAAAATATGAGATTTTGCTGGAATTTGGTGAAGCATGTTTTCGCAATGGTATGCTGCAGAAGTGTGGTTTGTCGGGAAATTTGGAAATTGCTTGTCAGGAGCCTGATGTGGATATCTGTGCCATATTAAAAGAATGCCTTATCTATGATTTATATTTGCGGGAGCACATGAAAAACCGCCCCTCCTTTGCAGATTCTTTGGAGCTCTGGAAAGACAGCATACATGATATTTTGCATAGGGAATCCCAGCTGCACACATTGTTCCCGGAATTGTCAGACTGTAATTATAGGGAATTGACCAAGGTTTTGCATGTTGAGGTGTTTGAGCATATATTTGAGGAGACGCAGGCAGTGCTTTTTTGTTATGAAAGGCGTGATGCCCTGACGAATAACTGCGTGGCTGTGAAAGTGGACATAACATAAGGTAGTGTTATCTATGACTTGAAGATTTTCATGAAAGAGGTATAATAAAACAGAGGTATTATAGGATAAAGAGACAGCGCATAGAGAAAGAAGGGTTATTTATGAAGACAAAAGTGGTTGCCATTGGCGACAGGGTAATCGGAGGGGGAAATCCCATTCTGATTCAGTCCATGACCAACACCAAAACAGAGGATGTCAAAGCTACTGTGGAGCAGATTCTTGCGTTAGAAAAGGCGGGCTGTGAGATTGTGCGCTGCACGGTGCCCACCCCCACTGCGGCAACAGCGCTTGCCGAGATTAAAAAGCAGATACATATTCCCTTGGTGGCAGATATCCATTTTGATTATAAAATGGCCATTGCAGCAATGGAAAACGGAGCGGATAAAATTCGTATTAACCCGGGAAATATCGGCAGTGCCGACAGAGTAAAAGCAGTGGTGGATGTGGCAAAGGAACGAAATATTCCCATTAGGGTAGGAGTGAACAGCGGTTCTTTGGAAAAGCCTCTGATAGAAAAGTATGGAGGCGTTACCGCAGAGGGTATTGTAGAGAGCGCCTTGGATAAGGTACATATGATTGAGGATATGGGGTATGACAATCTGGTTATCAGTATCAAGTCATCTGATGTGCTTATGTGTGTAAAAGCTCACGAACTGTTAGCGGGGCAGACCATATATCCGCTTCATGTGGGCATTACAGAATCAGGAACGGTGCAGAGCGGAAATATTAAATCTGCTATTGGGTTGGGGCTGATTCTGCATCAGGGAATAGGAGATACCATTCGGGTTTCGCTGACAGGCAGCCCTGTGGAGGAAGTAAAATCGGCGAAATTAATTTTGCGCACATTGGGGCTTAGAAAAGGGGGCATTGAAGTGGTTTCCTGCCCGACCTGCGGAAGAACGCAGATAGATTTGATAGGGTNGGCCTCCAAGGTGGAGAAGCTGGTGGAGGATTATCCGTTAGACATTAAAGTAGCTGTGATGGGCTGCGCCGTAAACGGTCCCGGAGAGGCGAAAGAAGCGGATTTAGGCGTGGCAGGCGGCATTGGCGAAGGGCTTTTGATTAAAAAAGGAGAGATTATCCGCAAGGTACCTGAGGCGGAACTGCTTTCGGCCCTTAAGCAGGAACTAGACAACTTTTTAGGCAGTGGAATGTGAGGAAGTATGGGAAAACCGTTTTTGGAAGTGTTTCCGACATTACAATTAAATAGCGGTCTTCATGATTTGATGGAGCAGACTACAGTGGAAAAAATTTCTTCCAACAAGCAGAAGGATTTTCTTAGAGTGTATTTGTTCAGCACAAGACTGATTGCCAAGGAAGATATTTGGAATGTGGAAAAGGAAATCAAAAAACAGTTGTTTTCCAAGGCAAATTTGACAGTGAAAATTTATGAGAGGTTTTCATTGTCAGCTCAGTATGATTCCCAGAAATTATTGGAACTTTATAGTGACAGCATAGAGGCGGAACTTAAAGAGTACAGTCATGTCGTGTATAATGCGTTTNACAGAGCGGAGATTACCTATCCCGAAAAAGGACAGGTAGTATTATCCCTGCAGGATACGGTNATGAATCGGAGTAAGGAGACGGAACTTGTCAGAATTTTGGAAAAAATTCTGGTGGAGAGATGCGGGCTTACGGCAGAATTGCAGGTGACTTATCGGGAAGCTGCCACAGGGGAGCATGATGCGGAGGATGAATTAAGAATCAGGCAGAGAATAGAAGAAATCAATAGTCGCCGCAGGGAGAATCAAAACCGTTTTGCCGGTGAAAGCGCATCACAAAAGGAAGAAAATAAGGAAGATGGAAAAGCAAGCGCAGCAAATAAAGCTGGTATTGCAGAAGCTGGAGGTATGGCGAATCTACAGACAGAGAGCGGCAGTCAGAATTCTGCTGCCGCAGGAAAGACAGCTTCTGACAGGGAAGAAAGCAAAGAAGGAAAATTCAGAAAAGGGGAGTTTAAAAAAGGCGCATTTAAAAAGGGGGAATTTAAAAAGAACGATTATGGCAGTATAAAGCGCTCTGATAATCCTGATGTGATTTTTGGCAGGGATTTTGAAGAGGAGGCTATGAAAATTGAAGATATTATCGGTGAGATGGGAGAGGTGGTTATCCGAGGAAAAATTCTAAATGCGGAGCCACGGAACATTAAAAACGAGAGGACGATTCTGATTTTTGATCTTACGGATTTCACTGATACCATGACCGTAAAATTATTTTTAAAAACCGAACAGGTGCAGGAACTGACAAAAGACATTAAAGGCGGAGCTTTTGTCAAGGTGAAGGGCATCAGTATGGTGGATAAGTTTGACCATGAATTAACCATCGGCTCCGTTACGGGCATCAAAAAGATACCGGATTTTACAGTATCCCGTAAGGATACGGCTCTTCACAAAAGAGTGGAGCTGCACTGTCATACCAAGATGAGTGATATGGATGGAGTGTCAGAGGCAAAGGATATCGTAAAGCGCGCCTGTAAGTGGGGGCACAGAGCCATTGCCATTACGGATCATGGCGTGGTGCAGGGTTTTACGGATGCCAATCACGCATGGGAAGATTTGTGGAAAGAGGAGAAAAATAAAAGAAAAGAAGCAGGGCAGGAAAATCCGGATAAACAGGATTTTTTCAAGGTTATCTATGGTGTGGAGGCCTATCTGGTAGACGATTTAAAAGGAATCGTAACAAAGGACAAAGGTCAAGGGCTTTCGGATGATTTTGTGGTGTTTGATATTGAAACTACAGGTTTTTCACCTATATATAATCGTATTATCGAAATTGGGGCCGTAAAAGTGTCGGGAGGCGTTATTACAGAAAGATTTTCCGTTTTTGTCAATCCAAAGGAACCCATTCCTTTTGAGATAGAAAAACTCACAGGCATCAACGATAATATGGTGATAGACGCCCCTGAAATAGAGGAGGTGCTGCCGCAGTTTCTGGAATTTGCAGCAGACTGTGTTATGGTGGCGCACAATGCAAGTTTTGACATGAGTTTTATCATGGAGAATTGTAAGAGACTTGGCCTTGAGGCAAGGAATGAATGGGGAGAATTTACTTATGTGGACACTGTTGCTCTGGCAAGAGTGCTTTTGGCGGAGCAGAAAAAATATACTCTGGATGCGGTTGCAAAAACTTTGGGAGTGTCCCTGCAGAATCATCATCGTGCAGTGGATGACGCGCAGTGTACGGCGGAAATTTTTGTAAAATTCCTTCAGAGAATGACGGCAGACGGTGTGCAGACTCTGGAAGAGGTGAATCGGCTGGGCGAGTCCAGCGCATCGGCAACGGCAAAACTCCCTTCCAATCATGCCATTATTCTGGCAAAAAATGATTTGGGGAGAATCAACCTTTATCGTTTGATATCGGAGTCCCATTTAAAGTATTACTATAATAGAAAACCCAGAATTCCTAAGAGTTTGGTTCAAAAGTACAGGGATGGTCTGATACTTGGCAGCGCCTGTGAAGCGGGTGAGCTCTATAAGGCTCTTCTGGACGGGCAGAGTGACAGCCAAATTGCAAGAATTGTAGATTTTTATGATTATCTGGAGATACAACCCTGTGGAAATAACGAATTTATGATTGATTCGGAACGGTTTCGGAATATTCATTCCATCCAGGATATTCAAAATATCAATCGCAGAATCGTGGCATTGGGAGAGCAGTTTCACAAGCCGGTGGTGGCTACCTGCGATGTGCATTTTTTGGATCCGGAGGATGAGATTTACCGTCGGATTATTATGGCGGGCTGGGGATATAATGATGTGGATCATCAGGCTCCTTTATATTTGCATACCACAGAAGAAATGTTGGAAGAATTTGATTATCTGGGAAGCGACAAGGCGAAAGAGGTGGTCANTACCAACACCAATNTGATTGCGGACATGANAGAAACCANTGCACCGGTGCGTCCGGACAAANGNCCGCCTGNNATAGAGGACAGTGACAAGACATTGACGAAAANCTGTTATGACAAAGCCCATGAGATATATGGTCCAAATCTTCCTGAAATTGTGGAAAAGAGATTGGAAAGGGAATTGAATTCCATTATTTCCAACGGCTTTGCGGTGATGTATATTATTGCTCAAAAATTGGTGTGGAAATCCGTGGAAGACGGATATCTGGTAGGTTCAAGGGGGTCCGTGGGCAGTTCTTTTGTGGCCACCATGGCGGGGATTACGGAGGTGAATCCTTTGAGCCCTCATTATTATTGCAGTGAGTGTCACTATGTGGATTTTGACTCGGAGGAAGTGAAATCTTATGCCGGAAAAGCCGGAATCGATATGCCGGATAAGGTGTGTCCTGTCTGTGGAAAAATGCTGCACAAGGAAGGATTTGATATTCCCTTTGAGACTTTTTTGGGATTTAAGGGGGATAAGGAGCCGGATATTGACTTGAATTTTTCGGGGGAATATCAGTCAAAGGCACATAAATACACGGAGGTTATTTTTGGAGCGGGACAGACTTATCGAGCAGGAACTATAGGCACATTGGCGGATAAGACCGCATATGGTTATGTAAAGAATTATTTTGAAGAAAAAGGACAGCATAAGAGAGTCGGGGAAATTAACCGTATTGTGTCAGGCTGCACTGGCGTGCGCAGAACTACGGGGCAGCATCCCGGCGGTATTATCGTGCTTCCGGTGGGGCAGGATATCAATTCCTTTACCCCTGTGCAGCATCCTGCAAATGATATGACGGTAGATACCGTCACCACGCATTTTGATTATCACTCTATTGATCACAATCTGTTGAAGCTGGATATTCTGGGGCATGATGACCCTACTATGATTCGTATGCTTCAGGATATGACGGGAGTGGAGCCCACAAGCATTCCGCTGGATGGCAGGGATGTTATGAGTCTGTTTCAGAATACGGATGCGCTGGGCATTACGCCGGAGCAGATTGGGGGCTGTAAGCTGGGAGCATTGGGAATTCCTGAATTCGGAACGGATTTTGCCATGCAGATGTTATTGGATACTAAGCCTCAGGCATTCTCTGATTTGGTGCGTATCGCCGGACTTGCCCATGGCACGGATGTGTGGCTGGGCAATGCCCAGACCCTGATCATGGAGGGAAAAGCAACCATTTCTACGGCTATCTGTACCAGAGATGATATTATGACTTATCTGATTCAGATGGGAGTGGAGTCGGAGGAAGCCTTTAAAATTATGGAGGCGGTGAGAAAAGGAACGGTAGCCAAGGGAAAATGTGAGAAATGGCCTCAGTGGAAAGCTGACATGGAAGCTCACAATGTCCCTGATTGGTATATTTGGTCCTGCGAAAAAATTAAATATATGTTTCCCAAAGCACATGCGGCTGCATATGTGATGATGGCATGGCGTATTGCCTATTGTAAGATTCATTATCCGCTGGCATATTATGGGGCATATTTCAGCATTAGAGCCAAGTCTTTCTCCTATGAAATGATGTGTCAGGGACAGAGACATTTGGAGAATCTCATGGCGGATTACAAAAAGCGGGAAACTCTTTCCAATCGTGAGAAGGATGCCTACAGCGATATGAGAGTAGTGCAGGAAATGTATGCAAGAGGATTTGAATTTGAACCTATTGATATTTTCCGAGCTCAGTCACGCTCTTTTCAGATTGTGGACGGAAAGTTAATGCCTTCGTTAAACAGCATTGAAGGCTTGGGAGAGAAGGCTGCGGATGCCATTGTGGAGGCCGCCAAGGCAGGACCTTTTTTGTCCAAGGAAGATTTTATCCAGCGGACCAAAGTATCCAAGACAATTGCGGATTTGATGGGTTCTTTGGGGCTTTTAGGAGATTTGCCAGAGTCCAATCAAATCAGTCTATTTGACTTGGTAAGAATATCCTAACGAAAAATAGAAAAAGACTTGAAATCTTTTTAAGTTCTTGTTATTATTAAGTATAGACTCATGAATAGAAAAATAATATCATAATGTTTGATATTATTTTGCATTATTGTGCATTATGTGTTAAAATGTTCACATAGGAATGATTTATGTAAGTAATCTACTGTGCCAATCATATATTTTGTGCGTTTTCGTACATCATAAATGTGACATAGTAAATGTTTTATTAGATGAAAGGAGGTCTTTTCCTATGGAAGGAGCTCAGGTTTTTACATGCAATACAGGTGGAAATGTCAGGAGCCTGTTTTCCAAAAATAGCAATAGTGATGCTTTGTTCNTGAAAGTGGNAAATGATANGGTTTCGGGANAGGGATATGTGTGCAACGAAGACGGCAGAANCNGTTATGTGGATGACTTCGAGTTTGCCATCAAAGAAGTAAAAAGTGTTTTCCTTGGAGAGTATATGGGAATGCAGGCGCTTGGCTTTAATGCCAAGGTAAACGGTTTGTATGGCGCCAAGAAAGCACAGATTATGCTTCCACAGTTAAAGAACATGGATTTGGTAGTGGGCNTGTTANNTCGTTTGAAGGCNAGCGCCGAGANNAATGCAGAGGAGGAACTNAGAAGNTNTGCGAGAAGGTCTGCAGCTCCCNCACCATCGGCACCAGCGCCGGCACCGGCACCTGTGCAGGAATCCAGAGAACAATCAGGCGGTTATCAGCATGCTGCACCAGAGGGAGGTCGTACGTCGTCTTTCGCAGCGTCTACCCCCACACCATCAAGCAACTATTCAACACCTAGTCCGGCACCGGCACCGGAAGTTCCGGCAGCAAAAGACGGCTTGGAGAGTGAAGAATTTCAGCAGAAAATGGATAAGCTGGTAGTGTTGCGAGACTGTGGACTGCTTGGTGAGAAAGAATTTAAGGCAAAGAAAGCAGAATTGGTAGGTCAATATTGTGATTTGACCGACTTTAATGAAAAGATTCAGAAGTTGATTGTATTGAAGGATTGTGGTTTGCTTTCTGAAAAGGAATTTGAAGCAAATCGGAATGATATCATTAAGGAATGCTGTGATACCGGAACAAGCGACCCCACAGAGTACATGAAGAGTGTACAAAAATTAAGCTTTTTAGAGATGGGCGGTGTCATTACCACTGAGGAATACGAGAAGAATAAGCAGACTCTGATTGACGATGTGACCTTTATGCCTTCGGATGACAGAGATACTTTCCAGCGAAAGTTAAGAAGGCTTCCCGTCTTAAAACAGGCTCAATTGATTACCGATGCAGAGTATAGCCAAAGATTGGCTACTATGTATGGGATGATAGAGATTAATGCGGATGATGAGACAGATGTTCTGGCTGTCAAGATGAGCAAATGGACTATGCTGGCACAGGAGCATATTATCTCATCAAATGAGCTGAAAGAAAAGCAGAGGGCGTTAATTGCAGAGGGACTGAACGGTTCTGTGAGTTCTCCGGCTGAACTGAAGGCAACGGTCAAGAGATTGGTGGCGCTGCGGGATGGCGAGTGGCTGTCTGAGAAGGATTTTGAAGTTAAGAAGCAAGNGCTGTTAAGAAANATTGACGNNGGAAGCGATTACAGCGAGAACTTAAAGATGTATCNGATGCTTGCGGAAATTGGCTTTGTAAGTGAANAGGATTATCTGAACNAGAGACAGAAATGCATTGACNATATCTTTAAGCCNTATGGTTCTATGGATGAGTTTAANGTTANGGTAAATAATCTTNTGGAGCTGCAAAAAGCAGGCATTATTACAGAAGAGGAATTTTCTTCCTTCAAGACAAAATTGATGAGTGAATTATAAGTGAAAAGCTTATAGGAAAGAGGGTATATGGCTACAATTGAGGATGTGCTGATACACGCAACAAACGCAGGGGCGAGTGATATTCATCTAACGGTGGGTGTTCCGCCTAAGATGAGACTGCACGGCGGGCTGCTGGATATGCCTTTTCCTGTTTTGACAGGGGAGGATACTTTAGCAATGGCTGTGCATATTATGAATCAGGCGCAAAGAGAAGCTTTTGAGAAGACCAGCGAGCTGGATATGTCTTTCACGGTGCCGGATGTTGCCCGTTACCGTGTCAATGTATTCAGACAGAAAGGCAATGTGGCATTAGTACTGCGTGTGGTAAACTCTAGTATTCCATCCCCTGAAAAGCTGGGAATTCCTGAATCCGTTGTAAACCTGTATCAGAGAAAGAGAGGACTGATTCTGGTGACGGGACCTACCGGAAGCGGTAAGTCCACCACGCTGGCCTCCTTGATTGATAAGGTAAACCAATACAGGGATGCCCACATCATTACTTTGGAAGACCCTATTGAGTATTTGCATCAGCACAAAAAGAGTGTCGTGAACCAGCGTGAGGTCGGCATGGATACTGATAATTATGCCAATGCCCTTCGAGCTGCGCTACGTGAAGACCCTGATGTTATTCTGGTAGGAGAGATGCGTGACCTTGAGACCATCAGCGTTGCGGTAAGAGCGGCAGAAACAGGCCACTTGGTGCTGTCAACCCTGCATACCATCGGTGCGGCAAGTACTGTTGACCGTATTATCGATGTATTTCCGCCCCATCAGCAGCAGCAGATTAGAATGCAGCTTTCCAATACATTGGAGGCAATTATTTCCCAGCAGCTGATTCCCACTGCAGATGGAGCAGGCCGTGTGGCAGCCTTTGAGGTGCTGCACGCTACATATCCGGCACGAAATCTGATTCGTGAGAATAAATCATATCAGCTGCCCAATGTCATGCAGACAGGTAAGAGCCTTGGCATGGTGACTATGGATGATTCCATTATGCAGCTTTATGTTGACGGAATTATTGACAGGGAGATGGCAATTCAATTTGCACAGGCTCCCGAGGCAATGGAGAAGAAGATTTATTAATCAAGAGAGAGTTTATAAATAAAAATGCTTCCGGTATACATAGATATCGGAAGCATTTTCCATTACAGTTCTCTGTTTTTTAAATTCAGTGTATCATAATTATACTTGTCAGCTTCGGATATCTTCTCTGTCCGAATTTCTCCCTCCTGTGAACTGAGTATCAGATGGCTGCTTTCAAGCCATGCGCTCATGCCTTCCACCCATTCTTTAAATAATGCATCATNATATTTGATAGAGTCTTCGNTTTCCGGCNGTGCAANATTAAATTCGGANCCTGCGATTTGTTTTATACCNCCATTTTCNTCTAACCGATACACCCAATAGCAATATTGACCATAATCCCATCGATCCTCTATGGATATGTTCATGATAAAGGCAGTCCCCTGTGTTTCACCAAGATAAATATTGTTCCAGCCTGCTCTGGCAATATGCGCATCTTGTGTGCAGAGAAGCCGTCCCTGTGCATCCTTAAACATTACAATGCCACTAGCGCCATCCCCAAGGTTTCCGGTATAAATTTCTATGAGTTCACTGCCTGCGCAATCCGCAATATCCAGAGTCTCGGAATTTGCCAAGGAATAGTATTTATCAAAGGCTGCTTCACCTTCATCTTCCAACAGATAGTCATATACATCACTCTTGGCCGAAAATTCGGAATAGGAAATGCCATAGTTGTTATAGGCGCTTTCCAGCTTAGCTTCTGTAATCAAACCACCTGTAAAGGTTACAAGGCAGGGCTTACTCACCCAATGGGAGCCTTCATTCACGAAATCGGCAAAAGTATCAAAGGATACCTCTTGGTAATCGATTCCTGACATACTGTAGTTTACTTTAAAAACGCAATTTTCTGCAAAAGCAAGGTCACTTTCCCCATTATAAGGAGCATTATAACTCGATACATAAGAATCTATCACTTTGGCACTTTTTGATATGCTTCTGGCACTGATAAAATAGGTTCCTTCATCGGTCATCTCACCGTTAAACTGTACAATGGGGGTTATTGGTTGTGCCTCTGCTAAGACGCCTGCCTCGGATTCCAAGGAGAAGCGGATATAAAGTCCGAATCCTGAAAATATTTCCTGTATTTGGGCGGAGGAAAGCTCTATCGTAAGTATGGGTCCGCCATATTCGTTTCCGCCTGCTGCCAGAATAGGGGCAGTGGCAATCAGCCTGGAATTTTCGCTTTCGGAAGGGCTTGTAGCAAATGCAAGTTCTTCCGGCTCTTCGTGGTAAAAGGACAGCATATCCCCAGCTTTGGCATCGGATAATTCAGGGAAAGCCCCTGACGGAAAAGTAAGCTGGTAGGAATCTCCATTTGTGCGTTGTAAAGAGAATCCGCCCCATTTGACTACAATACTTTCTGCGGATGTGGAGAAACTTCCGGGCCAGGTTTCTTGTATGGAAACTTCTTTTCCTTCAGGGAATGTAATTTCTACCAAATCGCCCGGCAAAAGTTCCTGTTCCTCTCTCTCAAAATAAGTGGAAATGCTTTCTGCATTTGGAATTTCTATTTCTCCTATGCCGGGAATCACAAGCAGTTTCCGGGAAGAAGCTCCTTCCATAGAAACATCCGAGACCACACCATAATATACAGTTTGGGGATTGGGGGCCTTTGCCCTACTTGGGGTACTAGGATTGGCCATAAGGATGACGGCAGCTATGGTGCAAATCCCTGCAGCCATGCATGCTGCAATGGCAGTGGGTTTTTTGTAATGCAGAACATTATGGATACGGCCGCTGGTATCGCCTTCACCAAAAGCAAGGGGAACCCCGCTTATAATACGCTTTCCCGTTGCCATGTTTAAAAGTGAGGCAGAATATTCTTTCTTCATGCCGTTGCCAAGTTTTCGGATAACCGTTTCATCGCAGGACATTTCCATGTCTTTTCCGCTTAGGAAAAATGCCACCCATACAAAGGGATTGAACCAATGAATACAAAGGGCAATAAAAGCGAGGATTTTAATAATGTGATNTAGTCGNTTTNTGTGGATTTGTTCATGCAGCAGGNCATAACNCTTTTCCTCTTTTTCCAGAGCAAGGGGAAGATANATTCTGGGTTTTACNANGCCCATTACAAAGGGAGTAGAGATTTCTCCCGTGATATATATATTGTTTCGCTCCCNTGCAGCATTNTTGNGCTTNTGTTTTAAATGAAGCAGCATTACAATGCTGTAAAGGGAAATGAGAAAAATGCCAAAAAACCATATGATAGAGCCCGCTGTGATTGCAAAATCAGCGCTGCTTGAAACTATTGTATTGGCAGTGGGAGCAGATTCCGGAAAAGAGGCAGTCATGCCGTCTGGNGTCACNGAAACCGTATGCGCNTCGCTGTAAACCGTATGCGNCGTGTTTTGATGANNGGATAGAATATCTTCGGGAATGTATTCTATTCTCCCCTGTTCCACGGAAGGGCTTGACAGCGCATTGAAAGGCGAAAATACGGCGGAAAAAGATATGGGGCACAGCAGGCGGAACAGCACTACCGCCCACAAACAATAAGAAAAAATGCGGGGAGCTTTATGCAGCAGAAAGCGGACTGCCAAAACGGCCAGAATGACGAAACTGCTGGTCAGGCTCATATTTAAGATGCGGATAAATAGTTGTTCAGCCATGGTCTTCCTCCTCATAATTTTCAATCATCTTTTTTAGCTCTGATATTTCCCTGTCACTTAATTTTTTCCTTCTGGAAAATGCCACCAGAAAGCGGGGCAGGGAGCCGTCAAAAGTTTCGTTAATAAATTGTTCTCCTTGGGCAGCCTGAAATTCCTCCTTGCTCATAAGGACTGAGACGGAGCTTTTTTGATTTACAAATATGCCCCTGTCGCACAGGCGTTTTAACATGGTATAGGTGGTGGTGCGTTTCCAATCAAAAGCCTTTTCACATAATTTTGTTAGATCCCCGGAAGATAGAGGGGCGTTTTCCCATATCAAATCCGCAAGTTTTTGTTCCATTTCACCTAGTTTATACTGTTCCATGATTCCCTACTTCAATTTTTTGAGTTTTCTCGGTAAATCGAAACACCTTTTCATCGGACGAGATAGTCTAATGATATCCGACAAATCAAGTATAACATCATTAGACAAG
>WFLX010303614.1_pt1 | contig 17528 bp, 16 predicted proteins | sample 4967041 | NCBI WGS metagenome assembly WFLX01 (sample SAMN12857096, study PRJNA449069) | gut metagenome | isolation source: stool from male and female vole | host: Microtus ochrogaster | place: USA:Florida | collected 2017 | reverse complement strand
GTATCTTCCATCATCAATAAAGCGTTTCGGAGAGGGATTTGAACAAAGTATAATTAAAAGTGATAATATAATGATTGATTATAAGTTTAATTTCCAGAATCATGAGAGTGGCGGAATGGAGCTGGTTTCATACATATCGTATGATAAAGGGTCAAATGTTGAAATTCCTGAAACAGTTGCGGGAATCCCTGTAACTGCTGTTTGTGGGTGGGTATTTGAAAGCAATAAAAATATAAAATCAGTAAAGATACCTGATACCGTAAATTATTTCGGATATGGTGTATTCAAAAATTCAAGTCTTGAGTCTGTGAATATTCCGAAAGCTATGAGAATAGTTCCGAGCAGTACTTTTTCAGACTGTTCAAATCTCAAATCGGTGGAATTTCATGAAAATCTGATTATTTCAAACAATGCTTTTAAAGATACTGATTTTAATTTACCCGATAATATAAATTTGTCGGATAATAATGTCATCGATTCATATAAGAGAATTGAACAGAAATCATATCCTTTTAATATAGCCGTAGAGTATAATGAAGCAGCAGACGGATATGAAGCAGAAATTATGTCATACGATGCAGGTTCGGTGTCGGGAACAGAAGTAGATGTTGTTATTCCGGAATATTTTCTTGATATTCCGATAAAAGAAGTCAGTGAAAAATTCTGGAACGAGTGTAATGATGCAGGTATAAATCTTAGTTCTGTTACTTTTCCGTCTGAAATAACAAAAATAAATAAATTTAATCTTGATAATCCTGAGGCATTGAAATATGTGACCATAAAAGGAAAAAATGTTCTGATACGACAGGACGCATTCAAAAATACAGGAATTGAAAAAATAATTTTAGACGGTTCGTGTACTTTGAGTTTAGCCGCATTTTCAGAATGTAAGAAGCTGAAAAGGGTTGAATTTACGGGAGATTCCCCGACTGTTAAAATAGGTGATACTGTTTTCAGAAATTGCACAGCTCTTGAAGAAATTGTTTTTCCCGATAATGTGGATTTGGAGCTTGGTATGAATTCACTGGGATACTGTACAAGTCTTAAAGAACTTACACTTAATGGTAAGATAAAAGTAAATTCAAACGCCTGCCGTGGCTGTGACAGTCTTGAAAAGATTACACTGAGCGGTGATGTCAAACTTTATTCAAATTCATTTACTGATAATCGCTCTCTTACAGATATTATTATAGATACTGACAAGGCTATAGAAGGGAATGCTTTCAATGGCTGTAGTAGTCTTATGAACATTAATTCTGTTCCGGTTTTTGATACAGAAACAAAACAGTTTTCTTCTGAAATGTCAGATTTTGTGATGAACAATTTCAACAGTGCTGATAATGTCGGTTTCATCAATATGTACATACAGGCAAGAACCGATGAATTTATTGATGAATATATTGACAGTACTATGAATGATATGCAGAAGATAAAGACTGTTCATGACTGGATTTGCAGTAATGTACGCTATGACTATGAAACAACTAAAGAACGGAAAAATCACAATGACGCTTCTGTTTTTATGAATGATTCGTCCGTCTGTGAGGGGTATGCGAAGTGCTATAATATTCTTCTGAATGCTGCCGGAATTGAAACATATTACGTTATGAGTGAAAATCATGCGTGGAATATTATCAGACTGTGCGGTCATTATTTCCACTCTGATACAACGTGGGACGACAGCAATGATGCGGAAATTTCATATGACTGGTTTCTTAGGTCTGACGACGAAGTGAAAGCTGAAACTTCTTCACATTCGTCATGGAAACTTAATGTGCCGTCTCCGCTTCACAGCTTTCAGAGTGCTGAACTTCCTTTGTGTGAGTACAGTATGGGTGATATTAACACCGACGGTGATGTTAATGTTGCCGACCTTGTACAGCTTAATAAGTATATAGTCGGAAAGTTGTCAGTAACTGAGAATGATATTGTGCTTGCAGACCTGAATTACGACGGCGTGACAGATNTTTTTGNTANNGTATGTATGAGAAAAATTGTTGCAGGCATTGAATAAAAGGAGAAAACAGGTATGCAGAAAAGAGTAAAGGATTCTTATTCTGAACAGGTACACGTTCTTACACAGGCAAATATAAACGGTTATAACAGACTTTTTGGCGGACAGCTTATGGAGTGGATTGACATTGTTGCTGCGGTAGTTGCAAGACGACATTCCGGTCACAATGTCACGACTGCCGTGGTTGACAAGCTTACATTCAAAGCACCGGCGTATGCCAATGATACTGTAATAGTCTGTGGATATATTACTTATGTAAAACGTACTTCAATGGAGGTATGTATTAAAAGCTATGTGGAAAGCCTTGATGGTACAAGGAAACTTATAAACAAAGCTTATCTTGTTATGGTTGCTCTTGACGAAAACGAGCGTCCTGTAGAAGTTCCACGTCTTATTCTTGAAACCGAGGAAGAACGTGCAAACTGGGAAGCCGCTGAAAAAAGGGCATTGCTGAGAAAACAGCGTCATGAAGAAAAGTTCTGATAAAAAAATTGCAGTCACAAAAATATGACTGCAATTTTTTATAGGTATTAAGGGAAAGTCTTATTATAATTTTCCGGCAAGCTGTTTTCTTACCTTTTCGTCTTTTATGTCTATAATACCAAAATCTTTTTCCTTGTAATTCCAGTAGGCACGTCCGATACTGTACTTGTCGAATACTGAACATATATCCGTAGTCCAGTTTATTTTTGAAACGTCGTCGGCAAGGTCGATAACGCCGTATTCTCCGCAGTAAAGGGGAATATTACGCTCGGCAGCAGTTTTAAGAGCAGGCAGGAACAGTTTTTCAAAGAAATCACATGATATTTCAGTAAGGTTATCGCTGAAAATAGCACCGGCAAGATGCTGTGAAAGGCGTTTGCTTTGCTGACGGTATTCCTCAATATTTTCGGGATATCTGATTCTGAAATCTTCCGGCATATTGTCAACCCAATATGCACCCTGATGTGTAAATATCAGTGGTTCATAGCTATGGAACGTGTAAACAACTTTATTGTCATTTGTTTCAGCAAGTTCCGGTACACTGAGTACATTATTGTACATAGTTCCACCGAATATAATCCATGAGTCAGGAGCGGTTTTACGTATTTTGCTTATTGTTTTAAGTGCTATATTATTCCATTCTTCTGAAACAGACGGTTCAACGATTTCGTTAAGCAGTTCAAAAGCTACTGTATCATGATATTTTCCGTAACGTGAAGCTATTGTGTTCCAGAGAGAATAAAAACGTTCCTGAATTTTTTCGTCATGGAAAAAAACGGTTTTATCGTTTTTGTCGAGAGGGTCAAATGAATAACCGAAAGCTTTGTGCAGGTCGATAATCATGTTGATACCGTATTTTCTGCACCATTCAAGACAGTTGTCAATATAGCTGTAACCTTCTTCTTTTATTTTTCCGTTTTCTTCTTCAATAACCATGTAGTCAACGGGTACTCTTACATGGTCAAGACCGAGTGAAGAAATATATTCAATATCAGATTCCTTGATAAAATTTCTGTAGTGATTTACGGAAGTGTCGTCTGCCTGAGAAAGCCAGCCCCCGAGATTTATGCCGTGCATAAATCCGTCAAATTTACGCATAAAACATACTTCCTTTCGTATGTGATGTTAAAAATATTATAGCCTGATTTTTATGGAATGTATATAAGCTATGTTGTTTTTTTTACAGAAGTGTTGTATAATAAATAAAAAGGAGTTTTTGATATGACTATGAATGACGATTTGCAGAGAAAAATTTTTGACCGCAGAGAAGAACAGAAATGTCATCTTGAGTATAATCTTGAATATCAGTTTTATAACGCTGTTGCCCTCGGTGATACGAAAAATGTTTACAAATATCTTATGGACACCGAAAGCAATGATGTATATAATGAAGATGAGTACGGAAAGCTTTCTGATGATGCGTTGCAGAATGCACGTTATCATTTTGTGGTTGCGACTGCACTTATTACGAGAATCTGTGTGGAACACGGTCTTAACCGTGAAAAAGCTTATACCCTCAGTGACCTGTTTATTCAGAAAATGGACGTTCTGAAAACTATTTCAGGTATCTCCGTACTGCACAATGAAATGATAATTGATTTTACTGAAAGAATGAAAAGAATCAGAAAGGAAAATATTTATTCTGTTCATGTTATGAAAGCTATGGACTATATATATCTTCATCTTCACGAAAAAATAAGAATTTCACAGATTGCAGAAAGCCTTTCGATTAACAGGAGTTATCTTTCGTCGCTGTTCAGTGCGGAAACAGGTATGTCCATTCAGCAGTATATAATATCTGAAAAAATCAAATCAGCGTCCCATCTTCTGACTTCTTCTGAAATGACGTATTCGGAAATTGCCGAATACTATGGTTTTTCGNCACAAAGCCNTTTTTCCAACTGTTTTAAAAAGGAAACGGGTTATACCCCCANGAATTACAGAAAACTCTTTTATCAGAACAGTGAAGTTTAAACACGTAAATTTGTTATTTATGTGTATGGTCTGACATCTTTATTGTTTAATAAGAATATTTTTCATAAGACATAAATCAAAGCTGTCAATTCTGTCGTCCTCGCACAAATCACCTGCTTTCCAGTTAACAATTATCGTATCAGGAACGTTCAGAATCCATTTCTGCATGATTACAACATCGGCAATACTGAATTTTCCGTCATCATTGATATCTCCTGCTATGTTTTGCAGTGCGTCTACAGGTTCTATTATAAATTTCTGACCTTTACCACCCCAATATTCCCACTGACAGATATTTGCACCATCGTCCGTACTGATATTATATACGTCAANACAGCCTGTATTTCCGGACGACAATGTTAATAGTGCATATGAATTATCGTCATTATGTCGCAGGATAAAACTTTGTGAAGCATCGCCCGTATAGGACTTAAGAGAAATATTCGCACCGTTTTCAGAGGAGTTTTCGTCAACTGTCAATGCTCGTCCGTCACTTGAACGGATAGAATAAGTTTCATTGTCATTTTTGGTAATCGTCCATGTATGCGGTGTACTTTGAATAGCATTTCCGTCTTTTTCCGAAAGATACAGCTCACTGCCAATATTTTTTATCCTGTAAGTTCCATTCTCTATAACAGCTCCGGTAGGCTTTGGCAGTGCATTTTTCTGCGGATAAATATTACGGAACACTTTAAGCGATTCCAATGGTCTTCCGTTGAAATCAAAAAGTGCCTGATTGTCGTAAGAAGAACCGCCGGCTTCCGTGACCGATTCGTCATATTCTGCGGCATAATCAGTAGCCCAGCCGGAGCCGTATTTTTTCCAGAGATTGTGCTGTTCTTCCCATGAAATTCCGTTAACGCCCAGCCATGCCGGTTCCCAGTAAAATACACCGAGTCCTTTTTTTCCGACATTGGCTACCGCCTGAAACACGTCGGTAAGGCACTGTGCCTGTCCTTCCACGGATATATCATATCTGAAAACGGAATTATCTGAATCTGCTGAAACAGCATTTCCGAAAGTATCACCGTCGTCATTTGTGTACGGATATGCAGTTTCCGCAACCATTACATATTTATTATATTTATCAGCAATTCCCTTTAAGACTGATGTGAGATTTTCTGTAGTTCCATGCCAGTATGGATAGTACGAAGTTGCAAATACGTCATAATCAAGTCCGCACTCGTCCATAACCTGAGCATACCAGTCATAATATCCGGTAGACGGATTAGCAAAGTGATGAGCGATAAGAATTGAACTGTCAAAATCCCGTACAGCTTTGTTTCCGATTGAAAACAAATCGCATATCCTGTACATATCTTTTTCACCGCAGAAAAAACCGTTGGTTTCGTTTCCTACCTGTACCATGCCGATTTTTCCGCCTGATTCTGAAATTGTTTCAAGAACCCATGAAGTATACTTATATATTTCACCTTTAAGTGTTTCATGGTCATGCTGCTGCCAGTATTTCGGTCGGGTTTGTTTTTCAGGGTCTGCCCAGAAGTCAGAATACTGAATATCNNCAAGCAGTTTCATGTCATATCTGGCTGNACGCTTTCCTATTTCTGCGGCAGTATACAAGTCACAGTTTCCTCCACCGTAGCTGTTGCCGTTACTGTCATAAGGTTCGTTCCATACACGAACCCTGNTNTNGTTTACGCNATATTCTGANAGCGNCTGAAAAATGTCCTGTTTTCTGCCATATTCATTATAAAATTCAACTCCGGCTTTTTCAATGGCTAATATTGAAGATACATCAACGCCACGTATCGGCTCTCCTTTGTTTGATGACATATCAAAGTCACGGAAATTAACAGTTTTGTCAGCAGCATAAACTGTATATGACATATCTGTTTCAGACACATAATTACTGGTTATCGGTATTATTGAAATAGCGGCTGATAATAAAGCAGATATCAGTTTTTTTAGTTTCATGGATAATTCCTCCTGTTCTGTTTTCTTTGATATTTTATTTTGGAATTTATTGTGCTTATTCATAAACAATATATTTCAATTATATCACAGATGTATGAAAAAGTCAAAGATATTTGCACGTTCATTATTAATTGTTAAAGCTTTAAAATCGATTTGTAACGGTACTGTAACTCATGCTATGCTACATGGTGCTTTTTTCGTCATTTAATTACATAATATTCGGAAAAAACATTTATTATACCAGTTTACTTTTTTTGTTGTCCGTGCTATAATGTTCTAAAAAAAGAAAGGAGAATAAAATGTTTACTACGGTTAAAAAAATTAAAAATCCGGTCGTTGACAGGACGGTCTATATGGAAGTTTACGGTGAAAATAAAGTGGCTTACAGGGTTATTACAGGACGTATAGGAAAAAATACTACTTATGGTATAGAAACAGAGGACTATAATACGGGCGAAACCGAAAGTATTCCCGATTTTTCACGCAATATTGAGGACGCTGTACTTTTTGCGGAAATGCTTATAAAAAGTAAAACAAGTCCTAAATATATGTACATAAAGGCTCTTGACTATCTTCGTCTTTCAATCTGAAAAAATTTCTGAAAAGGTATGGACAAATTTTAGTTTTTGTGATAAAATAATGAATTGTACTGGAATTACAGTCTATTTTATCTATGAAAGGAATATTGAAATGGCAGAACTTAAATTTGAAATTACTGAAAGTATCGGTGTTCTTTCAGAAAACGCAAAGGGTTGGACGAAAGAGCTTAATCTCGTAAGCTGGAATGAACATGAACCTAAGTACGATATCCGTGAGTGGTCTCCCGACCATTCCAGAATGGGCAAGGGAGTTACTCTTACAGCAGACGAACTTGCACAACTTAAAGAATTTCTTGCAGATATCGACCTTGATTCATTTGAGTAATAAAAAATCCGGATACTTTAAGAGCGATACTCATATAGAAATTTTTAGCCATAGTATTTTTGATTATAAGTCAAAAATACTATGGCGTTTCTATTGACATATCACTCCTCTTGATGTATAATTTTAGTAAAACAAATCGGAATTTGCAATTCTGGAGGGATAAAATGATTGAAAAAGTTAATCTAAAAAAACAAGTGAATACATTAGATAATTTGTTTGAATATAAAAGAATAGGAACTCTGAACAATCATATGTTGAATGTGTTACAGGCAGAGAACAGGATTTTAGAATTTCATACTCATAATACTTCTGATGAAATGTTTTACTGTATAGAAGGTGAGTTTGATATTGAATTTGAAAATGGATTAACACATTTATGTGAAGGTGATTTTATAATTATTCCGAAAGGAACAAAGCATCGTCCTGTATGTAAAACATTAGTTAAGTGTTTATTGATAGAAGTCGAAGGAACTCTCAATAAAGAGAATACTGGAGGTACTTATATAGAATAAATGACACTATAAATTTTGATTTATTAGAATAAACAAATAATTAAAATAAGCCCGAAAGCAGTTGAAAAACTACTTTCGGGCATTACTTCTATATGAGTATTTCTCTTATTGTATCCGGTTTTTTATTTATCAGTCAAGAACAGGGAAGAATGCAAGTGCATTTACTTTTTCTGCGATGTTTTTAGCCTGAGCAAATGTGAGAATTTCGTCAGTAACAAATGCGTATTCGCTTCCGTCCTCGTGGACATCATATGTATCGCTTATGCCGGTTGACGGAGTGTGGTCAGAGGGTGTACGGAAATACCAGCGTGCCGACAAGTTTTCAACAGAATCAATAAATGAATCATCTTCAGCGGAATCCCATGACTGTGAAAATACTGTTACATTGTGTTTTACAGCTTCAATAACGTCTCCGAGAACAGCACTTGCGGTCGGGAGTTTTCCTGCACCTCTGCCGTAGAACATAGTTTGGTCAATGCCGTCGCCGTAAACAAGAACAGCGTTGAATACGTCGTTTACGCCTGACATGATATTTTCGTGCGGAACAAGCATCGGCATAACAACAGGAAGAATCTTTCCGTTTTCATTTCTTTTTACTTCTGCAACAAGTTTTATAGCATAACCGAGAATGTCAGCAGATGAAACGTCACAAAGCTGAATTTCTGAGATACCCTTTGTGTATACGCTCTTTGGGTATACGTGCTTTCCGAAAACAAGTGAAGAAATGATACAGATTTTTCTGCAAGCGTCATGACCCTCAACGTCTGCCGTNGGGTCTTTTTCAGCATAACNGAGTTCCNGNGCGAGTTTAANNGCTTCGTCAAATGGCATATTATCGTTGTACATCTTTGTGAGAATGAAATTTGTAGTGCCATTGAGGATTCCTGCCGTCTTGTCGATATCGTTTGCGGCAAGACAACGGTGAAGCGGTCTTATAATCGGAATAGCACCGCCGACGCTTGCCTCAAAGAAGAAATTACAGTTGTTTTTCTTTGCTGCTTTAAGAAGAATATCGCCTTTTTCTGCAACAAGTTCCTTGTTTGATGTTGAGACGCTTTTTCCCTTTTCAAGAAGTGCTTTTGTGAATGTGAAAGCAGGTTCAACACCGCCCATACATTCGGCAACTGCTGTTACTTCGTCGTCGTTGAGGATATCTTCAAAGTTTTTTGTAAACTTGTCCTTGTACGGTGAATCAGGGAAATCCCTCAAATCAAGTATGTACTTGATATCCATTTCAGTACCTGCACGGTTTTCAATGCTGTTTTTGTTCTTATAGAAAAGTTCCACAACACCTGAACCGACAACGCCGTGACCTAAAACTGCAAATTTAGCTGACATAATTAATAAACCTCCGGATTAAATATTACTCGGCGGACAGGATTTTTACTTCAAGAACGCCGTCGAGTTCTTTGACAGAATGAAGTTTTTCAAGTTCTTTGTCTGATTGGTCAGTTAGTCTCAGGGAAATATTGACGGCAGCCGCTCCGTCTACAGGAATACTTTGATTTACAGTAAGAATATTTGCATTGAGACTATGAAGAAAGGCAAGGACGCTTGACAGAACTCCGGGACTGTCATTCAAAAGAAGATAAATATTTATTATTTTTCTTGTGAACAGTTCCTCATAAGAGAAAATGAAGTCCTTATATTTATAGTAGGCACTTCGTGATATACCGACACGCCTGCACGCAGAAACAAGGCTTTTTTCACCCTTGCACGCCATAAGTTTCTTGACTTCGAGAACTTTGGTGAATACCTCCGGCAGAATTTTTGAATCGGCAACAATAAGCTGTGATTTTTTTTCCATGTCATACACCTTTTTGATATACACAGAATAAATTAAGTGGATAAACGTCCGCCAGTGGTGAACAAATGTACACTGTATAATTACTATACCACTTTTTTTCAGTTTTGTCAAGTACTTTTTGTGATGTATAACCAATCTTTATTAATTTTAGTGTTTTATATAATTGTATGTTACATTTTTNNTTGTCTGTAAGCAGNCAGTTTTTATCNGNNATATAATTATATAAGATAAAATATGGAAAAATTTTTCCGGCAGTGTTGCAAAGAAACATAAAATGTAGTATAATATTTAAAGCAGTGGGATTTTTCACTGTAAATTACAGTATTGTGAGTTGAAATATTTATGTGCGGAATTACAGGTNTTANAAACGATATTGACAATTCAAATGCCGTTCTCGGCAAGATGATGGACAGAATCAGACACAGAGGTCCGGACGCAGAGGGACAATATATTGATGACGGGATTGCTCTCGGTCATCGTCGTCTCAGCATTATAGACGTAAGCTCTCAGGGCGACCAGCCTATTTTTAATGAGGATAAATCACTTGTTATTGTCTTTAACGGTGAAATATATAATTATATGGAAATCCGTGAGAAACTTGTTGCTTCGGGTCACGTTTTCAAAACAAACACTGATACTGAAGTTCTTATACACGGCTATGAGGAATACGGCATTAAACTTCTCAATATGCTCAGGGGAATGTTTGCTTTTGTTATATGGGATAAAAATAAAAAGGAACTTTTCGGTGCAAGAGACTTTTTCGGAATAAAGCCACTTTACTATGCAGTTATGGGAAGAACTTTTATGTTCGGTTCGGAAATAAAGAGCTTTCTTGAACACCCGAATTTTAAAAAGGAACTGAATACAGATGTTCTTGAAAATTATCTCACTTTTCAGTATTCGCCTACTTATGAAACTTTTTTCAAAAATGTATATAAGCTCCCTCCGGCACATTATTTTATACTCAGAAACGGCAAGTTTGAGGCAAGACGTTACTGGGACGTTAATTTCAATGAAGATAATTTCCCCTCTCTTGACGAATGGGTAAACAAAATATCTGATACTTTTCACGACTCTGTAAACGCCCATAAAATAGCCGATGTTGAGGTAGGTTCTTTTCTTTCAAGCGGTGTGGATTCAAGCTATGTGGCATCTGTTGCCGACGTTGACAAGACATTTACTGTCGGTTTCGGAGATGACGAAAGATACAATGAAATCGGCTGGGCTAAGAATTTTTCAAAGGCTATCGGCAAGGAAAATACAAGCAAGGTTATTTCACCTGATGAGTACTGGAACAATCTTTCAATGATTCAGTATCATATGGACGAACCTCTTGCAGACCCGTCAGCCGTTGCACTTTATTTTGTCTGCAATATTGCGTCTGAAAAACTTAAAGTAGTTCTTTCGGGCGAGGGTGCAGACGAGATTTTCGGCGGTTACAACGTCTACAGTGACCCCGACGGTACTCTTTATGATAAACTGCCGAGAGCGGTTAAAAGAACTGTTGCGGATATTGCTTCAAAACTTCCGGCTAAGAGGGGTGTTAATTTCTTTGTGAGAAAGGGCAGGGACGTTGAAGAAAGATTTATAGGCAACGCCTATATGTTTACTCCCGAGGACAGAAAGAATCTTCTTAAAATAAATACGAACGCTCCTGAACCGCCCGCACTTACGGCGAAATTCTATAAGAAAGTAAAAAACAAGGACGATGTTACCAAAATGCAGTATCTCGACCTGCATATGTGGATGGCAGGCGATATACTTCTTAAAGCTGACAAAATGAGTATGGCTAATTCACTTGAACTGCGTGTNCNGTNTCTTNATAAGGAAATTATGTCACTNGCNNAGAAAATTCCTACAAAGTACCNTNTTACTCACGAAAAGNNAANTGATGAAACAAAGNATATCACNAAGTATGCTATGAGNCTTGCCGCAAAAAAAGACACTCCGTCGCAGACTGCAAAGACTGCCGCAAAGAAAAAACTCGGTTTCCCTGTTCCTATACGTGTGTGGCTCAAAGAGGACAAATACTATAATATAGTAAAAACTGCGTTTGAGAGTGACGACGCAGATAAGTTCTTCAACAAAGAACCACTGATTAAACTTCTTGACGACCACAAGGACGGTAAAGCCGACAACAGCCGTAAAATATGGACGGTGTTCATTTTCCTTGTGTGGTATGATGTCTATTTCAATAAAAACGGAGAATATTAATATAAATAATCGGAGGTAAAAAATATGTTTTCAGANTATCAGCATNTTATTGATTTGAGTGACTATCCNGTTTCATGGTNGAAAAAGGTCATTGAACTCGGTGAAAAAATNAAAAACAATCCGGCTNACTTTGCACACGAATGTGACGGAAAAATCATGGCTACTCTTTTCTATGAACCGTCAACACGTACACAGATGTCTTTTCAGACTGCTATGATTCGTCTCGGCGGTCAGATTATTGGCTTTGATAATCCTGCAAATTCGTCTGTATCAAAAGGCGAGACCATTAAGGATACCACCAAGATAGTAAGCAGTTATGCGGATATTCTTGTAATACGTCACCCCGTTGCCGGTGCTGCAAAGGCTGCTGCACTCACTGCTGACTGTTCTGTAATAAATGCAGGTGACGGTGGACATCTTCACCCGACCCAGACCCTCACTGATTTACTTACTCTCAAAATCGAAAAGAAAAAACTTTCCGGTCTTACAGTAGGTATGTGCGGAGACCTTATTAACGGACGTACAGTACACTCACTCTGTAAAGCTTTGAGTATGTTTGAGAACAATAAGTTTATATTCATTTCAACTCCGGAACTCCGTATGCCTGCTTATATAAAGGACATTATCAAGGCTAACGGAAGTACTTTCGAGGAAGTTGACACGCTTGAAGAAGCTATCGGAAAGCTTGATGTTCTTTATATGACACGTATTCAGCAGGAACGTTTTGCAAGTGAAGAAGAATATCTTGTACAGAAAAATACTTATGTTCTTGACCACAGAAAAATGCTCCTCGCAAATAAAGATATGATTGTTCTGCACCCTCTGCCCAGAGTTGATGAAATTACAGTTGATGTTGATGACGACAGCCGTGCAATGTACTTCACACAGGCTAAGTACGGTGTTTTTGTACGTATGGCGTTAATCCTTACCATACTTAGCGAAAAGAAGTCCACAGAACTTTTGAAGGGAAAAATTTATAACTCTGTAAAGTGCGACAATCCAAGATGTATCACAAACCATGAAAGTTATCTGCCTAAGAGCTTCCGTTCAAGCGGTGACGAAACATTACTTGAATGTGAGTTCTGTGACGAGAGAAAACTTATATAACCATAAAACAAAAATCCTGCCCTTGATGAGCAGGATTTTTTTATTTGTATATGATATTTACGTATGGTGAGTTATCTGTGTATATGTTTTTCGGTATGCCGTATTCGGACGGAAGATAAACAGTTTGCAAATAAGGATTGTGGGAAACGTTGAGATATTCAAGGTGTGAATTGACGTGTATTTCCACTAAAGAGCTATCTTCAATGTCAAGGTCTCTGAGGTTTGAAAATTTTTCAAGATTGAGAATTGTTTCATTTTCAATGCCATTCAGTGTCAGAGTCGTGAGAGTTTTTGAAATATCCTGTAATCCGTCAAGACTTTCAATTGTTGGAGAGCCTATTAAAAATGCTCCGATACATAAGTTTTTAAGATTTTCCATGTCTGAAAAGTCTTTCAGATTATGGAAAGTACATTTTCCGTCAGCATAGAAAACTTGCAGTTTCGGACAGTTTTTCAGTGATGACCAGTCATCAGCTTTTGACATTATGGAAAAATATTCAAGAAAGTTTTTATTTTCAAGGAAGCTGACATTATTTGTATCATAGCAGTCAACTGTAAGTTTTTTAAGGAAATAAAGCCCTCGTATATTATCAAAGTCTTTTTCGGTGATATTTATTGAATTAAATTCAGTTGTGAAACGGCAGACTATTCTTCCACCAATAATGCAGTTGGAGAATATAACAAGAATTATAGCACTGATTATTATGATTATCTTTTTGTAATTCCTGATACACTTTTCTTTCAAATCAGAGAGACGCATATAAATTGGTCTCCCATGCCGGAATATAAAGCTGATGTCTTATATATAGCTTGTAATTCGGATTAAGCGTCATAATGAGCAGGGGAAGTTCAAAGATATCTTCATTTCTGTGATAGAGGGATATCATAAGTTTCGGTGAATCGTGGGAAATAGTATTTGAAGCTCCCCATATAGCCTCACGTTCAAAACCTTCAACGTCCATTTTGATTATCGTTGCAGGACGGTTTCCGTTTAATATGCTGTCAACTGCCCTTGCCGTCACCATAGTTTCAGCGTTGGCGGATATTGCGGACTGTCTGCCGGCTTTCGACGCAAAGGGAAGTTCTGAATCAGTACACCATGCAGCAGCGTTGTATGTGAAAATATTCTGCATACCATTGGTATACCTTGAAAGTTTCTTGTAATTTTTTCTGTCAGGTTCAAGAGCGTATATTTCGGCATATTTTCCCCGTGTAAATTCAAGCAGTTCCCTGATTGTGTCGCCGTTGTAAGCACCTAAGTCAACATATACTTCGTTAAGGCTCGGCTTTATGATTTTTCTGTAAATTTCTGCTTTTGAGGTTGTTACGGCTGAAAGATATTCGATTTTTCCGCTTATCTTGAAATTTATTATATTTGCGTAAACTTTCCGTGAATAGTCGTCGGCGAGACTGTCGTATACTTTCTGTATTTTTTCGGCGTTCTGCATACAGTATTCATAAGTAAAAAGACCTTTTCCCACAACAGGAACGTCCGGCACATACAGTGTGTGGCGTGCCGCTATACTGTGGATTTTGTCAACTATTTCCTGATATCCTGCCGCAAATGCAAGCACAACCACAAAGTCCTCTACCATTGATTCAACTTCCGAAAGTTTATGGACTTTGAAACCCTCGAACGAATGACCCCTTACAAAGTCATCGCTTGCAAAAATTCCCGAAACAATAATATTTCTTTCTCTGAATACGGACATTATCTTTAATGCACCGTCGCCCATTCCATAAATAAAAATAGGTCTTTTTTCAGCTGAGAGTCTGTCCCAGCAAGATTGTTTTTCTGTAATAAAGGAGAGCATATTTTCACCCCATGAATTAATAATTATCGTTGTCGCCGTGACCGTCTAAATTTATGAGGTCACGTCCTCTTATGCCGTATTTATCACGCATGACATTAAGATACTGGTCTATCATGTCCGAAACTTTGCGTACATTTTTAATACTTTTTACTTCTTTTACCGGAGTATCATGGTCACGGCTGTAAATTACAATCGTACCGCACCCGAAAATTCTTTGTCCGAAAGGAAAAATCAGTTTCTTGTCATCTATTTTATAAATTTCCATTTCGTCCTCTTCGATGTTGAAAAAACCTTTTCTTGTTATGAATTTTGTTTCTGTTAGAAAATATCGTGTAAAAGACAACGGCAGACCAAAAACAGTACGTTTTTTATCTGTCCATACATATGGAATATCACTTTTTTTCATAGCCGTCAGCTCCAGTCTTTCAAGTATCTTCTTATTATTTTACCACAAAATAATACATTAGTCAACTATAATCTTTAATAAAAAGTATAAATATAGATTTTGTGCTTTGCAAACTATTGAAATTACACAAAATCAGGAGTATAATATTATTTATAATCAATAAATAAGGAAAGAGGTAAAAAAATGAAAGTACAAACAAAATCAGCAGACAATCCGTTGCGGTCTGAATCTGTTTTCAGACTTATGGTAAAGTTTGCAATACCAAGTATACTCGGTATGCTTGTAACGTCACTGTATAATATTGTTGACCAGTTATTTATTGGTCATGCAGTCGGAACTGACGGAAATACAGCTACAGGCGTAGCGTTTCCGTTTACAACAGCCTGTGCGGCACTTGCCCTACTGTTCGGAATAGGCGGTGCGTCGTGTTTCAATCTGACAATGGGCAGGGGAGACAAGAAACAGGCAGGTAATTTTGCGGGAAATTCTTTCACAATGCTTGCAATAAGTGGTATTGTTTTATGTGCGGTAACACTTATATTTATAAATCCACTGCTTAAACTTTTTGGTACTCCGCCGTCAGTAATGCCGCTTGCGTATGAATATGTAAAGATAACGGCGATAGGTTTTCCGTTTCTTGTCTTTACAACGGGCGGCGGTCATCTTATAAGAGCCGACGGAAGTCCGCAGATGGCAATGATATGTAATATTGTAGGTGCTGTTATCAATACCGCACTTGATGCACTCTTTGTCATGGTTTTTCGTTGGGGAATGGCAGGAGCGGCATGGGCGACTGTTATCGGTCAGATTATATCTGCTGTAATTGTAGTAGTATATGCGTTCAACTATAAGACCGTATCTCTCGGAAAGGAACAGTTTTCAATAAAGTTTTTTGTCACAAAGAGAATTGCTTCAATAGGAATGGCATCATTTTTCAATCAGATAGCAATAGGAATAGTACAGGTAGTTTTAAATAATTCACTTAAACATTATGGTGCTTTGTCAAAGTACGGGGACGCTATACCTATTGCCTGCTGTAGTATTGTAATGAAAGTAAATATGATTGTGTTCGCCATAGTTATAGGACTCGCTCAGGGTACTCAGCCTATAGAAAGCTTCAACTATGGTGCTAAACAGTACGACCGTGTAAGAAAAGCTTACAAACTTGCTGTAGGTGTTGGAGCAGGTATATCAATTATAGCATTTGTACTGTTCCACCTTTTCCCGAGACAGATACTCTCACTTTTCGGAAGCGGTACAGATACATATTATGAACTTGGTGAAAAGTTCTTCAGAATATTCCTGTTCTTTACATGGATAAATTGTCTCCAGCCTATAACCTCAACTTTCTTTACTTCTATTGGAAAACCTATAAAGGGCGTTTTCCTTTCACTTACAAGACAGATTATTTTCTTTATACCATGTCTGCTGATTTTCCCTCTTTATTTCCAGATTGACGGAATTATTTACACAGGTCCGGTTGCTGACTTGCTTTCTGCTGTTGTTGCAATCTCTATGGCGTTGTATGAGTTCAGAAATATCAGAAAACTGGAAGCCGAAAACAGAACAGCAGGTAAAACAATATGAAATATTCTTTTGATGAAGTGGCTGATAATAATTCATTCTGGCTGTACTTTATTTCAACACAGTTTTCGCACGCTTTTGACGAAGAATCAGATACGTGTCTTTGTGAATTTATGGATGAAGAATATAACCTTGATGAATGTGATGAATGGATTAATGAATTTACACAGTACTATGATGGTGTTATAGATGAAAATGATGGCTATGTAGATAATCCGAACTCTGTAAATCTTGTACTTAATAATCACAGATTCAGAATTGAATTTCATCCTGGAGATACTTTATATTTTCTAAATGGGAATGAAATAGGTTGTACAGGTTCGCATTTTATACTAAAAACTTTGTCTTTTCAACATTTTACTGAACTTATAAAAAATGTTGAAGATGTACGGATATATCTGCTGGTTCTGCCTATGCTTGCCCTTGAAGAACCAAATATATCTTATATAAGGCAAATTATAAAATCTGGACTGGTTTCGTTGAGTTTTCAGAATGAATTAACTGACATCATAACAGAAATGATTATATCAGGTTTACTATAATATTGATAAATTAGTATTCTGTCATTACGGCAGAGTACTTTTTTATTTGGTGAATAATTGTTTTATTTTTTCTAAATGTATAGAAATTATAATCATATAATAATAATTATACGAACTATTGTAAAAATATCAAAAAGAAAAAAATAATCAAAAAATAGGAAACAAAAACCACAACTACTTAACAGTAAACAAAACAATAAAAAATCCCCTCT
>WFLX010116077.1_pt1 | contig 17535 bp, 14 predicted proteins | sample 4967041 | NCBI WGS metagenome assembly WFLX01 (sample SAMN12857096, study PRJNA449069) | gut metagenome | isolation source: stool from male and female vole | host: Microtus ochrogaster | place: USA:Florida | collected 2017 | reverse complement strand
CTGGGGATTGGATAGGAATGTTAAGAATTTCTAATTTCCTTCCAATGCATATGCACAGATTATGATATGTGCAGCTTGCCATATGAGTTCTTTAAAGATACTTTTTGACACCTGAATCTTAAATAAAATAGTAAAGAGAGGTCAATATGATGCGTTATGTTAAGGAAAATGACAAGTTAAGGTTGGAGGTGGACTCCTTTGGGGCGGAGATCAAGTCCGTCAGGTCCAAAGAGACTGGGCAGGAGTATATGTGGTGCGGGGATAAGCAGTTTTGGGGCAGGACTTCGCCCGTTTTATTTCCCTTTGTCGGAAGTCTGAAAAATAAAGAATATGCGTATCAGGGCAGACGGTATCCCATGGGGCAGCATGGATTTGCAAGGGATATGGAGCATCAGCTGGCAGAAGAATCTGATACGGAGCTTTGGTTTACACTGCGTTCCTCGGATGAGACCTTGGCAAAATATCCGTTTCCGTTTGAACTGCAGATCGGCTATGAACTGAAAGACAATCAGGTCAAAGTCATGTGGCGGGTGAAAAATACCGGGAAGGAGAAGATGTATTTTTCCATCGGGGCACATCCGGCATTTAACTGTCCGATCCATGGGGAAGCGGATAAGAGCGGATATGGCATCTATTTTGGAGGCGTGGAAGAGATTCACCATCATGGCAATACTTTAGATACCGGATTGGCGGTGAAAGAGGATCTTATTCTTCCGTTGAAAGATGGCTTGGTGGATATAACAACCGACTTTTTTGACAGATGTACCTATATGATCGAGGGAAATCAGACAGGAGAAGTTGCTCTTGTGGATCCGGACGGCAGGCATTATGTGACGGTGCAGTTTGATACGCCGTTATTCGCGGTCTGGTCACCGGAGAANAAGNACGCGCCCTTTGTCTGTATTGAACCGNGNTATGGCAGATGCGACGGCGTGGNCNTTGAGGGGANGCTGGAAGAACGGGAATATATTAATGTGCTTGCCGGCGGGGAGAGCTTTCGGGCGGAATATACGATGATCTTTGCTTAGGTAAATATTTCTCTCAAGATGCTTTGTAGAAAGGGAGTTGTTCATTATTTCTATTTATGAAAAGTAAAACAGTTTGTCAGGTATGTATGCACCGTTGCAGTCTGAAACCCGGACAAAGGGGGGTCTGCAGGGCAAGAAAAAATGAGGGCGAAAAAATCATATGTGAAAACTATGGAAGAATCACGTCCCTTGCACTGGATGCGATCGAGAAAAAGCCGTTTAAAATGTTTCAGCCCGGAAGTCGTATTCTGTCCGTCGGAAGTTATGGCTGTAATTTAAAATGTCCTTTCTGTCAAAATCATGAAATTTCCATGGCGGATTTTAACACGGTAGAAACCGTTTATATCCCTCCGGAGGCTTTGGCAGATAAGGCGCTTGCCTGCAGATCCGCGGGAAATATAGGTGTGGCATTTACCTATAATGAGCCGCTGGTCGGATGGGAATATATCCGCGACACAGGCACATTGGTAAAAAAGGCGGGAATGAAAAACGTGTTGGTGACAAATGGAACATCATCGATTGAAACGCTGGAAGAAATTCTTCCTCTGACAGATGCCATGAATATTGACCTGAAGGGTTTCAGGGAATCGTATTACAGGGAACTTGGCGGAGACTTGGAAACCGTTAAAGAATTTATTCAGCGTGCGGTAGCCGGCTGTCATGTGGAGCTTACCACGCTGATTGTCCAGGGCAAAAACGATACGATATCGGAAATGGAAGAAGAGGCCAAATGGATCGCATCGGTTGAAGCAGCCGTTGGGAAGAAGATTCCGCTGCATATCACCCGTTTTTTCCCAAGGTATCATATGACGGACAGGGAGGCAACGGAGGTGAAAAAAGTGTATGAACTTGTGGAAACTGCTAAAAAATATTTAGAGTATGTGTTTGTGGGAAACTGCTGAGGATAAAATTGTGCTTGACCAAACAGCTGATAAGGAATAAAATATTAAGTATGCAGGATTAGTACATCGGTAGTATGCAAGCTTCCCAAGCTTGAGAGGCGGGTCCGACTCCCGTATCCTGCTCTTTAACAAAAGGGCCAAGGTATAATACAGATATGCAGAATGCCGATCTCAGACATTCTGGGGGCGCAAACTGCTGGGCTTGCGCTTTTTTATATGCTGTATCAGCAGGAAAATAAGCGAGGATGTAGTGAGTTTTTGACTTTTATTTTATCATTAGGGAGGAAGCGGAATGAAATTTAGTAACGGCTGCTGGCTGCAGAGGGAGCATGTGGGATGTTTTTCTCCGGTGCAGATATATGATACAAGGATTGCCGGGGATGAAGTGATCCTCTGTGCACCGACCGCGTGGATTCATGGCAAGGGAGATACCTTAGGCGGCGTCAATCTGACAATCAAAATTTCGGCTCCTTACCCGGAGGTGCTGCGGATCAGGACGTATCATCACATGGGACTTCAGAAAAGAGAGCCTTCTTTTGAAATCGCGCCTATGGGAGCAGGTCATTTAAGGGTCGAGGAGACGGCAAAACTGCTGACCGTCCATAGCGGCAGCCTTCGCATGGAAATAGAAAAAGAGAACGGACAATTTACTTTTTTCCGCGGCAATGAGAAGATCACATCAAGCGGACGGAATGATCTTGCCTATATGAAGACGGACTGGACCGGTCTTCCCTATGATAAAGGACCGGGGGATGCTTATATGCGGGAGCGTCTGACACTGTCCGTAGGGGAGCTGATCTATGGCATGGGAGAGCATTTTACACCCTTTGTCAGGAACGGTCAGACGATAGAGATCTGGAACGAGGACGGCGGTACTTCGACGGAGCAGGCTTATAAGAATATTCCCTTTTATCTGTCCAGCCGTGGTTATGGCGTTTTTGTCAACCATCCGGAACAGGTTTCCTTTGAAGTGGCATCGGAATCCGTATCNGCAGTGCAGTTCTCGGTNGCAGGGGAACAGCTGGACTATATGCTGATCAATGGACCGACGATGAAGGAAGCGCTGATGCGTTATACGGATATTACCGGTAAGCCCTCCCTTCCTGCACCGTGGACCTTCGGACTCTGGCTGTCCACTTCTTTTACAACGGATTATGATGAAAAGACAGTGACAGAATTTGTAGACGGTATGCTGGAGAGGGATATCCCGCTGGCGGTATTTCATTTTGACTGCTGCTGGATGAAGGAATTTCACTGGAGTGATATGACATGGGATTCCAGGGTATTTCCCGATCCGAAAGGGATGCTTGCGCGGTTAAAGGAAAAGGGCGTCAAGATCTGCGTCTGGATCAACAGCTATATCGGACAGGAATCCGTAATGTTTGAGGAAGGCATGAAAGGGGGATATTTCCTGAAGCGTCCGAATGGGGATGTATGGCAGTGGGATATGTGGCAGCCCGGCATGGCAATCGTTGATTTTACGAATCCTGCGGCATGCACGTGGTACGCTTCTAAGCTGGAAGCTCTGATGGATATGGGTGTGGACTGCTTTAAAACGGATTTTGGAGAGCGGATTCCAACGGACGTCGTATATTATGACGGTTCTGATCCTATGAAGATGCATAATTATTATACTTATCTCTATAACAGGACAGTCTTTGAGACGGTGAAAAAGAAAAAGGGAGAGAAGGAAGCCGTATTATTTGCCAGATCGGCAACTGCCGGATGCCAGAAGTTTCCGGTACATTGGGGCGGCGACTGCTGGTCGGATTATGAGTCAATGGAGCAGAGCCTACGGGGCGGATTGTCGCTGACGAGCTCCGGTTTTGGCTTTTGGAGCCACGATATCGGCGGATTTGAAAGCACTTCCACGGCGGATGTATATAAGCGCTGGTGTGCGTTTGGGCTTTTATCTACTCATTCAAGGCTGCATGGCTCCCATTCTTACCGGGTTCCATGGCTGTATGATGAGGAAGCGGTAGAAGTTGTCAGGAGATTCACGAAGCTGAAAGCTTCCCTGATGCCGTATCTGTACCGCAATGCTGTGGAAACTTCACTGACCGGCGTACCCATGATGCGGAGTATGGCGCTGGAGTATCCGGAGGATAAAAACTGCGCATATCTGGCAACACAGTATTTTCTGGGAGATTCCCTTCTGGTGGCACCGGTCTTTAATGAGCAGAGCATGGCGGAGTATTATCTGCCGGAGGGAACCTGGACATCTTTCCTTACCGGTGAGATCAGGGAAGGCGGGAAATGGTATCGGGAAGTCATGGATTATATGACGATTCCGTTGTATGTGAAAGAAGGAAGTATTGTCGCCGTAGGCGACGGTTCCCATGGACCGGTCTATGACTATGCGAAGGATGTTGTGTTCAAAGTATATGGGCTGCAGGAAGGAACTACTGCTAAGACCTGCATATACAGTACATCCGCAGAAAAAGTTTTGGAGCTGGAAATCTGGCATGGGGAACAGGGGACTTATCGGATCACATTGCAGAGTGATCAGGAGGCAATTGCCTGCAGTGTAGAACTGGTGGGAGTGAAGGGCGGGATCTCTGTAACATCGGAAGAAAATGATGGCCCTATGCAGGATATCCACACCAGCCGGGAGACGGAAGGGACGCGGTTGTCTTTTAGCCATACAGGTATCTATGATATCACTGTGATCCGGCAGGAGCAACGGAAGCGAAGTGTATGGATTTGACAGGTATTTGAAGTCATTGGAACAGCCATATTTCTGATAAGAAAATTGGCTGTTTTTTCCTTTTTCTACTTTATTTTTTTAGTTTGTTGATGTAAAATATTCAGTTGTTGAGAAGTTTTAAATTGCATAATAATATAATTGGCTGGCAAAATTATGTATGCCGCAGTCGAGCAGTTTATATTGTTTAGATGAGGAAATTGACATGTACTTTATATTTTATCTGTTATGGATTATTTTTAACGGACAGTTTACATTGGAAATCGCCGTGATCGGTCTGTTTGCAGCAGGTCTGATTTATGCGTTTATTTGTAAATTCATGGATTGGAGCTGGAAAAAGGATCTGCGTATCATAAAGTATTTTACATTTATGGTTAGTTATCTGTTTGTACTGTTATACGAGATCCTAAAGGCTAATGCAGCGACGATCCATCTGATTTTTTCCGAGAAGTATGATAGAGAACCGGTTCTGGTGACATTCAGGACCCGTCTGAAGTCACCGGTCCTCCGTGTGTTACTGGCAAATTCTATCACTCTTACGCCGGGAACCATCACAGTATCCCTGCAGGACGATGAATATACGGTGCATGCTCTGGATAAGGATTTTGCGGACGGAATAGAGGATTGTGTATTTGTGCGAATGTTAGAAAAAGCAGAAAGGCTGGGAAAAGAGGATGTATAGCGGGATCGAGGCATTGGAAAAAAGCTATCATGTCTTATTTGTAGTGGTTTTGATCATACTGGCGGTCATGCTGTTTTTATGCCTGATCCGGGCATGTATGGGACCAACGGTGGCTGACCGGCTGGTAGCGGTCAATATGATGGGGACGATGGTCAATGTTATTATTGCGACACTGGCAATCATGATGGGAGAAGGTTATCTGGTGGATATCAGCCTGATCTATACGATGCTGAGTTTTTTGGCAGTGGTTGTATTAACTAAGGTTATCTTAGGGATTCATAAGAAAGATACGGAGCGGCTTTCCGATTTTACCACAGATGAGGATGAATTGATGGAACTGATGGACATGGAGGCTAGAAGGTAATGGAGACATTATTGTGGATTCGTTTTATACTGGGTATCTTATTCTTATTCGGAGGGATGTCCCTGTTTGTATTGGAAATCATGGCGTTATTCAAGCTGGACTATGTGCTAAACCGTATGCATGCGGCAGCTACCGGTGATACGCTGGGAATCGGACTGTCGCTGGTGGGCTTGATGTTTCTGTCCGGTTGGAACTTTACTACACTGAAACTTGCTCTTGTGATTATCTTCTTATGGTTTTCCTCGCCGGTTGCTTCACATCTGATTGCAAGGCTTGAGGTAGAGACCCATGCAGGTGAAGATCAATATGAGAAAGAAGAGAGATATTTAGAGGAAGAAAAATAATGAAGAAAAGATAAAGAGGTAACCTTACTATGGAATATTTTATGTATATCCTGCTGGCGTTCTTAGTGATCTGCGCGCTGGCAGTCAGCTTTACAAAGAGTCTTTTAAATGCCGTGTTGGTTTTTATGTCCTATAGCCTGATCATGTCGGTCATATGGGTGCTTCTGGAATCTCCTGATCTGGCGATTACGGAGGCGGCAGTTGGCGCCGGAGTGACCAGTATCCTGTTCTTTATTACGTTAAAGAAGATCGAGGCGATCAGAAAGACGCAGGCAGGAGAGAAAGAGAAGAAGGTTGAAAAAGACTGAGAAAGGAGCATGGAGGCAAAATGAGTAAGCTGAAAAAAGAGGAAGAATATCGAAAAACAGCCTCTTTCCGTTTTTTTCACTGGATGAAGGGAACGAAAGACCCATATATTGACCAAGTGGAGATGAAGCCGGGTACGCCACATATGGACAGTCATACGTTAGAAGAAATCATGGCGGAGGAATACCGGCTCAGGGAGCGTATTTATGACCATGAGCAAAATAGTGCGTTGAAATCGTTTACGGTGATTTACCGGATTGCTTCGGTGGTCTTTGCACTATTGCTGATCGTGCTGATGTTTTATCTGGTAGCCAGTCTGCCGCGGATAGGGACCGTAGACCGGCCGGTCAATAATGAAGTGTCGCAGGTATATATAGAAAACGGAATACAGGATACCGGCGCCGTCAACGTGGTTACCGGAATGATCCTAAACTATCGTGCATTTGATACCTTTGGGGAGACTTGTGTGCTTTTTATTGCGACGACCTGCGTTATGGTTTTGCTGATGAAAAAGGAGGAGGAGATCCGTTCGGATCAGAGCCTGAATGACCGGCTTTATGAACCCAAGAATGATGTGATCCTGCAAAAAGTTGCCTTTATCCTCGTTCCGCTGATTTTCATCTTTGGCATCTATGTGATCCTCAACGGGCATCTTTCTCCCGGCGGGGGCTTTTCCGGCGGGGCGATCATCGGTGCCGGGATGATTTTGTATGTNAGTGNATATGGNTTTGACAAAATGCAGAAATTTTTTAATGAAAAAACTTATACGATCGTAANGGTGACGGCTTTNGTTNNCTNTTNTATCGTGATCTCNTNTTNTNTCTNTATNGGTGCCAATGATCTGGAGAACCATATTTCTCTGGGTACGCCGGGGATGATTTTTTCGGCGGGGATCATCCTGTGGCTGAATATCTTTGTCGGAACGGAAGTGGCGTGTACTATGTATGCGTTTTACGCATTATTCAGGCGAGGAGGTCTCTGATCGGTTATGTGGAATGGTATCATAGGAAATTTTGGAGAAGCAATAGCGGTAATTTTGTTTGTGATAGGATTTGCTAATCTTTTACTGCAAAAAAATCTGATCAAAAAGATTATCGGACTGAACTTCATGGACACCGGGACCTATCTTTTCCTGGCAGAGAAAGGATATATCCAGGGAAGAATAGCGCCGATCATCGTGGATGGGGTGCAGGATGCTTCTCTGTATATCAATCCGATTCCCAGCGGTTTGGTGCTGACCGGTATCGTGGTATCCGTATCGGTGACTGCGCTGATGCTTTCTCTGACGATCCGTCTGTATCAGAGATATCATACGCTGAATATGGACGAGATTTCCACCATACTGAAGAAGGAGGAAAATTAAATGGAAATGCTTCGTAATTTTCCTTGTTTTTCTTTGATTCTCTCCATGGGTGCAGCCATTGTTTCCTCAGGACTTAGCGGTAAGCTGGCGAGAAGGCTCAATACGGTCCTGTTGATGATCATAACCCTGCTCTCCGCAGGGACGCTGTATCTGACCTTTACCACAGATACCTTTTATGTCTATAAGATGGGGCGTTTTTCTGCGCCCTGGGGCAATGAGATACGCTTTGGCAATTTNGAAGCGTTCATGGCATTGTTTTTCTGTATTGTNATGCTTNTGTCNNTCTGGGGCGGAAAAAAGCATCTGAAGANNGAAATCAGCGNCTTTAAAGAAAATCTNTANTATGTANTGTTAAANCTGNTNNTGAGNTCATTGCTGGCATTGATCTATACCAATGACCTGTTTACGGCGTATGTATTTGTGGAGATCAATACGATTGCAGCCTGCGGTCTGATCATGATCCGGGAGAATGGACATACCTTAGAAGCGGCTACCCGGTATATGTTGATGAGTCTGATCGGTTCCGGGCTTTTGCTGTTTGGACTTTGTATTTTATACGATATCACAGGGCATCTGCTGATGAGCAATATCAAGGAACAGGTATCCATCCTGACGGAAACGGGAGAATATCAGCTCCCTTTGACGGTAGCGATTTTATTTATCGGTGTCGGTCTGGCGGTAAAAAGTGCGTTGTTTCCGTTCCATGCATGGCTGCCGGATGCTTATGGTTATTCTACCGTATCCAGTGCGGCAATTCTTTCTTCTCTGGTTTCCAAAGGCTACATCTTTCTGCTGATCAAGGTATTTTACCGTGTGATCGGATTTGAGGTGATCCGGCAGAGTGAGTTTATCAATGTGTTGTTTATCTTTGGTCTAACCGGTATGATCTTTGGCTCCCTGAGCGCTATTCAGGAAAATGATATCCGCAGAATGATCGCATTTTCCTCGGTGGCTCAGATCGGGTATATCTATATGGGTTTTGGTCTGGGTACGGAGATCGGTATGGTAGCATCCGTGTACCATATCCTGTCCCATGCAGCCACCAAAAGTATGCTCTTTATTGCAGCGGTGGGACTTACCGATGTATCNGGACAGAGTAAAAAGTTTATCGACCTNACGGGGGCGGGNTACCGGAATGTGGCTGCCGGACTTACTTTTACNGTGGGTTCGCTGTNTATGGTGGGTGTGCCGCTGTTNTCCGGTTTTATCAGCAAGANCTTATTTGNCCANGCCTGNGTCGGTCATGCTTATAAGATGCTGCCGACCCTGATCTGCCTTGCAATCAGCACGATATTAAATGCGATCTATTTTATGAAGACCGTAGTACGTATCTATACGCCGGTCAAATCGGAATACGCATCACTTTCGTGGAAAAAGGATATTGGCTATGGGGTGGTCTGTATTCTGTTTATCGTGATGAACGTGCTGCTGGGGATGAATTCAGAGCCGATTGTTGCGCTGATCCGTTCGGGTATCCAGATGTTTGGATAGGAAGAAAGGTTGGATAGAAAGATGAGAGAGATGATAATTGCACTGCTTCCGATTCTGATGCCGGTCCTTATGGGAACGATCCTGTTGTTTTTAAAAAGACTGAAAGAACGGAAGGTGATTCTGGTCTATACCGGAACCGGTCTTTTGCTGACCGGGGTTTTAGCATGGAACGTTATTTTAAATGCCACGGATAGGCCGGTGACGTTGTTCCGGCTGACAGAGCAGATCCCTGTCATGCTTAAGCTCGACGTACTGGGAAGAATATTTTTGATGGTTGTGACAGTTGTATGGATCTGTATAGGATTTTTCTCTTTCAGCTATATGAAGCATGAGAAAAATGAACGGCGGTATTATGGATTCTTCCTGATTACCTTTGGCATACTGATGGGACTTGGGCAGAGCGGCAACCTGGTGACGATGTATGCTTTTTATGAATTTATGACGCTGGCTGCCTTTCCGCTGGTCATCCATAACCAGTCAAGGGAAGCGGTCATGGCAGGTTTGAAATATTTGATTTATTCGTTTTTCGGTGCGTACATGGCGTTGTTCGGTTTATTCTTTTTATGCGGATATGCGGATACGATTACCTTTACGCCGGGTGGAACTTTAAATGCAGAACTGATTGCGGGACACGGACAGCTGCTTTTGATCATTGCAGGTTTGATGATCCTTGGATTCTCGGTTAAAGCCGGGATGTTTCCGCTGCATGCATGGCTTCCCGCAGCGCATCCGGTGGCGCCGGCACCGGCGTCTGCAGCACTTTCCGGGATTATTGTTAAGGGCGGGGTATTTGCAATTTTACGTGTGATCTTCTATCTTTTTGGTGCAGATTTCCTTCGGGGAACCTGGGTGCAGACCGTATTTTTAGGATTATCCCTTTTGACGGTATTTATGGGTTCCATGCTAGCTTTTGGGGAGGATATTTTGAAAAAACGGCTGGCGTATTCCACGGTCAGCCAGTTATCCTATATTCTGTTTNNGNTCGCACTGCTGGANCCNACGNCGGTNTGTGGGTCNCTCCTTCANCTNATCGGTCATGCGTTGATCAAATCTACGTTGTTTCTCTGTGCCGGGGCAATTATCTGCCGGAGTGGGCTTACCAGGGTTTCAGAACTTCGGGGGATCGGCAAACGTATGCCGGTGACGATCTGGTGTTTTACCATTGCATCGTTAGGGTTGATCGGTATTCCGCCGACATGTGGATTTATCAGCAAATGGTATCTGGCCACAGGGTCTCTTGCGTCGGAAATTGCAATCTTTCAATATGCAGGTCCCGTCATCCTGATCATCAGCGCGCTTTTGACCGCAGGATATCTTCTGCCGGTGACGATCAAAGGGTTTTTCCCGGGAGAACTACAGCAGGAAGCGGGGTATGATACATGGAAGAAGTGTGAGGGGGACAGGCTGATGCTGATCCCGCTTGTGATCCTGACTGCCTTTTCCGTATTGTTAGGGATGTTTCCCAATATCATGTTAAATTACATGGATGGGATTTTGAGTGGCATTATGTAGGGAAGGAGTATAATCTTGTCATATGAGTGAGGTAATGTTATTTATTATCGTTTTGATTCCGGTTTTGTGGAGTATATTGATTCCGATGCTGCCGTTTAAAAAGCGCAGTCATATGATGATATTTATTGAAGCGATCGTTCTGATTAACAGTATTTTAGTCTGGCTGCTTCTTTGGAATCGTCCGGAGGGTACTTTTACGCTGCTGAGGTTTACCGGAGATCTTTCGGTTACATTTCGTTTGGACGGTATGGCATGCGTATTTGCCGGGCTGGTATCTGTCTTATGGCCGCTGGCAACCTTATATTCCTTTGAATATATGAAGCATGAGGATCATGAAAAGGTATTCTTCATGTTTTACACCATGACTTATGGCGTAACGCTGGGCATCGCAATGAGCGGCAATATCCTCACCATGTATTTCTTCTATGAACTGCTGACCCTGGTGACGACACCACTGGTGCTCCATACATTGACAAGAGAAGCGATACTGGCATCCAGAACCTATCTGTATTATTCTCTTGGCGGAGCGGCATTTGCCTTTATCGGTATGATCTTTGTGGTTGTTTATGGGGATTCCATTGATTTCATTTATGGCGGCGTGCTTCATACAGGCAGCTATCCGGGAGGAGACCAGATTCTTTTACTGATCTATGTGCTTGCTTTTATGGGATTTGGTTTGAAGGCGGCTATTTGTCCCTTTAACAGCTGGCTTTCCAAAGCCGGTGTGGCACCGACTCCGGTTACCGCATTGCTGCATGCGGTGGCTGTCGTAAAGTCCGGTGCATTTGCGATCATCCGTCTGACCTATTACTCCTTTGGCGTGGATTTCCTCCGGGGAACCTGGGCACAGTATGTTGTGATGGCGATTACGATGTTTACGATCATCTATGGCTGTTCCATGGCGGTGAAAGAACGTCATTTAAAAAGAAGGCTGGCGTATTCCACCATCAGTAATCTTAGTTATATCCTGTTTGGCGTGACGATTATGACGCCGCTTGGACTGGTAGGCGCATTGGCACATCTGACGGCACATGCCATTATGAAGATATGTTCCTTCTTCTGTGCGGGCGCAGTCATCTATAAGACAGGAAGAAATTATATTTATGAACTGGACGGCTTTGGAAGAAAAATGCCGAAGATTTTTGGAATATTTACGATATCCGCGTTTGCTTTGATGGGCGTTCCCGGTCTGGCAGGATTTATCTCGAAGTATTATCTGGCTTCAGCAGCAGTGGAAAGCGGCAATGTTTTGGCTTATTTTGGTGTGGGTGCAATTTTGGTCTCCGCTATTTTAACAGCGATCTATATGTTGACGATCGTGGTCAGGGCATTTTTCCCACAGGCAGGATTTGACTATCATACAATAGACGATGTCAGGGATCCGAACTGGATGATGGTTCTGCCGCTGACGCTGTTTTGTATCGGTATGCTGGTGTACGGTGTATATTCCAAACCCCTGATTGATTTATTTATGGAGATTGCGCAAGGTACGTTTTGATGGATTATTTCGGATATCAGAGAAAAAACGATAGGGAATATATGCTTATTTTTAAATATTGGATGAGTAGCTTTGGAGTTATGTAAACTTCATGGGAATTGAAAGAAGGAGTAAGGCAGGCATGTGGATGAAAGATATGGATATATTATTGGCAGTGGCGGTTTTTTACCCTATGGGTGCCGCATTCGTGTCGTATATAATTGGGCGTTTTTCTAAGAAGGCGAGGGATTACTTTGCAGACTTTGTGGTAATCAGCGAATTTGCTTTAGTGCTGTATCCGGCGTTATATTATCTTATGATTGGGAGAAGTGTCTCCATGGTTGAGCCTTTCAGCGCCGCTTCGGAAGCGGAAGTGAGGCTTTCGGCAGGGATATTGCGGTATCAGATTCCGGGGTTTGCGGGACTGGGACTGCACTTTATGCTGGATGGCTTCCGCAGTGTGTATATTGTAGTGGCTGCACTGATGTGGATGATGACAACGATATTTTCTAAGGAATATTTTAAGCATTACCATAATCGGAACCGCTATTATCTGTTCCTGCTTCTGACCCTTGGTGCGACGATGGGGGTTTTCCTGTCAGAGGATCTTTATACCACATTTATTTTCTTTGAAATCATGTCCTTCACTTCTTATGTATGGGTTGCGCATGATGAGAAAAAAGAGTCTCTCCGGGCGGCGGAAACCTATCTTGCGGTTGCAGTGATCGGCGGTATGGTGACACTGATGGGATTGTTTCTGCTGTATCATGAACTGGGAACGCTGCGAATCGAATATCTGTCGGCGTGGCCCGACATAGAAGCAGCTGCGGGGAAGCAGCCGGATAAGATCATGCTTTATATTTCCGGCGCGCTGGTTTGTGTAGGATTTGCCGCTAAGGCAGGTGCGTTTCCGCTGCATATATGGCTTCCCAAAGCGCATCCGGTGGCTCCGGCTCCGGCTTCGGCGCTGCTTTCCGGTATATTGACAAAGGCGGGAATCTTCGGGCTGCTGGCTGTCAGCTGTCAGCTTTTTTACGGAGATGCGGACTGGGGCAGTGCAATCCTGCTGATCGGAACGGTCACCATGTTTCTTGGAGCGCTTCTGGCATTGTTTTCTGTGGATCTGAAACGTACGCTTGCCTGTTCGTCTGTGTCACAGATCGGCTTTATCTTAGTGGGAATCGGCAGTATGGGACTGCTTGGCAGCGAAAATGCGCTGGCGGCAAGGGGAACCCTTCTGCATATGGTAAATCATTCCTTGATCAAGCTGGTGTTGTTTATGGCGGCAGGAGTGGTATATATGAATATCCATAAGCTGAATCTTAATGAGATCCGGGGTTTTGGACGTAAAAAGCCGTTATTGAATGTAATCTTTCTGATTGGGGCTCTGGGAATCGGCGGTATCCCACTATGGAACGGATATGTCAGCAAGACGCTTCTGCATGAAGGAATTGTGGAATATACGGAACTTTTGAGGGAGGGCGTAGTTACGCCGTCGATGTTTGGCATTTTTGGCATGGAGTGTATTGAATGGATATTTTTGATCAGCGGCGGTATTACGATTGCTTATATGACGAAACTTTATATTGCGGTTTTTGTTGAGAAGAATGCGGACGGAGACCGGCAGAAGGAATATGATGCGAATAAAAAATATATGAATTGGCAGAGTCTGGCGGCACTGACCCTTAGTGCGCTGCTGTTACCTTTGATGGGTTTTTTTCCGAATGTGGTAATGGACAGCATCGCCGACGCCGGTACTTCTATGATGAATGCAGCGGCGCTGCATTCGAGCGTGGAATATTTCAGCGTAGAAAATCTAAAGGGCGCCGGTATTTCGCTGGTGATCGGCATTCTGCTGTATCTTGTTGTGGTGCGGCTGTTGTTGATGAAAAAAACAGAGTCGGGCAGGGAGTATGTGAACCGCTGGCCGAAGGTCATGGATCTGGAAGATTCTTTCTATCGACCGTTGATCGGCGTTTTGTGTATCTTGGGGAGATTCATCTGCAGAATCTGCGACAGTCTGGTGGATTGGTTCGTCGTGCTGCTGCGTAAGACGGTTTATCGGGATAAGCCGCTGCCCTTTGAACTGACGGAAGGCAATTTGTTCACTTATCATCTGGGGAAATTCTTAAACTCCTGGGAGGAATGGCTGGATCAGAGATTTCCAAAGCGCAGGCGCAGACGTAAAAAGGAAAAACGCAATTATGTCCATGATCTGGCAATGCGTTACTGGGAATTGACAGAGAATATGGTGGTTATCACAAGGACATTATCCTTTGGGTTTTTGCTGTTTTGCTTTGGATTTGTATTTATGCTGCTGTACCTAATGTTAAAATAAAAATATAAGAAATGAAAAAGGAGATGCGTATGAAAAATTATTTTAAAAAATTTGTTCCTCTTATTCTAACAGGAATGCTTTCTACCCTTGGATTGTTTTTATGGTATAAAGATTACTCCTATTTTTTCTGGGGGGGGGCAGGAACCGATTGTTGCAATGGCGGAGGAACGATATAAGCCGGATGGTGGAGAAAATATAGATGCTCTGTATAATAGTGATTTTACAGAGCGTCCGGATGTTATCGAAGCGTTGGTATGGTATGCTTTAGAGAGCCATATGCAGTTAACGACTACGAACAACAGCGATTCATCATTGTTTGTCAGCATCTATAATTATAGTAATTATACGAATCCTGATTTAAAGGATTCCCTGATTGAGATTTTGCCGGGAGATCATTGGACATATGATACGAAAGGCGGTTCCTATATGCTGGTTGTATATGGGGAAGCTGAGCCGGAAGATCTTTCTTTTTTTGCAACGAATGCAGATTATATGCATCTATATAAGAAGGTTGTAAAATATGCTTTATTGGGTTTCTTGATCCTGTTTCTGTTACAACTGATCTTTTCTATAATATCACAAACGAGACAATATTTGAAAATGTTTGATTTAGCGGTGGGTGCCATAGGTACTGTCGCAACGATATATATGGCATATAACTCTCCACAGGCAGATGTTATCATTAATAATATTCAATTTGGTTCGGTAGTGTTGGCGTGTTATGCTTTCTCTGTTTCATGGATGGACGGTAAACACGCAGGGGATGACAGTACGGGAAACAGGATGAGTGGAAACCGGCATAGGTTCTTGGCAGCAGCGGTTGCTGCAATCGTATTTTCTTTTTTGTTCTTTTCCAGAACAATGAATTCCAGAGCGGGATCATTTTTAAATTCGTTAAGTTGGATGAATAAGGGGAATGTAAAGGCTTATGCAATCATGCTTATATTGTTAGCCGTAATATTTCTGATTTTGACATTAGTTCTTAGAGATAAATTTCGTGATTCAGATGAGATTATATTTGACCATCCTACATTGTATTCAGTGTGTCTTATTTTCTGTACCTGCATTTCAAGGTTCATTTTCTATGGCAATGAAGGGAAAATACATAATATATCTCTATGGTTGATTATTTTTGCCATGGTATTTTTATGTATCTATAAGAGTATTCTTTGGTATTCAAAAAAACAGGGACAGGGTTCAGTTTTGGCAAAAAGAAAATATTTAGGGAACTCTTTCTGCTTTCTGGTATATGGTATTGTTATTATCGCGTCTTCCCTGAAACAGACGATTATAAATTGCTGGGGGAAGGGTTTTGCAGATGTATATCATGCCCATTGGTATTTTAGCCGTATTCCTTATGTGGTAAACGGGAAGGCTTTTTCGGGTGGGATCGTTGATGTTTATGGTCATTACGGATTATGGTATAAACCCTTAATGGATATTTTTGGAAATACATCGCTGGTTATGGGAGTCATATTCGGGATTGCTAATGCAGTTACGGTCTCCATCTTTATTTATATAGTACATAAAATGACGAATAATATAATTATTCGGATTTGTGGAGCTATGGCATTGGGAGTTTCTTCTATTGCAGGCTGGCTGTATCCAATGACATTAACCGGAAGGCTGTTTGTGGTGGCAATCACTTTGTTTCTTATAAAGAAAACGTATGATTGTATCGATAAAGGTTGCTCTTTGAAAAAAATATATGGCATTGAAATTATAGGAGTTATTGTTGGAATATTCAATATCATCAGTTCTACTGATGTGGGGATAATTTCAAATGTTGTATGGACATCAGCGGCTTCTTTATTTATGGTTTATGTTGCGGAAAAGAAAAAAACTGAGACAAAAATTTCAGGAAAAATAGTTATGACAATAAAAAGTATAGTATTTCATTTTCTTTTGTTTGCGCTACAGATATTATTGGCATATGTTGTAATTAAGCTGTGGAATTATAACCATGCAGATATTACGTTCCATAGAATCTTGGAATATGCAGATGAATTTAATATAGAGTCTGCAGGATATGATCAAAATGTTAAATTTATTTTTCAAAATGGTATATGGATTTATGTTTTGATTACATTTATGTCCATATTTTTGTGGAAGTTTAAAGCGTTGCTGGTATACTATACAGACGGGGAGGGAGATCTAAATATAAAGGATATTTTTATCTTTTCTATCTCTGTGATATCTTTGGGAATGTTTGTATTTTATGTTTCCAGACCGGAAGATTTCTTATGCGTAGGGGATTTGTTGATCGTGTGCGTCTGCTTATTATCTGATAAAGCAGTATCTTTATTAAGCTGTTGTGATAGCGGAAAACATATAAAATGTGAAAACATTATCGGAACGGTAATGATGACAGGATGCGTGCTTGTATTTACTGTGGGATTTTTCAATGTAGGGAATGCCGTGAAAAATGAATATGATTATATTGTTAAATACCATCAACTGGACTGGCAGAGATTGACGGTAGAATTTGAAGAGTTTAAGAAGGAAGTTCCGGAAAATACATATGTAGCAGATAATCTTGGATTATCTCTGGTTTACATGAATATTGGAAGAAAAATGCCTGATCGTATAGAGAACTGTGATTATATCATATGCTGTGGTTCAGATGAAGACTTTAATATAAATACTGAGTATGTAAAAGCTGTATTTGTGGACGCGATAGAGTATGATCTGTATCGAATCGTCAGATAAGGGAAAAGGCGCTATGTTATATAGGGAAATACCTCTATGTTTTCAAACCCCATCTCTTTTAACTGCTCTGTGGAATGTTTGATATGGTCTTCNGTATTGAATGACGGTATTTTCGGAACGCGGATACGGATATGTTCCGGGGATACGCTGCGGACAAGCAGNGANAGATTCTCAAGGACAGGTTGGAGCGGCGCGCCGGTATAAGCCTCATAGNCGGATGGATCCAGATCCTTGATATCCACAATAAAATCATCCACCACAGCCAGTGCCTTTTCAAGCTGTGCAGTAGGGACATTCAACGAGGTTTCTATTGTA
>WFLX010125202.1_pt1 | contig 17543 bp, 13 predicted proteins | sample 4967041 | NCBI WGS metagenome assembly WFLX01 (sample SAMN12857096, study PRJNA449069) | gut metagenome | isolation source: stool from male and female vole | host: Microtus ochrogaster | place: USA:Florida | collected 2017 | reverse complement strand
TGATGTCATACCTTTGGAGAAGGCTTATTGTGGTCTTGACAGCCTGCTTCTGACAGATATAATATCAGCTGCATATTATTGGGAATCACAAGGCAAACCCATACGCTCAACACCTCATTGGTCACTGGGCAGATTACCTGCAGTAGTAATAAATATTGGTAATCTGCCGTATAATGACAGGGTGCAGTTATCACCTGTTCATGAAGCTATAGGCAGGCAATTTGAGGGTATTATCATTCGTGAGACTCCTGAAGGTGTATTGCGAAGGGGAAAATATTCCAAGTATTTGAAACAAGGAATTGACTTGGTTGACATTGATTACGCGATAAGGGGGGACTCATTGATTACTACTGTATACCGGTGTAGGTATAAGGAGAATAGGACAAAATCTGAGAAAACAGTGTATGAATACATAAATTTTATCCGCAGATTTGATTGTTCGGACGATAGATGGAAATTAGTTTCCATAAATGACGAAATTGACTATTTTCCTGAAGCGTATGGATATGATTATCTAAGAGAGGCGATTGCGAATGATTTAGACTATTATCTGTCGTTTAATTACAGATATAACCGTTGGAGAAATAAATTATGGATTGAAAAGCATGGTAGCTATAACGAGGACGAGGAAGATGACGATGATGACAGTTACGATGATAACTGTGGATACAAGTACAAAAAAGATGATATTAAAGCCCACTCAAACGGAGAATATTCGTTTGCTGACTACATTAAAGAGGTCTATCTTGTCAGCAGAACATTTCCGATAGGGATGTCTGAATATCTCAGGCTGCCGGTAAATATGTTGCCAAGAGATTATTATCATAGATCCGACTACGCAAAATTAAGCAAGGAGATTTTCCGTAGATACAAAACAGAAACTACCTTGGAACTTAAAATCGTAGGAAATACACTGATCATCCATTTCAATACCGATAGTGTTGTATATTGCCCGAAGCAGAAATCACCGGTGGCAACATCGTCAAAATTTGGATTCTTTGTACATCAATATGATTGCGAGACACATCAGTGGAAAAGGATAGGTGAATACATATACGTATATTAAAGATACTATCTAACCGATATTATGGCTTAAGATGAAAATTGTAACGGCTTGCCATAACAGTTGAGAAGGTAAACAGGCAAGCTGATGTGATGGAATATAAAAAAGAAGTATAAGATAAAAATGAATGATATGAGAGGGTTTGCGCTGCTGACCAAGGTGCATGGCGCGCTGTGGCGCGTTGACACGCCCGCGGGCTACATCGCCTCGGGGAGGATGCACTACTACATACGCGACCACCAGGGCAACGTGCGCCAGGTCACCGACAGCGACGGCAACGTGGAGCAGGACAACCACTACTATCCCTACGGCATGCTCATGGGAGAGAGCAGCGACATACTTGCCACGGCGCGCTCGGGTCGCAACCCCCTGCTACCCTCCAGGGCCAACCCCTACCTCTACGGCGGCAAGGAATACCTGACCACGGCCGGGGCCAACCTGCTCGACTTCACCGCGCGCACCTACGATCCCACCATCCTGCTGTTCCACACCCCCGNTCCNCTCCGCGACAAATANCTCCCCGTCCACTCCTACCTCTACTGCGGCGCCAACCCCATCAACCGCATCGACCCCACAGGTAAGGATTGGAAAGATGATAAGGTAAAAAAATATGTCAAAAGATTGACAGGTAAGATGGATAAAAAGGTAGAACATTTAGAGAAAGATGTAAAAAAATGTGAAAATAAAATTGCTAATCTGTCACAAAAAGGAAAAGATACGACAAAGGAATATAAAAAAATTGAGAATCTAAAAGCACAGATAAATGAACTAAAACAGAGTAAAAACGAAATTGAACAATTAGGAGCCGATAAGGATAATACATATGCTTTTAGAAATGTTGATGCAAATGGATCTCATCGTGTAGTAAAGGGCAAAGACGGTGTTATATACATCGAAAAATCAAGCGATGCATTAGCATTACATGAACTTAGACATATTGCTCAGTCAAAATCCTCCGGTGGTTTTGTTTATGACGAGAAAGGAGTGATGCGACAATCGGGACTTAAAAATACTGTAATCAGAAATGAGCTCTCAGCGTACAGAATACAATATTCATTTGATAAATATGACTTTCCGTCGCGTGTAGACGACATTCGTCAAATAAATAATCTATGGCTTTATGAATTGAAAGATTCAAATGGTAATCGGTTATATGAGTATTTACATACTGAATAGATTACAATAGATATGATTATTTATAACTATATTTACAAATTATGAAAACGATACTTGTATTAATCACAATTATTGTTATTTTATCATTCAAAGCCGCTACGAGCTGCCCAATATATTACTTAAGTATGGACTGTGCTGTAATTGCTATAAAGCACGACACTCTATATGCTCGAAAATATGCGATTGGACTTGATCTAAACACGTTAAGTTTAGAGGATACTATAGGTATGTTCTCTCTAAATGCTTGTGGAAACGGATTTTATAAGGCTATACAGATTTTCGATACAGAAAAGGATCCATTTAAAGATATGTATTCTATTCCCCATTATAGTGAACAGGCCAAACAAGATAGTATTACTGTCAGAATTTTTTTGCCGGAAATCTGTAATAACACTATAGTTAATATTAAGATTAATAGATCTGATGCAACCATTTGCACAAATTTCAAAAAGGTTGCTTATGAAGCAAAACTACCAAGAAATTCATTGGTGATATCATTTGAATTAACACCCCTACATATAACACCATGGTTTTTCCCCATTACTCAGCAGGGACTCTCCATTGGTAAGTTAAAATTTCATTCGCCGTCAATTTGTCTTGTGGACTATGAGTATGAGCATCTTAGTGCTCTTGATATATTCATTCCGAATTATAATGAGAAAATATTCTCTAATTNATATGTTCCGGAATCATATATTTATATCGACAAAGATCATGCATTGTGGCTCGGGCAGAAAATGAATAGGATTGACTCGATCATCTCTAATCCTCATTATTAATGAAAAATAAACGAAACTGAATCCTCAAATCTGTAATTATTGAGTGAAGATTTGTTATATCTAATGATCATGAATCATCGCGGTTTAATATTTATACTAAGTGTCATGCCATTTTTTGCGGATATTGTAAGCCCAACCATACGAAATGATATAACACTTATGAAAGGTATATATTCTGATTCCATTAACAACTACTCTATCGAAGTATCTAATGAGAAGGTATATATTTCCAAAGTAGATTCTATCTCTCTGCATAAAAATGATATCTTAACTGAANGTGNTTATGAGGTTCTTGATAATACGTTTATTTTGATNAGGACNANTAAAGAAGCATATCCTTATCCGTATAAANATTATGAAGTAACCATCGATACAGTGTTNGATGGTAATATGNTGACTATTAATATGCCCAATATAACNGTTCCACTAATAATTAATCTGNATACAGGTAGTAAATCAGGAGAATATANTTNNNATNATANGAATTCACNCNCNGTTAANTGCNANTNTATNAGCGATATATTANTTTATATATTACCTTATAATATTCCCGAAATACCATTCAAAAGTAATGGTATTGAAAATGGAATAGTGCTATTTCAACCGCCAGTTATAAATTCCGAGGCGTTTTATGACTGTAATGTTCATGTCAAAATAAATATTCCGCATCTCACAGACAAGACATTCACGCAACTTTATATTCCGGGTGATTATATAAGGTATGAGAATAACAGGCTGTATTGGCGTGGCATGACTTTTGATAAGGTCAGTGAGCAAGCTAATGATATATAGGTAAATATAAAATAAAATGGATGATATGAGACGGATTGCGATAATGATGGTGGTGGTGGGTTGGGCGGCGATGGCGGCTCAGGTGCTGCCGGGCGACGGTGAGAGCCTGACGGTGTACGGGATTGATGCGGAGATCGGTGAGTGTGATGGAGGGTTGTGCGATCTGTAGCAGGCCGCTATCATCGGGCAGACGGAGATGCGTTTCGAGTACTACGGTGACACTTTAGNGAGGTGCGTCTCNGGGCNACGTGCCGACTGGCTGTGCGNATCTCCAGTGACACGATATGGAGCGTAGNAGCCGACNCACGNCGTGANAANATCCGGTACAGCCACGGGCTGCCTTACCTGTTGCCATGCGGGAGCGCCGGCATGGCCGATTCTCTGCGTCACAACATATTCCTCAGTATCAATCAAGAGAATCCGGTGAGCTGCCGTTACAGCAGCGGCAAGGGCGCGGGCTTCATACTGCCTGGCGGTGACACCATCCCGAGCACCTACCTCATCATGACCGAGGTGAGAGACACCACCGGCATAGTGCGCCACAGCCGATGGTATGCACAGGGAGCGGTATGGCCCGTGGTGGAGCAGGTGACAGTGAACGCCGGGCAAGAAGAATACGCAGCGGTGAATATATGTCCGCCAGACGAGCAGCCACGCCCCAAGACGCTTGCCAAAGGCACCGACAGAAGAAACGCCTCAGTCGGAATCTACGGCCTGTTAGCGCAGCTCCACGGCTCCGACCCGTCACCGGAACCCGCGTTGCCGCCCGGCAGTGGTGGCTATGACATAACCGTCACCCCCCGGGGCATAACGGTGAGAGGCGAAGGCGCAGACCGCGCTACCGTCAGGCTCTACGACACCGCAGGCCGTCTGTGGCATGAAGGCGACGCATCCGTACCCATACCCACCTCGCACCTCACCGCAGGTGTCTACCTGCTGCACCTCACCTCAGACACAGTTACCTACACAACTAAGCTCACCATCGCCGGCCACTAATTCAGAGACATGCCCCCAATCCCCTAAGGGGGGGTGCTAAGATGGCGTTAGCCAAAATGTGCAACAGCCCCCACCAAAAATCCGGCGTGGCATCTGCCCCTATCCCGCGCCGGCTCTTTAGAGCCAACCGATCTGCCTTCGGAATCCTCCCTATCCCGGACTTGTCTCATCCATGACACCATCATGGCCGCTCCCCCTTCAGGGGGGGCTGGTGCCTGTCTTTGTTAGTGATATGCGGTGATTCCCGAATAAAAGTGTTATCTTTGTGGCCTAATCATCAATAGGAAGGATTTCATGAGGCAGAATATTGACATTTCGGTGCTGCAATCGGTGATGACACCGTATTATCTGTATGATATGGATTTGCTCAGGCTTACGCTGTCAGAGGCTTTGGCTGCGCGTCCGTCTGACAATTACAAGATTCATTATGCGGTGAAGGCTAATTCCAATCCGGCTATNTTGCAGACTGTGGCNGGCTATGGCCTGGGTGCCGACTGCGTGAGCGGCGGCGAGGTGCGNCTGGCNCTGCAGAATGGCTTCAAGGCCGAGGATATNGTGTATGCCGGNGTGGCCAAGACCGATGATGAGATACGTCTGGCCCTTGACGAGAATATCGGCTGCCTCAATGTGGAGTCGATCGAGGAGCTNGAGGTGATCGCNGGNATNGCGGCTGAGACNGGNCGGCGTGCGCGTGTGGCNCTGCGTGTNAATCCGGATATCGACGCCCACACCCACCATTATATCACCACGGGTNTGGCTGAGGATAAGTTNGGTATCGACCGCCGTATGATCGACCGNGCCATACGTTATTGTGTGGCCACGCCATCGCTCGAGCTCATAGGCATGCACTTCCATATCGGGTCGCAGATCCTCACTCACGAGCCTTTCAGGATACTGTGTGAGCGCATCAACAAGTTTGTGGAGCATTATGCCGCCGAGGGTATCCATTTCCGCACCATCGATGTGGGCGGGGGNCTNGGNATCGATTATGATGACCCTGACGCTCACCCCATCGCTGATTTCGCCGGATATTTCGAGACGCTGAGCACCTATCTCCGTCCCGAGCCGGGCCAGAAGGTGATATGCGAACCGGGCCGCTCGATCGTGGCGCAATGCGGGTCGCTCATCGCCAAGGTGATATATGTGAAGAATGGCGTGGACAAGAAATTCGTGATCATCGATGCGGGCATGAACGACCTGATACGTCCTGCCCTCTATCAGGCACATCACCATATAGAGAATCTCACCTCGACATCGCCGGAGACGGAGATCTATGACGTGGTGGGACCGGTGTGCGAGTCGAGCGACACCTTCGCCACCGANCTGCGTCTGCCNNTCACCCGGCGCGGCGACTANATCGCCATACGNTCTGCCGGNGCCTACGGCGAGTCGATGGCCTCGACCTACAACTCACGTCCGCTGCCCGCCACCCTGCTGATATAGATATCACACGCGAAAACATCGAGAAACGCGCAAAGACCGAGGCCAGGGCCCCGAAAAAAATCCTGCGTTGCATCTGCTTAGATCATGCCTCGGCTCGCAGAGCCAACCAATCTGCCTACGGAATGTATTTCAATCCCAAGTCTCACGCAGAGGGGCAGAGGGGCAGAGATTTTTTTGAAAGGATGGAGAAGAATTCCGAAGGCGGGATTTATAGGCTCTCCGAGGCATCGCGGGATTGGGGCAGATTGAAACGCAGGATTTTATAATGTGGGCCCACGCATCCATTGACTCAAAAACTGTAATCGGTAACAATGAATTCACAAAAAAATCTGCGATCCATCTGCTTGGATCCGGCGCCGGCTCTACAGAGCCAACCGATCTGCCTACTGAACCCTTCCCTATTCCGGATCGCACGCGTGAGAAATGTCCCCCAGCCCCCTTAAGGGGGAGTTGCTAAGATGGTATTATCAGGCGTGTCACCCTCATGGCAACTCCCTTTTTTTGGGGGGGGCTCACTCAGATGAGCACCCTGGGTGAGATTATCACACGCGAAAACGAAAAGAAACGCGCAAAAACCGAGGCCAGGGCCTCGCAAGAGGTTTTTGGGATGATGTCAAATTAATTAGGGAGGGTTTGCTCTTCCGCTCTTTTGCGTGCGATCAGGTATTCGGCGAAGCCATACAGAGGTATGTTTTCGAGCCACGGCTGGCTCTCATGGTCTTTCATGCTCAGACGTATCGCTTTCAGGTGGGGATTATTAGCGATGAATGTCTTCAAAGATTTGGATTTGACATTTTCTTCGGCTTTAACCTCAACGGGATATACATTATCAGGCATCTGTATCACGAAGTCAAGCTCTATACGTGATTTCTCAACAGTGTGATAGTAGACGGGAATTCCTGTAGTCGCCAACTGTGACGCAACGTATACCTCTGTAAATGCACCCTTGTATTCTTGAAAAATATTATCTCCTATCAGTATTAACGCGGCAGGAACATCGGCCATGGCTCCCATGATGCCAACATCAAAGATAAAGAGTTTGAAAGCTTCTCTCTCCTCGTAAAATTTCAGCGGCATTTTTACCTCGCTTACACGATTGATTTTGTAGACAATTCCTGCATCCGTCAGCCACTGGACGGCTTCTTCAAATTCAGATGCTCTGGCTCCTTTTTTTAATGCACCGAAGATGAATTTCTTATTTTCTTTTGCGAGTTGCGAGACAATGCTTTGCCATACCATTCGTATCCGTGGAACGATGCGTGACGGTGCATGCTTACTGAAGTCACGGTCATAATCGTTGAGAATTTGTGTCTGTATCGTTCTGACTTTATTGAGGCCCTCACCTTCAATATATGATTTCACGGCGGCTGGCATACCTCCGACATAATAATATTGGCGTAGCAGGTTGATATACTCGCTGCGTAGTGCTTTAATCATGGGCCAATCACCAGAATCGAGTAAATGCTGCATTTTATCGTTACCGGTAGCCAAAAGGAATTCACCAAATGTCATGGGATAGAGAAAGAGTTCGTCTACTTTTCCTACGGGATACGATATGCCCTGGTGCAAAGCAATCCCCAACATGCTGCCACATGCCACAATATGATACTCCGGGGCGTCTTCGGCCAACACTTTTAATCTATATAATGCTATGGGACATTCCTGCACTTCGTCCAGGATTACGAGTGTTTCGTCGCGTGTGATATCTACTCCTGTGATGGCAGATAGTCCCCTGAGTAAATTGTCAGCTGACATTTCGGTCTCCATAAGTTGAGATGCTGCTTTGTCACGGTCAAAACTTACAAATGCTGTATGTTTAAACTGGNTTCTNCCGAACTCTTTCAGCAGCCAGGTCTTGCCNACCTGTCNGGCNCCAAACAACACAAGGGGTCTTCTGTTCTGTGAANNNCGCCACTTTTTCAACTCATTATATAGNTATCGTCTCATATTGCAGTGTATCAGTGAGTAANATGCNAAANNTACATTTTTTNAACNGAATATCGGCTCCAAAGTTACATTTTTTCAACGGAATATCGGCTCCAAAGTTACATTTTTTTTACTGAATGTAAGCCGATAGTATCCTGCGGCCAACCATGATTATGATATCACACGGAGAGACCGGCCCCCCGGACAGCGTTAGGTGTGGACTCAATGTTTACTTAAGCTGGTGATGTGGTTTTTGAGACAGCAACAGTGCTGACATCAAGGGGAGCCTCGGAGAGGCGGGTTGTCCCCAACCCCATGTGGAGCGAAGCGGAACATGGGGTATAGATCCTGCCCAACAGACTGAGCGTCGGAGACGCGATATTGTGGTATAATAANCATAGTNTACCAGTGNNGTGTCTTCATGGTATCTACCACAATATCGCCTCTCCGAGGCTCTCGATATCGTAGTCTCAGATCCTATCCCAAATTCTATCCACACCCTTAAGTAAACAGCATTGGGTGTGGACTGATGGCGATTTTGTCACACGCGAAAACGAAAAGAAACGCGCAAAAACCGAGGCCAAGGCCTCGCAGAATATATGGTTACTATGTGAAGCGTGATGTTGTGAAATATGCAACCACTCCGTGGTTGGTGGGGTGGGGTGTAGATACCGACGTCAGGAGCCTACCCACGGTCACGAACATCCCCACCTGAGCTACCGCGTAGCGGTTGCATATTGTTGTGTACGTGGCAGTCTCTGGCGAGCCTCGAAATTTTCAACCGAGCAATTGACACCTCCGGGGATAGGATAGTGACATCCAGTATGATATAAGCTTTTCTCTGCTCCTTTGCGTGAGGATTGGAGATTGACTGTGGGCGGTCAGTAAACAAAAGCGAGCTTACCGGCCGGCAAGCTCGCTTGTTGGTGGTTATAACAGGTCGCGGTATGGGTTACTTCACTGTGATTTTCTTTGTGGTATTGCCTCGGCGCATGATGTAGATACCGGGGGCAATGCTATCCTTGCTGTCGCCCATCTTCACACCCGAGAGCGAGAAGTACTCGCAGGGCGCTCCTTCAGCTCCGGCAGTAATATCCTCCACTCCAGAAGAGAAATTGTATCCCTGGATGTTGGTGAAGAATTTCCACGGCTCAATCTGCTTGAATATTCCCACAGCAGTTTCTGGCACATAAAGCGTTGCATTAGCGTATGTTTGATTGTGGAACACACTTGAGTTAGCACCAACAGGTAAAGTAGTATTATAATAAACTGCTGTCAGGCCATCGCAAAAGTCGAAAGCACCACTACCGATGGAGGTGATAGAGTTAGGTATTACAATAGATGTCAGGCTCCCGCAATGGTAGAAAGCCATTTCATCAATGGTGGTGATGGAGTTAGACATAACAACCGATGTCAGTCTACTGCAGTTGAAGAAAGCCTGGTAACCGATGGTGGTGACGGAGTTAGAGATTTCAACTGATGTCAAGGCACTGCAACGGGAGAAAGCGTCATTAGGGATGGTGGTGACGGAGTTAGGAATAACAACAGATCCCAGGCTGCTGCAATTGTAGAAAGCACCTTCTCCGATAGAAGTAACCGAGTTCGGTATTTCAACTGATACCAGGCCACTGCAATTGAAGAAAGCTTTAACTCCGATGGAGGTAACAGAGTTGGGGATTTCAACCGATGTCAGGGAGTAGCACTTGATAAAAGTGTCGTCTTCTATTGAAGTAATAGCGTTAGAGAGCTGAATCGATGTCAGGTTGTAGCACGAATAAAAGGCGCTTTCTCCGATAGAAGTAACCGAGTTAGGTATTACAATCGATGTCAGGCTAGTGCAATTGTAGAAAGCACCATTACCGATGGAGGTGATAGAGTTAGGTATTACAATAGATGTCAGGCTACTACAACCATAGAAAGTGTTGCCACCGATGGTAGTGATGGAGGTGGGGAGAACAACTGAGATCAGACCACTGCAGCCGAAGAAAGTGCTGCCACCGAATGATGTGACTGAGTTAGGTATTTCAATCGATGTCAGGCTACTGCAATAGCCGAAAGCCTCGTTGCCGATTGTTGTGACGGAGTTGGGGATAACAATAGATGTTAGGCCACTGCAACCGGAGAAAGCGAAATCACCGATAGTTGTGACTGAGTTAGGGATAACAATTGATGTCAGGCTACTGCACTTGCAGAAAGCAAGTGCACCGAAGGTGGTAACGGAGTTAGGGATAACAATTGATGTCAGGCTACTGCAATCGTAGAAAGCGTCGCCACCGATTGTTGTGACAGAGTTAGGGAGAATGATCGACGTAAGGTCACTGCAGTGGGAGAATGCCCTTTCAGCAAGAGTTGTTAAGGTGTATTCTACGTTGCCATCGGTTGGATGATCAGGTAGAATCACCTCACCTTCTATATTGCTATTTCCTTTTACTGATACTGTTTTTGCTTCTTCGTCGAGCACGGTATATTTCAGAGTCTGCCCTTGATAGGTATATTCGAATGCGAATGTCGGGAGTGAGAGCAGCATCCCGAATAGGGTTAGTAATAGTTTTTTCATTTTTGNTTGGNTAAGGGAATTNATTGATGANTCTTGTCTTAGAGATTGGGGCGGTTATNACAGGTAGCGGTATGGGTCACTTCACTANGATTTTCTTAGTNGTNTTGCCTTGGCGCACAATGTAGATACCGGGGACAAGGCTATCTTTGCTGTGGCCAATCTTTACACCCGAGAGCGAGAAGTACTCGTAGGGCGCTCCCACCTCTCCGGCGGTAACATCCTCCACTCCAGAAGAGAAATTGTATCCCTGGATGTTGGTGAAGAATTTCCACGGCTCAATCTGCTTGAATGTTTCCACTGCTGCCTCCGGCACATAAAGTGTCGCATCTGTATATGTTTGATCATAGAATATCCAAGAGGCCTCAACAGGTTCTGTTGTATTGTAATATATTGATCTCAGCTCTGGGCAAGAGGTGAACGCGGCGAATTCGATTGAAGTAACAGAGCCGGGGATTATAGTCGTACTCAAGTGATCGCAAAATGCGAAAGCACGTTCTCCGATAGTAGTAACAGAGTTGGGGATTTCAACCGATCTTAGGTTTAGGCAATGTCTAAAAGCAGATGCTCCGATTGATGTAACTGAATTAGGTATTTCAATTGTTTTCAGTGCGGTGCATTTCATGAAAGCACTATTCCCGATAGTAGTGACAGAGGTGGGGATCTCTATTGATTTCAAATTCCACCAATCGTAGAAAGCGCCTTCTCCCAGAGCGGTTAAGGTGTATTCTACGTCACCATCTTTTGGATGTTCAGGCAGAATCAGATTATCGTATTCGTAGGGATTATTATGCCATATTATAGCTACTGTTTTTGCTTCTTCGTCGAGCACGGTGTATTCAAGGGTCTGCCCTTGATAGGTATATTCGAATTCGAATGCGAATGTCGGGAGTGCGAGCAGCACGCCGAGTAGGGTTANTANTAGTTTTTTCATTTTGAGATAGGATAATGGGAATTGATTGATGTGGTTGTGTCTTAGGGAGTGGGCAGTTTATTTCACGGGCGGTAGTGTGTTAGTGACAGTCGTGCTCCCGGTGACTATCAGGTGAGTATATAAACAAATTGCGTGAGAGCCGTACATGTTGCCCGTTCTGCAATCAGAGGCCTTCGCATTGCCCATCTCAGTAGAACGAGCAAACCTGCAGAAGCCTCACGCAGAATATATGTATATACACCGGNGNTCGGCACTCACGTNCTTGCCATCGGNGGGATATATACACTTCCACAAGGCATCTACCNTTTGCTACATTCNTGACTGAGATCGAAAGTTGCGAAGTTTCTGATTGCCAAGAAAGAGCGNCAAGTAAACGCTGTTTTATTAATTATGTCAGCAGCCCCCTCCCGCATGACCCGTGACCGGGCTTCTGCGTTGCGGTCTGCGACTGCAAATATAATACAATATTCTGAATTACACAAATATAATGCTGAAACTAAAGCCCCCAGTACAGGCCTCCAAAAGGGAGAGTTGCTAAGACATAAAGATATATTGCACATTCATTTTGAGATCAAAAAAATCCTGCGTGGCATCTGCTTAGTACCGGCGTCGGCTCGCCAGAGCCAACCGATCTGCCTACGGAATCTTTTTCAATTCCGAGGTCGCACGCATAGGGCAGAGACAGGTCCCCCGGACAGCGTTAGGTGTGGACTGATGGCGATCTTGTCACACGCGAAAACGTAAAAGAAACGCGCAAAAACCGGGGCCAAGGCCTCGCAAAAAACAAGTTAATAGGTGAGGCATAGCGTGATGTTGTGAAATATGCAACCACTCCGTGGTTGGTGGAGATGGGGATTAAGATACCGGTGGTAGGCTCCTGACGTCGCCAACCACCAGCTAACAAAATGTATCCCCTCCGGGGATCTGTGATGATAGGCCGCCATGCCTACCGCGGAGCGGTTGCATATAGTTGTGTACGTGGCGGTCTCTGGCGAGCCTCGAAATTTTCAACCGAGCAATTGCCCCCTCCGGGGTGAGGATAGTGACATCCAGTATGATATAAGCCTTTCTCTGCCCCTCGGCTCCTCTGCGTGAGACAGTCAACAGGCGTGGAATATAGAAAATTCTCTTCGCCTCTGCGTGAGACATTCAACAGGCATGGGATAAAGAAATCCTCTGATCCTCTGCGTGAGGGTCAGAGGCCGAATTTCTGCATCACGGACTGCATCTTAAGGATGATGCGGTCGTTGGAGGGGTTGCCGATGCTGCCGATATGGGTGTGGTTCACCGAGCGCGTGGGCTTGTACTCGCCCCGCTGCACCTGCATACCGACGGTGCGGTATGCCTCGCGGAAGGGCGTGCCGGCGAGGGTCATGCGGTTGACATCCTCTACGGTGAAGAGATAGTCGTAGCGCGGGTCATCGAGTATGTGTTTGTTGACACGTATGTGCTGCAACATGAAATCACACATATCCAGACATTCCACCATCTCGGTGGTAGCGGGGAAGATGATATCCTTGAGCAGCTGCAGGTCGCGGTTGTAGCCCAGCGGGAGATTGGCCGTGAGCAGCGCTATCTCGTTCTGCACCGACTGCAGGCGGTTGCACTTGCCGCGCATTATCTCAAACACATCTGGATTCTTCTTATGGGGCATTATGCTTGAGCCCGTGGTGAACTCGTCGGGGAAAGATACGAAGCCGAAATTCTGGCACATCCACATACACACATCCATGGCGAAATGGCTCAGGGTGGAGGCGATGGCGCCGATGCCCATGGCCAGAGCGCGCTCGGTCTTGCCACGGCTCNTCTGGGCGGCGACCACATTGACGTGCATATCAGCGAAATGTAGCAGGCGGGTGGTCATCTCGCGGTCGAGCGGGAACGACGAACCGTAGCCTGCGGCCGAACCAAGCGGATTCTGGTTGGCGACAGCATACGCGCCTGCCAGCATCTGCAGGTCATCGACAAGCGACTCGGCGTAGGCTCCGAACCACAGACCGAATGACGACGGCATGGCCACCTGCAGATGGGTGTAGCCCGGCATCAGCACATCGCTGTAGGTGTCGCTGAGGCTGATGAGACGGTCGAAGAGATGATTCACCGCAACGGCGATGCGCTTGATCTCGTCGCGCAGAAACAGCTTGAGGTCTACGAGCACCTGATCGTTGCGCGAGCGCCCCGAGTGTATCTTCTTGCCCATGTCNCCGAGNTTGGCNGTNAGCATCAGCTCCACCTGCGANTGTACATCCTCGATGCCCTCNTCGATTGTAAACTCACCCCGCTCTATGGTAGCGGCGATCTCNTCGAGGGCNGCCAGCAGNGTGTCGAGTTCGTCAGCCTTGAGCAGACCGATCTTCTGCAGCATNCGTATGTGGGCCTTNGAGCCCTCCACATCATAGCGGGCCAGGCGCAGNTCGAGNTCNCGATCCTGNCCTACTGTAAANTTCTCTATCATCTTGTCGGGCTCGAAGCCCTTGTCCCANAGTTTCATATCAGATATTNTTTAGCGAGGTGATGATTTTGGTNTAGATGTCGATCGCCGATGCTATCTCGGCGACTTCCACAAATTCGTCGGCGGTGTGGCTGCGGGCCGACTGNCCCGGGCCGATCTTGAGNGTGGGGAAAGAGTGCATCAGCGCCATGTCTGATGTNGTGGGNGACACAAAGGGCACGCCGCCGAGAGCGACGGAGGCCGCCACTAACGGATGGACCGTATCGATGACCGATGCGCGGATACGTGTTGAGCGGGGCGCGGCCTCGCTGTCGATGGCCTCGGCTATGAGCCGCACTGTCTCTTCGTTGGTATAGGCATCGGTGGTGCGCACGTCCACCACAAACTTGCAGATGTCGGGCACCACATTGTGCTGCCGGCCGGCCTCGATTTGCGTCACCGATATCTTGACTGGCCCGAGGGTAGCGCTCTCGCGCGGAAAGCGCAGCGAGCGCAGCCGGGTGATGTCCTCCAAGGCAATGTAGAGGGCGTTGACACCCTCGTTGCGGGCCGCATGGCCGGCCACACCGCGGGCCGTGCAGTCGAGCACCACCAGACCACGTTCGGCCACGGCGGGCTGCATGCCCGTGGGTTCGCCCACGATACCGGCGTCGATGCGTATGCCCTGTACGTCAAGGTGAGGCAACAGCGCACGCATGCCCTTTTCGCCCGACACCTCCTCCTCGGCCGTGATGGCCAACATAAGATTGAAGGGCAGGGCGGCCTCGCGCAGAGTCAGGAATACCGAAATCAGCGACACCACCGACGCCCCGGCATCATTGCTGCCGAGTCCGTAGATACGGCCGTCGCGGAGCTGGGGCGTGAAGGGGTCAAACGAGTATGACGGCGACGGCTTGACCGTGTCGTGATGTGAATTAAGCAGCAGGGTAGGCCGGGCCGGATCATAGCCGGGAGCCAGAGCCCACACATTATTGTGGATACGCTGTGGATCGGCGCCGTTGTCGGCAAGATAGCCGTAAATAATATCCGCGGTCGCCGCTTCGTCGCGTGACACCGATGGTGCAGCGATGAGGCGCATCAGCAGATCTGTGGCCGAGGTCAGCATGGGTCCGCGTCTTTGCGTATTGACGTGCCGCTGCCCGTGAGCAGGTCGGAGCTATGGCATATCCTCACCGATGCGACACCCAAATCGAGCGATGCCAGGGCATTGTCGATCTTCGGTATCATGCCTTTGGTGATCACGCCGTCAGCTCTCAGAGCAGGGTAGACCGAGGGTGTGATGAGTCCGATCACGGAATCCTCGTCATCGACATCGCGCAGTACGCCCTTCTTCTCGAAGCAGTAGACAAGATCCACATCGGCCACCTTGGCCATGCCCGTAGCTATGGCCGAGGCCACGCTGTCGGCATTGCAGTTGAGCAATGTGCCGTGGCCGTCGTGCATGATGGCGCATACCACGGGCACTATGCCGGCGGATATAAGTGTGCTGAAAAACGACACGTTGATACCGTCGGGTGTCAGGTCGCCCACATAGCCGTAGTCGATAGGTGCGGCCGGGCGCCGAGTGGCCGTGATGGCGCAGCCGTCGGCCCCGGTGAGGCCTGCGGCATTGCATCCGGCGGCCTGGAGGGCGCTCACCACGCGCTTGTTGACGAGGCCCGCGTAGACCATGGTGACGATATCGAGGGTGTCGCGGTCGGTCACGCGGCGGCCGTCGATCATGGTGGTGGGTATCTCCAGACGCTTGCTCAGGCGGGTGGCTTCCTTGCCGCCGCCGTGGACCAGTATCTTAGGGCCGTCGAGCTTCACGAAATCGGCGATGAAGCCGGCGAGGGCGGCNGGGTCGTCCACGACATTGCCGCCGATCTTTACAACAGTGAGCTTNTCCATCACAGAGATTCNAGCATNCGTTTGAGCACGGTCTGTGCCGATATCTCGCGGTTGGCGGCCTCGGGTATCACGATACTGCGCTCGCTCTCGATNACGTCGTCGGTGACTATCATGTTGCGGCGCACAGGCAGGCAGTGCATGAAGAAGGCATTGTCTGTGAGGCCCATCTTCTCGGTGTCGATGGTCCATGAGCGATCGGTGTTGATCACCTTGCCGTAATTGGGATCGGCATAGGCCGACCAGTTTTTGGCGTAGACGAAGTCGGCGCCTTCGAGAGCCTTGCGCTGGTCNTATTCGATGNTGGCTCCGGCGGTGAAGGCCGGGTCGAGCTCATAGCCGTGGGGATGGGTGATCACCAGCTCGTAACCCGTGGCTCCGATCCATTCGGCAAACGAATTGGGCACGGCCTGCGGGAGGGCACGGGGATGGGGAGCCCAGCTCATCACGATCTTGGGGCGCGCCTTGGTCTTGTATTCCTCGATGGTGATGAGGTCGGCGAAGCTCTGCAGCGGGTGGCGTGTGGCNGCCTCCATGCTGAACACCGGGCGGCCTGAATACTTGATGAACTGCTCGATCACGCGCTCCTCATAGTCCTCGGCCTTGTCCTTGAGCCCGGCGAACGAGCGCACACCTATGATGTCGCAATAGCTGCCCATCACGGGTATGGCCTCAAGCAGGTGCTCGGCCTTGTCGCCGTCCATCACCACACCGCGCTCGGTCTCGAGCTTCCAGGCNCCCTGGTTGACATCGAGCACCATCACGTTCATGCCTAANTTCATNGCGGCTTTCTGAGTGCTCAGGCGTGTGCGCAGGCTNGAGTTGAAGAATATCATNAGCAGGGTGCGGTTGCGNCCCAGCNCNGTAAATGCGAATCTGTCTTTCTTGATCTCGAGGGCCTCCTTCACGGCCAGNTCGAGATCNCCTATATCATTGACGCAGGTAAATTTTTTCATATCGGGTATTGTGAAGTGATGGCTCAGCGGGTAATCTCGTCAAAGGCCTCAAGGAAGATGTCAGCCTCCTTGCGGCTCACGCACAGGGCCGGCAGCAGACGCACGGTGGTGTTGCCGGCTCCACCGGTGAATATGTGCTTGTCGAACAGCAGACGCTTGCGCAGGGCCGGGGCATCGCCGTCGATCTCCACGCCGATCATCAGTCCGCGTCCGCGCACCTCCTTGAGCTGCGGCATCGCGCGCAGTCGGTCGAGCAGGTAGTCGCCTACCTCGCGGGCGTTGTCCACCAGAGCCTCGCTCTCGGTCACCTCGGCCACGGCGATNGCGGCGGCGCACGCAAGNTGGTTGCCGCCGAAGGTGGTGCCGAGCATNCCGTAGACCGGCTTGAACTGCGGCGAGATGAGCACCGCNCCCATCGGGAANCCGTTGGCNATGCCCTTGGCCATGGTGATNAGATCGGGNCGNATNCCGGCCCACTGGTGGGCGAAGAAGCGGCCCGTGCGNCCGTAGCCCGACTGTATCTCGTCGAGTATCAGCACGGTGNCTGTGTCGGTGGTGAGCTGGCGCAGCTGACGCATGAAATCG
>WFLX010050543.1_pt1 | contig 17543 bp, 12 predicted proteins | sample 4967041 | NCBI WGS metagenome assembly WFLX01 (sample SAMN12857096, study PRJNA449069) | gut metagenome | isolation source: stool from male and female vole | host: Microtus ochrogaster | place: USA:Florida | collected 2017 | reverse complement strand
GATATCCACCCATCTCGCGGATGGCGTTCTTGAGCATGACGTACTGCTGGAAGAGGTGGTTGACAGGAACCTCGCCCTTGGTGTAGTCGTGCATGGGGCTCTTGAGGAAGAAGCTCAGGAAGCGCTGTGTGCCGCTGCGGCCGGCGCGGGCAGCGAGGTCGCTCAGGAGCACCAGGTCAAGGCACAGGGGAGCGGCGAGGATNGAGTCGCGGCAGAGGAAGTTGATCTTGATCTGCATGGGATAGCCCATCCAGCCGAAGATGTCGATGTTGTCCCAGCCCTCCTTGTTGTCGTTGCGGGGGGGATAGTAGTTGATACGCACCTTGTGGTAATACTGAGTGTCCTCATCGTTGCCGTGGCCGTAGAGGTCGGGCTGGTCTTCAGGCACGAGGATTGACTCCAGAGTGGAGAGCTTGGACACCTCCTTGGTGCGGAAGTTTGCGGGCTCGTCAAGCACGAGGCCGTCGCGGTTGCCGAGGATGTTGGTCGAGAACCATCCGCTCAGGCCGAGGCAGCGGGTGCCGATGATGGGTGCGAAGCCGGATTTCACGAGTGTCTGGCCGGTCTTGAAGTCCTTGCCTGCGATAGGCATCTTGGTCTGCTCGGCGAGCTCCCACATGGCGGGGATGTCTACAGTGGTATTGGGTGCGCCCATGATGAAGGGTGCGCCCTCCTTAAGGGCGGCGTAGGCATAGCACATCGAGGGGGCGATGCGCTCCTTGTCGTCAGCCTTCATAGCCTTCTCGAGGTCTTCGAGCTTGCCGTGCACCTCCATGTCTACCGGGACGTACACTTCGGTTGAAGCGGCCCAGAGCACTACGACGCGGTCAACGCCTGTCTCCTTCTTGAAGTTGCGGATGTCTTCGCGCAGGCGCTCTACCATCTCCCAGCGGGTGATGTCGCCCATAGTGTTCTCGCCGTCCAGGCGCTTTGCATAGTTGCGGTCGAAAGCAGCCTTCATAGGCTTGATGGCCTCCAGCTCCTCCTTGACGGGGTTGATGTCCTTTTCCTTGAGCACCTCGGCATTGATGGCGGACTCGTATGCGTTAGCGGGGAACACATCCCATGCAGCGAATACGATATCGTCAAGTTCTGCCAGAGGCACGATGTCCTTATAGTGGAGATATTTCTTATCTTCGCCACGGCCCACGCGGATTTTGTCATACTGGGTCATGGAACCCACGGGCTTCGCCAGGCCTTTGCGGGCCATAAGCACACCTGTCATGAAAGTGGTGGTCACAGCCCCCAGGCCGACTACCATAACGCCTAACTTTCCGTTGGGCTTAGCAGCTTTGTTTGCCATAGTTGTCAGTGTCGTTTTATGTGTTGTTTAGTTAAATTCGTATTTAGTGGGGCAAAAGTATAACGGATTTTGCAATTCACAAAGTTTTTTAACACAAAATCCACCTTTTGATTTATTAAAAAATGTTAACTGTTTTAATATTTAGCTAAATTCGGTTAATTTTTAAGAAAAAATAGGGAAAACAGTTAAATTTTGTAATTTAGGCTCAGGCATTTTCCAACCCTAAGAGGAGGGGGACAGCCTGCAATGAGGGAATTTGGGAGGGGTGGGAGGCTGCATCCTCCTCCGGGGTCCATCCTTTGCCTTTGATCCACATCACGGGGCATCCAATGCTTTGGGCCGGGAGGATGTCCTTGCGCAGGCTGTCGCCCACCACGAGCACCTCCTCCGGTTTCATCCCGAGGGCCTCGACGCCGAGGCGGAAGATAGCAGGGTCAGGCTTGCGCACGCCTACCACTGCGCTTTCCACCACGGCCATGAAGAGGCGGTCGAGCCCGTAAGCACGGAGCACGGCATTGACATTGCCGTAGAAATTAGAGACCAGCACCATAGGATAAGCCCGGTGCAGGCGCTCCAGCACCGGCTTTGCGGCCTCCACGTGGCGGCGTGCGGACTCATCACACAGCCGGGCGGCCCGCTCAGCCTGCTGCTGCGTGCCCGCGGCCGGAATCCATCCCCGGTCGGCCGCGTATCCCAGCTCGAGATGCATCTTGATGAGCATGAGGTCGGCGAAGTTATGATGCGGCAGGATATGGCGCGTGCGCGCCAGCTCGCGCTCCGCATACACGTATGCCTCGCGAAACTGCTCGCGGCTGACAGGGATGCCCGTCTTTCTCCATGCGTCCCATATCACCTCGCTCCAGTGGTCGCCCCCCGAGTCAAGGGTGCCTCCGTAGTCGAAAATAATGCCTTTTACTCCGGAATAGTCCATAATAGTGTTTCAGTTATTGGTGTCGGCCTCAAATTCACGGCAGAAGCGCGCTGAAATCCGCTCGTGGCGCCACACCATATAGATCAGCACGCCGTTGAGCACCGTCAGCTCAAAGGCGAAATAGAGCCAGGGCATGCGGAAGATGAGTATGGCCGCGAAGAGGGCGAAGCATCGGGTATTGAATGAGAGGATATTGGTGTATTTCATCAGCGGGAGGCTGGCGGCGCGGAAAGATGCGCGGAATTTCTCCGGGAGCTGCCCGCTGTATGTGCGCCGCAGCATGGCGCGCAGCCGGCGCAGATTGGGTGTCCGGGCCTCCTGGCCTCTGGTGTAGCGCAGATAGAAAGTCAGAGTCAGCGCGGGCCAGAAGGCCTTTCTCTCCTTGAGGGCGCGGAGCTTAGCCTCGAGGTCGGCTGAATTTTCCAGCTCGCTTCCCTCCTTGCCTTTGACTATGAAGAGATGGAACTGGCGGTAATAATCGGCCATAGAGGCCTGGGTGGCATGGCATAGGCCCGTGACCACGGCCATGACCCAGATAACCCATTTGTGGGCCATGAAGAATTCTGAAGTGACGTTCTCGCGCAGGCATATCGCCACATATATGGCTGCGAACCAGATATCTCCGCTCAGGCCGTCGAGTATTCGCCCTATGCGTGAATACTGCTTGGTCATCCGCGCCAGCTGGCCGTCGGCACTGTCAAAGGAGTCTGCCCACACTAACAGGAGAGCTCCGATCACGTTGATCCAGATATTGTCGAAATAGAAGGCCACGCCCGCCCCTATGCCAAGGATGATGGAGGCGATCGTGATGACGTTTGGCGTGATGCCGAGGCGCCGCGCTATCACCGCCCATATGAAGCCGAGGGGGCGGTAGAATATAAGGTCAAAGGTCTCCTCGGTGTCCATGGACTTCAAGGAGGATCGGTATTCAGCTTTAAGTCGGTCAATTTTTTTCATTGCGGTGGTCATTTGGCTGCGCGGCGGCGTTGCTTGACTTCGGAGAGTACGCACTTGGCGATGTAAGGGGCCGCCTCGCGGCGGCAGGGGGCGAACGATGGCCAGTCATTGAAGTCGATGATGCGGATAGTGCCGTCGGGATCGATGATGCAGTCACCTCCGTAAATCTTGACATTCATCACTTCGGCAGCGCGGGTGCAGATGTCGCGCAGCAGTCCCTCGTCATAGACCAGGCCACGGGAGTGGCCGTTGACCGCCTCATCGCCATACTTGCTGTGGTGGCTGTCGAAAGGGTAGAAGTGATAGAAGAAGGGCTGCCCGAGAATGCCGTAGAACTTGATGAGGTCGCCGGGCTGGTGGCGGTTGATGACAGCACGCGGTATGCCGCGGTAGAAGAACTCGTGAAGCACCTCCTGCGCCTCCTCGGGATGGCGGCAGAAAGAGACGTCTTCCTTATGCATCGCGTGGAAGTCTCCGCGCTTGATCCAGCACTGCTCTATGCCGGCCTTTNCGAGCGCCNCGCGGATATTCNCGTTGGTATTGACTATGATGGAGTCCGGATNGGGGATGNCGGCTCCGAGCAGAATGCGGGTCATGGGTTCGCGGATGCAGTTCTCGATTCCGAAACCGGAATTGATCACGAGCCGGCCCTCCTCCTCGAGAGCCTGGAGCTTGTGGATGGAATCCCGCTCGCGGCACATGGCCAGGATGACATCCTCAGTGATTTCGGAGGTGTTAAACTGCTCCTCGCTGTAGATGGTCACCTCGCAGCCGCGCCGGCGCAATTCATCCGTGGCCGCGTGGAAGATGGCCGCATCGTTGCCTATGTGGTTGGGCGAGTATGCGCCTGCGCGCAGCACGCCTGCAATCTTTATGTTCGGCATTGTGGGAGGGTGGATATTTTATGAGTCAATAGTGGAAGTTTTAAGAGGCATTGTATTTAGCTGAGGTATTGCGCGCTCTGCTCAGGATGCCAGGAAGTCACGGGCGGCGGCGATGTCCGATGCATGGTCCACGTCTATTATCTTGCCCATGTCGAAGGCCCGGATGTCGAGACCGGGGCTCACACGGTGTCCGTCGGGAGCCTGGCCCGCGAGGGCCCGCTGGAAATTGCGCATCCGGCTCACCCCGTTGTCGAGACACTCCCTGAGCACTGCGGCCGCCCGGGCATCGAGGCCGTATATTCCTCCGGATATGAACCGGGTATCGGGGTGCGGAGCATCATAGAATCCTGTGATGCGCATCGCCTCGTCAGTGGCCACATAGAGTGGCTTCTCGTCATCTATATATGATGTCACGGCCATCATTCCGGCCACATTGTCCGGCGCCTCGGAATATGCGCGCGAATACCGGAGGAACTCCTCGGGGCGGAAGATTGTGTCGACTGTGGTGGTGATGAACCGCCCGTAGGGGGCGAGCATGTCGGCCACTTCGCAATATGTGTGCATTGACGAGGGGGTGGTCTTCACGCGCAGGTCGACAGGGACCGGAGATTGGTCGGCGCAGGAGGCCAGGTAATCATGCACCTCTGTCATCTGCTCATTTATCACAATTGCGATGCGTCCTGCGCCTGAGGAAATGAAGATGTCGAGAAGGCGCCCGATCATGGGGCGTCCGTCTATTTCCACCAGGGGCTTAGGGAGGGACACCCCCTCGCTGACGAGGCGGGAGCCTTCGCCGGCAGCTATAATTCCGAAATTCATCACCGTTCAGTCTGCTGGCGTGACACATGCAGCGGATTGGCCGAGATCGCGTCATGCACCGCACGGTTGCGCCTCAGGTCAATGGCTTTGAAGATAGCCTGGCGCATCGAGGCCGGATCGGCCATGTCCTTGCCCGCTATGTCGTAGCCCGTGCCGTGGTCCGGCGAGGTGCGCACATAGGGGAGTCCGGCGGTATAGTTGACGCCGTATTCTCCGGCCAGGGCCTTGAAGGGGGCCAGCCCCTGGTCGTGATACATCGCCACGATGCCGTCGAAGTTGCGGAAAGTCCCGTTGCCGAAAAATCCGTCTGCCGCGTAGGGGCCGAAAGCGAGGATGCCCTTCTCCACACATTCCTCAATGGCGGGAGTGATAATCTGGATCTCCTCGCTGCCAAGCAGGCCGTTGTCGCCATTATGGGGATTGAGCGAGAATACGGCGATACGCGGGCGGTCCATTCCGAAGTCGCGGCGCAAAGTGTCGTTGAGGGCTGTGATTTTCTCCGCCACGCTCTCGCGGGTGATTGCCGGCGGCACATCCCGCAGGGCCTTGTGGGTGGTGACCAGGGCCACGCGCAGGTTGTCGTCAAAGAGTATCATGGTGGCCTTGGCCCCCTTACCTATACGCGCCTCCAGGTATTCGGTATGTCCCGGATAGGGGAAGGTGTCGGGATTATAGATGGTGCGCTTGTTGATGGGGGCTGTCACGAGCACGTCTACCTCTCCCTCTTCGAGGGCCTTGCACGCGGCCTCAAGGGCAGCCGCGGCCGCGCGCCCCGCTTCGGGCGAGGGATGGCCCGGAGTGATAGCCTCGGGGGCCGGGCACACATCGACGATACTGATTTCACCCTCGGCCGCTTCGGCCGCTGAGGAGACTGAGCGCCATTTCACCTCATCGAGCTTGAGGTCGCGGCGCACGGTTTCTGCGATTTTTGAATTGCCGAATATGACCGGAGTGCAGAGCCCGGTCATCTCGGGGTCGGCGAGGGCCTTGAGTATCACCTCATAGCCGATGCCGTTATAGTCGCCGTGGGTAATGCCCACGCAGATAGGTTTAGACATGGTTATTGTGGAGAATATGGGATAATTGTGAGGAAATCCGGTTTATCATGCTTTCCGGCCTCCTGCCAGCATGCCGCAGGCGGCCTGGACATCCTCGCCCCGGGAGGCGCGGATAGTGGCTGTGATGCCGTGGTTGTTGAGGATATTGCGAAACATTATCATCCTCTCCTCGCTGCACGGATGCAGGTCGATGCCAGGGATGGCGTGGTATCGGATCAGGTTGACTCGCACCGGAAGATTGCCGATTAGCTTTATCAGCTGGTTGGCGTGGGTGATGTCATCATTGACTCCGCGCCACATTATGTATTCCAGCGACAGGCGCCGCTGGTGGCTGAAGTCATAACCTGCCAGAAGGCGCATCACGCTCTGGATGGGGAAGGCCTTCTGTGCCGGCATCATTGACTCGCGCTGGGCCGGATCGGCAGAGTGGACGCTGACAGCCACATGCACCTGTGTCTTTTCGAGCAGCTCCTTGAGATTGCCGATATGGCCGACGGTTGAGACGGTGATGCGTTTCGGGCTCCAGGCCATTCCCCAGGGGGCGGTCAATATTTCGATAGCCTTGTGCACCTCCTTCCAGTTGTCCAGGGGCTCGCCCATTCCCATGAACACCACATTGGTCAGGGGATTCATGGGCTCCCGGCCTTTGTCAGGGGCGGGGGGGATGGACAGTATCTGGTTCATTATCTGCGCTGCGGTGAGGTTGGCTTTGAAGCCGAGTTTGCCGGTGGCGCAGAAATAGCAGTTCATCTTGCAGCCCACCTGCGAGGAGACGCATAGCGTGGCGCGCTCCTTGTCGGGTATGTAGACCGACTCGATATTGCGGCCCGGTCCGACACGGAAGAGATATTTCACTGTCCCGTCAGCCGAGCGGACATGAGAAGCGGGTTTTTCCCGGCCAATCGTATAATTGTCCGCGAGCCACTCGCGGTTTTTCTTGGATATGTTGGCCATCTCATCGAAGGAGGTGACCTTCTTGTCATAAAGCCACTGTGCGAGCTGCTTGGCCACGAAACGGGGCATTCCGCCGCGCGCGCATACGCCCTGCAGATCATCGAGTGTCATGCCGATGAGAGGAAGTTTTTCGGTATCTGCCATTGTCGTGTGATATTAAGCCCCTGAACCCCCGGGGGGGGTAGGAGCGGGGCAAATAAACGCGGCGCGGAGCTGAATGACATTCATGCTGCTCCGCNCCGNGGGATNTTATTGNAGGAGNTTACTCTCCGNCCTCANACTTATAGGAATTGNTTTTAACCTTCATGGCTCNGCGNAGCATNTGGTCCATCTGGGGCTGGATGAGCTGGAAGTACTGCTGCTCATAGGAGGCGTCCGTGTAGGGGAATGCCTCCGTGGAGGTGCCTTCGATGATGTAGGCGTAGACTCCATCGTCGCCCTTGACCACGGTCAGCGCGCCCTTGGGGGCGGAGCCGGCGATTCGGCCCATCACGGCGGGGTCGCTCACGCCCGAGCCGCGTCCGAAGCGGAATGCGGGAATCTGGCGGGGCTCGACATTCATGGCTGCTGCCACCTTGGCCATATCCTTGCCGGCGCCCTGATACTTCTTCACGAGGGCATCGCCGGCTTTGGAGCGGCGCACCTTGTTGGTGAGGTAAGTCTTGACATCCTTGTTGGTCATCGGAGTGAAGTCCTCATAGGCAGCCTCGACTGCTGCGGCGTAGAGGGCCGGGGCTGTGGCATCCTTAGCCTCATAGATGCCGCTGACCTCGCCTGCCTTGCCGTCGATGACAACCCAGCGGGCCACCTGGCGGCTCTCGGGATAATACTGGTTGTAGCCCGCCATGCGGGGGATAGCGGGAGTGGAGGGAGTGATGGCGAAGTTCTGGACAGTATATCCGGCTTTGGCAGCGTTTTCGGCAAACTTGGCTGCGGTGGCGTTCTCAGCGAGGAACTTCTCAAGTTTCATGCGCTCGTCGGCCACGGTCTTGGTGGAAGGATTGAGCGCGTAGGTGTACTCGTCATACTCCACGATTTCCACGGGGGCGGACTGCTTGACCACCTTGGCCAGGAGGGCGCCCTGGGGAGTGGAGAGGATGGAGACATAGCGGCCTGCGGCGGCGCGCAGCGTGTCAAGCTGGGCGGGCTCGATAGCGTTTGAAGCTCCATCGCGGNTGANGAGGGGTATCCACTGNTCGNCCTGTCCGATCNCGCTGTCGGGAGAGAAGGCGGTCGAGANGCTGTCAAGGGCGAGCCCTNCGTTGAGGCGTGCGAGCACCTTGGCGGGGAGAGCTGTGCCGGCCACCTGCACGAGGTTGAGCTGGATGGAGTCAACTTCGGATGTGCGTCGTCCCATCTTGATGACAGTGAAGCCGCGCATGTTGTCGACCACCAGGCTGACGCTGTCGCGGGGAGCGGTCTTGACGTAGTTGAGCACCGGGCCTCCCTGGACATCGCTGAGGCGCTTGTGGACACGCTGGGTGGCCACGCCATCCTTTTTGAGGGCCGGGGTGAGTGAGCCTGCGCTGTCGCGCAGAGCCTCCACTGTGGCTTTTGCTATGCGCTGTGCCTCGGCGCGGTCGGCCGGAGAGGGAGCGACATTGACGGCGATGAACGAGATTTCCTTGGTCTCCTCGTCAACCTTGAAGTTGTTTTTCTCGGCTGCGTATGCCTCTTTGAGCTCAGCCTCGGAGACGGGATATTCCTTCTCGTCGAGCTGGCCGTAGGGGTGGTAGGCCAGGCTCAGGGAGCGGGTGGCCACGTAATCGTTATAGAGGGCTTTCTTGTCGAGGTCATTAGCCTTGACAGTGCCGTAGAGCAGGCGCTGGTAGGAGTTGCGGGCGATCATCTGCTTGGTCTCCTCCTCCATGGCTACCCATGCGTTGCGGAAGGGGGCCATCTGCTCTTCGGTGAGGTTGTTGCGCTTGGGGTTGAATATCACCTCGTAAGCCTGTGCGGGAGTTGTGACACTCAGGCCTGAGGCATTGAGCTGGCGGATGATGGTGCCGAGGGCCTCTTGGTTCACGGGGTTCTCAAGCACGTAGAAGCGGAGCTGCTCGGGAGTGGTGCGGATGCCGGTGCGCTTCACCGCGCGGTCGAGCAGGGCGGTGCCGATGAGCTCGTCGATAGCCATCTGGCCCAGGAGCTGTGTATCGAAATTGGCGTACTGCGCGGGATTCTGCGCGCGGGCTGTCTCCAAGCGGTGGTTGAGCTCTTCGCGCTTGCGCTGATATTCGTGATAGTCGATTTTCTCCTTGCCGACTTTGGCCACCGTAGTGTGATCGCCAAAGAGATTGCGGCTGTTGGTGAGGGCGTCACCGACGATGAAGGCAAGCAGGGCCACACCGATGATGATGACGAGGAGGGCTCCCTTGCTTCTGATCTTCTCTAAAGTTGCCATTCTTTGTTAAAGCTGGGTATTGTTGTTGTTTTAATTATTTCTGCGTGTTGACTCACCGCTCCGGCCTTTCATCTCCGGGGGGATGAAAGTCAGAGGCGGTGATTTGGGTACGCAAAGATAACGCTTTTGGCCCACATAGCCAACTGCATGGCATTAAAACATTAAAAAATATGCCGAAAAAGGGTCTTTCCGGCATATTTTTTAATGTTTTTTCAGATTTTTCAGAGTCCGAAAGCCTTGCGGACAGCATCGACCATATCGAGCTTCTCCCAAGTGAAGAGCTCGACTTCGCGCTCCAGGGGCTGCTGTTCGTAGCGTGACTCGAATTTCTTGACCACTTTGCGCGGCTCGCGGCCCATGTGGCCGTAGGCTGCTGTCTCGCGGTAGATGGGCTCGCGCAGTTTGAGGCGTTTCTCGATGGCTCTGGGACGCATGTCAAAGAGTTTCTTCACCTTTTCAGCAATCTGGGCATCGGTGAGCCCCACTTTGGATGTGCCGAAAGTGTTGACAAATATGCTTACGGGCTCGGCCACTCCGATGGCGTAGGCCACCTGCACGAGCACTTCGCCGGCTACTCCGGCGGCCACGAGGTTCTTGGCTATGTGGCGGCATGCGTATGCTGCCGAGCGATCCACTTTGGAGGGGTCCTTGCCTGAGAAGGCGCCTCCGCCGTGAGCTCCGCGTCCGCCGTAGGTATCGACTATTATTTTGCGGCCCGTCAGGCCGGTGTCGGCGTGGGGACCTCCTAATACGAACTTGCCTGTGGGGTTGACGTGAAGCGTGTATCCCTTGTCGAAGAGGCCGCGGGTCTTTGCGGGGAGCTTCTCGATNACGCGCGGAATGAGCACTTCNTCCACATCCTTGCGNNTCTGGGCGAGCATCTCGCGGTCGGCTGCCTTTTGGGCCTCCTCTGTGTTGTCGAGGGGCTGGATGAAGTCGTCATGCTGGGTGGAGATGACGATGGTGTTGATGCGCAGCGGGGTGCCATCGTCGGAATACTCCACTGTCACCTGGCTTTTCGCATCGGGGCGCAGGTAGGTGGTGAGCTTTCCCTTGCGGTAGTATGTCATCTGCTTTCCCTCGCGTCGGATGTCTGCGAGCTCGGTCATCAGCTTATGGGCCAGGTCGAGAGTGAGGGGCATGAAATTCTCGGTCTCGTCTACGGCGTATCCGAACATCATCCCTTGGTCACCGGCCCCCTGCATTGCCTCCTCATCGGCATTGTCGGGAGCCTCCTCGGCGCGGGTGACGCCGCGCCCTATGTCTCCGCTTTGCTCGTGTATGGTGGAGAGGATGCCGCAGGAGTCGCCGTCGAAGCGGTAGGCTCCGCGGTTGTAGCCGATATGATTGATCAGGTCGCGCACGGCTCCGTGGATGTCGATATAGGCTCCGGATGTTACTTCGCCTGCGATTACCACCTGGCCGGTGGTGCAGAGGGTCTCTATGGCTACGCGCGAGTGGGGATCGCGGGCCAGGAACTCATCGAGCAGAGTGTCGCTGATCTGGTCAGCCACTTTGTCGGGATGTCCTTCAGAGACGGATTCGGAAGTGAAAAAATAGCTCATTACGGTTTGTTTTTCTTTTTGTTTGTGTTTGTGCTCTCCGGCAGCCGAAGCTATGCGCGGCGGCGGGGAAGAGCGTATAAAAAATTAGCGTCTGCGGCAGTGGGAAAACGCCGTCAAACGCTATCATGCTGTGTCGGTCTTGCCGGGTTGCGGTGTCGTCAGACGAGCGTTGCCGGGGGAGGGGGGATGACCGACAGTGTGCAGTTTTAGCATTTTTTCGAGTGGTTGCAAGCAGCCAAATTTCTCCACTGCGCGGAGGGACTCGCGGTCCGCTTCCGGTTCGCGCCGCAAAGATAGCAAAAAAAAATGAACCGCGCATTATTGGCGGTCCATTTTTTTATTCGAAAATCAGTGAAACTTGCGTCTCGGGACTCAGCGGACGGCTACCTTGCGGCCGTTGACGATGTAGAGTCCTGCGGGGAGAGCGCGCACAGCTGCGGGGTCGGCTTCGTTGAGCACTCGCACGCCGGCGAGGTTGTAGACAGTCACCTTGTCGTCATCGGCTCCGAGGCCCTCCACTTTGACAGACTCGTTATAGACGGTGTATGCGTACTGGTAGGGGGCGGAGTTGACGAACTGGCCGTTGAACATTCCGCTGTAGAGGCTCGATGCGAGCACGAGCATGTAGTCGCCGTTTTCAGGCTGCACGCCCTCCTCGATGACTACGCCGCGGCTGTCGGCCACATAGAGGAAGAACTGGTTCTCCACATCCCAGTTGCGCTCGGCTTTGAGCCTGCAGACCGGGTCAGCAGCGAGGCTGCCGTCGGGATTGACAGGATAGATGGCGCTCTTGTTGTTGCGGTCATCGACCATGAAGAGCTGGAAGGGAGCGGGGACGTCAAGAGTGAACTTGGTGAATCTCTCCACTGTGCCCTCGGCCGGGTCTATTACGGGGGCCGGGCAGTCAGTGATTTCGTATATACGGAGGATTTCGGGAGTGGTCCATTCGGTGTAGTCCGTGGGGTCGGAATCGTGGTTGGGGCCGTAGATATAGGCTGCGAAGGCTCCCGTGACGCAGTGGAAGGTATATGTGCCGGCCTGAGAGAGGTTTGAGAAGAGGCTGGCCGTGGAGCTGTCCATGAAGCTCATCACCACCTTGTTGCGGCGCCCGTCGGTGTCATTGGCGCGCACATCTATTTTGAGTCCGTATACGAGCTCAGTGGGGAGCGAGCGGAAGAACTCGATTGATGAGCGATTCTTCACCACCACTTCATCTGCCAGGGGGAAGTCCATCACGATTTCCGTGAGGGAGTCATGCAGGCCTGCAACGGGAGAGAGACGGTAAAGGTCGAAAATCTCGTAGTTAAGCTCGATGCGAGGCGAGTCGATGCCGTTGTACAGCCAGAATCCCTCGGGGATGACTACATTGTAGGTGCCGGGGGCGGTGAGGTTCTTGCCGAAGTTGATGCCTGCCGTCGGTGCTCCCATGGAGTCGATATAGCTGGAAGCATTGGTGACCGAGGCTGCCTCAGTGCCGTTGTAGTAGCAGACGGCCATCTCCTTGCAGTCGGGATTCAAAGCGGGGGCCACTCTGAAGGCTACGGTAATTTCCTGGACGCCGAGAGGATTCATGTTGGCGGCGAGATCCACATAGCCCTGTCCGGGTGTGACGGAAGTGACTCCGTCGGGAAGGGGCATGATTTCCACATCGGGCACGGGAGAGTGCTGTGCAAGGGCGCTCATCGGAAGGACGAGGGCGACTGCGGCAGTGAGTAGATGATTTCTCATAGCGGTGCGATTAAATAGTGGTTAGATGTTTTATTGAATTACTTTGCAAATTTAGCAAAACAATATTAAAAATTCAAATATATGATAAAAAATTTGAATTTTTATGTTTTATAACATGATTTTGCAATAAAATGTTTTCAATCCATATCGTATAGCAGGCTCTTTCACCTCACCAGCATTTTCCCCTCCGGCCCGATATAAAGGCCCGGTGCGGCAGACCGGATATCTCCCGCAGGACGCCCGGAGGTGTCATACCAGCTGCCCGGGGCTCTGTCGAAGTCCGTAGTCCCGACGCCTGACTCAGATGCGAATGAGCAGATGGTCTTCAGCGCGGATGTCGCGCGCCCTGTGGTGCTGTCAAACAGCGCCGCGTTATACCATCCCGAGAGGGAGGTGCCGAAGGCGTTGTATTCCATCCACCACCAGAAGAGCCCGGTGCAGTTGGGATGGCTCTCAAGCGTGGCTACGAGCTCGCGGGCGAACTTGTCCTGGCCTGCGTCGCTGTATGCCCATTGCGACTGATAGTCATGGGTAGTGCCCGGCACGGCCCACTTGTATGAGTAACCGGTCTCCACAAGCATGATGTCGCGTGCCGGGAAGTTCTCTTCGAGGGCGCTCAGGGCTGCGTCGAGGGCCGTCAGATCGCCATGGAAATAGGGGTAATAGCTAAGGCCGATGATGTCGTAGTCGGCATCGAGAGAATCCATCTTCTTATAGAAGTCCACTAAATACTGCGGATTAGCTACACGCTCGGTGTGGCAGATGATTTTCGCCTCGGGACAAACCTCGCGGCAGGCCTTGGCCGCGTTGTTGAAGAGTTTGACAAACCTTGTCCAGTTGGCTCCCGACGAGGGATAGACCTTCAAGGGCTTGTCGGTGCCCGTCTCGCCCCACATCATGCCGTAGCTTATCTCGTTGCCCGTCTGGATGAAAGCGGGCACCACTCCGGCTTCCTTAAGGGTGGTGAGGGAGGTGAAGGTATAGTCGTATATCGCTTCGAGCTGCTCGGCCTGGGTGAGGTCCTGCCAGTCAACGGGCGTCCACTGCTTCGCCGGGTCGGCCCATGNGTCGGAATAATGGAAATCGAGCATNAGGTCGAATCCTGCGTTTACGATTCTCCGGCAGAGCGGGAGAATGTACTCCATGTCCTGGCAGGCGTTANNGTCNTNGCGNGTGTCGNNGTCCGNGTCANTCTGATGAAGCTCCTTATATCGGTCAGGGTTGACGAACAGGCGGACGCGCATGGCGTTCATGCCCTGCTCGCGAAACCAGGGGAGCACCTCCGCAATGGGTTTGCCCTCGTGGTCCTTGTACACAGCCCCGGCCTCCTCATATTCAGGCAGGAGCGAAATGTCGCCTCCGACATAGTGGGTGGAGGCATGCGCCGAAGCCAGACAGAATATGAGCGCCGGCAGCGCCATCATCCTCGCANANNTCTTAAANTTTGCTTTCATGAAAAATTGCAATGTATTCAGTTGNCTGAACTATTATTTTTGCCATTCAGCAAGTGCGGTATTATTTGATAAGTACTTTTTTGCCGTTGACAATATAGATTTCTCCGGATGTCGGGGCGCTGACAGGAACTCCTTGCAGAGTGCAGATTCGAGTGGGCTCAGGCAGGGTGCTTTCCACTTGTTGCACCTCGGCGAGCGCGTCGTTTCGGTACACTACTTCTCCGTCCGGCAGGGTGAGTGTGATCAATTGCCCGGAGCTGCTTCCATCGAGGCTGAATGTGGAATTGCGCAGCACGCCCATGAGTGAGCCTCCTCCTCGGATCCACTGCACACTTCGCCAACTTTCTGGATCGACATAGGTCTCTTCCTCGGCCATGGTCATTACCTGAAGTCCCTGCTCATCGGTGGTGATTTCCCGGCATATCATCTTCTTGCTGTAGGGGCTGCCGCCGGCGGTGGAAAAATCCCCGGGCACCATCCATACAGTGCANCTTTCGCCGGGGAGCAGNGAGAAGTCATACATCAGCAGCCATTCNGTNGCNCCTTCGTTAGGCAGAAACCATATCCTGTCGCCGTTTGCTTGCTTTTCGACACGTATGATGGTGGCGAGTGTCTGCCCGTCTATGGATGATGGGCTTCGCGTAGGCAGGTCCAGCTCTTGAATCCACATCTTCATGCAATCATGCTCTCCGATTACAGTGTCGCCAGTGAGCGTCNCGNCCCGCTCNCATAAGGGGGTGTTGGGCATTGGCGCNCNATATTCTTNTGACCACCATTGGGCACCCTCCACAAAGCAGTCAGCTCCCATAGCGGCTGCGCTTCCGAGAATAGCGAGGGCAAAAGTCAGGATTGTTTTCATGTGGTAAGATTTTAAAGTTGACGATATTGGGTGCAAATTTAATTAAAAATTTGATTTTCTCATTATTTTTATCCAAATTTGCGCCTTTGAAATTTTAATCTGAATATTTAGAAAGATGAAAAAACTGCTCTTATGGATGCTGGCGGCCGTTGCGCTCGCTGTCGTTTCCTGCTCGAAAGAGGAGGGGGAGGTGACCATCAAGCTGCCCGAAGGCTTCAACGCGAAGACGCTCGTGGTGAGCCATGTGACGATCGACAACATGATGTCGGCTAAAAGCGCCGATGACCTCAAGGTGATGTATGACACCTTGGAAGTGAAGAACGGCGTGGCGACCCTCAGGCTCGATGCCGCAGGGAATGCCCGCTACGACATCAATCCTCCCTCGGCGGCTATGGCTGATCCGGAATTCTATGCTGCTCCCGGCGACCGCCTCGAAGTGACCGTGAAAAGTTTTGATCCCCTGGATTACGAAGTGAAGGGCTCCGAGCTCATGGATGACATGACCGCTTATCTCGCCATAACCGGAGCCATACAGCAGGAATATGCGGAGCTTGTGAGAAATAATGAGAACGTGTCTCCCGAAGCGGCCAAGGCTGTGATGGACCGCTATGACGCGGCTGTGAAGAAATTCGTGGCTGATCATCCTGACAGCCCCGTGGTGCCCTTCGCTATCATTGAGCTCAGCGGCGATGACTTCAAGGTGATGTATGAAAAGCTGACACCCAAGGCCAAGAGCTCTATGCTCATGCCCTTCGCCGAGGCCTACAACAAGCAGGTGCAGTCTATGCTTGACGACCGCGCGGCCGAGCAGGCTAAGCAGGCTGAGGTGGCCTCGGGCAAGATAGAGGCCCCGGCCTTCACTCTGCCTGACTTGCAGGGCAAGAAAGTGAGCCTTTCGGATTTCCGCGGGAAATGGGTAGTGCTCGATTTCTGGGGCAGCTGGTGCGGCTGGTGCGTCAAGGGTTTCCCGGCCTTGAAGAAAGCCTACGAGCAGTATGGCGACAAGATTGTGGTCATCGGCATTGACTGCAATGAGTCTGAAGCTGACTGGAAAGCGGGGGTCAAGGAGCATGAGCTCCCCTGGATCAACGTCTACAACGGCATGGACCGCAAGCTGTATGAGGAATATGGCATAGAGGGTTTCCCCACCAAGGCTATCATCAATCCCGAAGGGAAATTGGTTGACCTGACCACCGGGGAGGACCCGAGCTTCTTTGACCGTCTGGCCTCGTTTGCAGGCCGCTAACCTGCCGCTAAAGCGACAGGTCTTTTACAAAAAGGCCTGCGGAGCGAGCTGCCTTTTTGCAGGCCGCTGAAGCGACCTGCCTTTTACAAAAAGGCCTGCGGATGGGGGAGCCGGTCAACAAAGGAGAGCCGCAGCGCGAGTGCTTTTCAATCGAGCTGCGGCTCCTCTTTTTTGGATAGAGTCAGGTCTTGGGGACGGAGGGTCAGCCTACGGAGCTGCCGGGGCGCACTTCGCCGTTGGGGCCGATTACCACGAGGCGCCCGTCAGCATCCTGCGCGCTGAGAATCATGCCTTCCGACACCACGCCCTTCAGTTTGCGGGGCTCGAAGTTGGCTATGAAGCAGACCTCTTTGCCCACAAGGTCTTCGGGCTTGTAATGCTTGGCGATACCGCTCACGATGGTGCGTCCGCCCATGCCGTCGTCAATGCGGAATTTGAGCAGTTTGTCGGCCTTGGGCACCTTCTCGCACTCGAGCACCTTGCCTACGCGGATGTCCATTTTCTCGAAAGTGGGGAAATCCACAGTTTCCTTAACCTCGGCCGGTTTCCAGGCTGCCAGAAGATTCTCCTCTTTGGCCCTGAGCAGCTTTGCCATCTGCTCTTCCACCACAGAATCCTCGATTTTCTCGAAGAGGAGCTCCGGCTCGCCGATTTTCGCTCCGGCCGGTATGAGGTCGAAGCATCCGAGCATGTCCCATGTGATTTTTTCGCCGCCGAGCATCTTGAGCAGGCGGGCGGCCATGAAGGGGAGGAAGGGCTCGAAGGCTATTGCGAGGTTGGCGCAGGTCTGCAGAGCGAGGTTTAGCACCGTGGCGGTGCGTGCCATGTCGGTCTTGGCCGTCTTCCACGGTTCGGTCTCCTGGAGATACTTGTTGCCGGCACGGGCCATGTCCATAGCCACGCGCAGCGCCTCGCGGAAATGGAAGGTCTCGAGGGCCTCGGTCATCTCCTCCTTCAGGCGGAGTATCTCATCGATGAGGGCGCGGTCAACCTCGGTCAGCTCCCCGGCAGCGGGCACGACACCGTCGAAATACTTGTGGGTGAGCACCACGGCGCGGTTGATGAAGTTGCCCAAGATCGCCACGAGCTCCGAATTATTGCGTGCCTGGAAGTCCTTCCAGGTGAAATTGTTGTCCTTCGTCTCGGGGGCGTTGGCTGTGAGGACGTAGCGGAGCACGTCCTGCTTGCCGGGCAGCTCGCGCAGGTACTCATGGAGCCATACGGCCCAGTTGCGCGAGGTGGAGATCTTGTCGTCTTCGAGATTGAGGAACTCGTTGGCGGGGACGTTGTCCGGGAGATTGTATGTGCCGTCGGCCATGAGCATAGAGGGGAAGACGATGCAGTGGAACACGATATTGTCCTTTCCGATGAAGTGGAGCATGCG
>WFLX010038527.1_pt1 | contig 17546 bp, 9 predicted proteins | sample 4967041 | NCBI WGS metagenome assembly WFLX01 (sample SAMN12857096, study PRJNA449069) | gut metagenome | isolation source: stool from male and female vole | host: Microtus ochrogaster | place: USA:Florida | collected 2017 | reverse complement strand
ATTGACTACTGCCGCGGCAGGCATCCGCTTTCGATGCACCTCAAGCTCAATTTCGGGCAGATTGGTGTANACCTTGACGGGCCTTGTGATGCAGCGCGAGGAATCGGTGATNTCNGTGCGGACAGGCCANTCACGGACAGCTATATGGGCCACAGTAAGCGAGTCNGCATCATTCCATGCAGCCTGATAATAGTAATATACATCCTTCTTGCGGCGGTCGTTGGTGACAAGACCCTTGTTGTTGATATGAGGCATCGACTCGGCACGGTTGGCCGANGAAAAGTCGATGAAATTCCAGTGAGATGCTCCGGCCACGAATACCGAATCCTCGATCACGGGCAGATAATGTTCCAGATATTGCTGCTGATACTCCATACTGAAGTCAAAAGCCTCGGGTCTGAGCGAATGAAGCCGCAGGTCGGAGCCGGCTCCGTATTCGCTGACTATCAGCCGGTGGTCAGGATGCTCACGGTGTTCCCGCGAAAGCTTTTCCTCAAATTCGGGAAAAGTGCCGCCATACCATCCCTGATACAGATTCCAGCCCTTGACGTCGGTGAGCTCACTAAGTCCCGCCTTGTGATACACATCGCTGCCATGGAAAGCCATCGTACTGAGGCGTGTGGTATCACATTCCGCAAGTACATCCTGTAGTCGCCGGGCAAGTTGCAGCGTGCGCTTCCATGTGGCATCGCGCCCTTCGGCAGGCACACGAAGCAGGATTTCGTTCATATATCCCCACATGACTATTGACGGATGATTGTAGTGCCGGGCGATCATATCACGCAGCATTGTCTCGCAATTGTCAGCGAATGTTTCGTCATCAGGGACATAATCGATAACCGGTATCTCTTCCCATGCTATAAGTCCGAGGCGGTCACACATCTCCAGAACCGCGTCATCCTGCGGATAGTGGCTTATACGGATAAAATTGGCACCCATATCCTTGATAAGTTGCATGTCACGGCGGTGCATGTCGTCGGTAAGGGCTATACCCATAGGTGCCTGGTCCTGATGACGACACATGCCGCGCAGCTTATAAGGCTTACCGTTCAACAGGAACCGTCCTTCATCATCAAACCCGAATGTGCGGAAACCGGTATAGACCGTTGCACTGTCGACAACCGTATTACCGTCGCTCACCGTGGCAGTGACCGAATAAAGAGCCGGTGACTCGGGCGACCACTTACGGATATCGCTTATAGCGGGTAATGACAGCTTAAATCGGGCGGTGTCGGAAACAGTGTATTTAGCCGAGCCCGACGCAACACGGCGCCCGTTGGGATCGTTGACCGTGCAGGTCAGTGTAAGACGCAACTTGCCTGGAGCGGCATTAATCAGCTGTCCGGCTACCTCAACCCATCCTTCATCTGAATCATTTATCCGCGACGTGACCTTGATACCGCTGTCAGGACCCGATGTAAGATCAAAATGACAATTGTCAGTGGCGATAAGCCATGCATCGCGGTAAAGGCCACCCATGAAAGTAAAATCGGCAGAATATGGCGGAATGCTCCTGTCGCCATTGTCAACCGTCACTTCCAGACGATGCTGTTGACCGGAAATAAGATAAGGAGTTAGGTCAAAAATATGCGATGAATATGCCCCGACACGGCTGCTGACCGTACGACCGTCAACCGCAACATCACATTTATTGGCCGCTCCGTCAAGTTTCAGATATACACGCTTGCCGGCCATCGACCGAGGCAAAGAGAGCTCCCGGGTATACACACCTTTTCCGCGGCGATAGTCACGGGTTACGTATGCATCGGAATTCCAGGAGTGAGGCAGATGCACTCCGACAGCAGCGGTATCTGCCCCGAAAGCAAACTTCCATCCGTCATTGATACTCATTACATGACGGCCGGCGGCACTGACCCGGGCCGTCATAATTATGGTCAGCGACAATAGACATAATATCGCGGAAATGTGCTTTCGGAATGATGGCATATAAGGTAGATGAGATTACTTTAGTTGCTTTTTACAAAAGTAAGTATTCTTTTCAACACCTACAACTGCAAGTAACTTTAAAAGGTAAATCCCGTCAGAAGATATCTATCTGTAATAAAGCCCATTATCCGACATAAAATCATCGTTGAAGTAAACCGGAGCTAACAAAAGTCCGGGAAGGGTCACCTCATTCCGGATTGTCAGAGTCTACTCTCCGTAGGTCTTTTCGAGGAAATCCTTTATATCCTGAACCGGAATATCGGTGCCCACGATCACACCGTCGGAATTGACAAGTATAATTTTTCCGCCGGCATTGTTTGCTCGGTTGATTCTCCAGATGTTGTCACGGTCATTCAGATCCACGAAGCTTTCCCAGGGATAGCCGTCTTTTTCCATTGCCTTTTTCATATCGCGGCAATTGTCGCTCTCCCTTGCCACGGCTATCACCTTGAAACCTTTGTCCTTATATTTTTCATANACCGGNATNAATTCCATGGAATGTCTTCNGCACGGACCGCACCATGATGCCCAAAGGTCAATGACTGCGACATTCCCTTTTATAAGCGACGATATCTGCTCCGTAGAACCATCCTCCCGCGTAACCTTGAAATCAGGATATTTATTACCCGCCTTCACATTCCTTGCCTCAATCAGGCCGGCTATCTCCTCAGTAAGCGGATGACCCGGGAAGCTGTTTTTATAGGTTGTCTCGAAGATCTCCTCATAAGCGGGAACATCAAGCCAGGCGCTCCATCCTTTATACATCAACGCCTGTTTGATGCATGAGAGCCCGTAAAGCGAAGGATTCTCAGATATGAAGTTTCGTTTCATACGATCACTCCTGGAATATAAATCGGCCAATTCCTTCTCATATTTCAGGTACTCTTCCGAATAGTATTCGGAACGGGAGTTAGGGTTCTCTCTGGCTTCTTTAAACCTTCGTCCCACCTCAGCCCGTATTGAATCACGTTCAGGTCCCTTAGGCATACTTTTCAGCTTATCCTGAAGCTCCTGCACCTCCTCAGTGTAGGCCCGGTTGGCCTGAAATAAAGAGTCGATCAAAGACTGCAGCCGCTTTTCCTCAACCTGAATCTCTGAATTTTTCATATCATTGAACTTCGTTGCAAGGATATTGTCAGGAATATCCGAGGCAACGCTGTCTTTATCAGCATTAGCTTTATTATGGCAAAAAAGATTGACCGTTCCGTTACCTGAAAAGAAATTTCTCACTCGCCATGATCCGCGCTTCAGCTCATCATCAAAAATCACCTCATAAGCCTTTGGTACGGCATCATGAATAGTATAAGAGAATTTTCCATCTGTTACAGGAACGGTAATATAATCATGTATCCTGAAATCCTTGCCGGCTTCGATTATCATNGCACCGGTTGTCTCCGGACGGTCTATGAGCTCGCCATAAACATAGCAGGTTATCGAATCCTNNGNCTGTTCTTTAATGACTTGTGCTGACAATTCCGGTAAAATTCCGAAGCCACCTATGCCAAATGCGATAAATACGGTTAATATGAATCTTTTCATGAGACAGCAAGATTTGTTTGAATATTGGCTATGTTCAGTTCATAATGGATACATAACTTCCGTAAAGTTACTTCTTTTTCCAGAAGTTCCCTTAAAGATACACTATAAATAATGCACCCCAAAAGTTTTTGTCTTACTTTCGGGGTGCACTTTATACTGTTACCGTTAAGTTTCCTTATCTCACTGATGNGTGAGTCGGCGATAGGTCTTGAGAGCCTCGTCACGGACAGCCTGGCTACGGCTGTTGTCACGGCTCATGGCAAGAGCGGCTGCCGCGATGTCATTGCGGCGGAACGACTTGTTAAACCAGCCGAGAGCTTCCAGCAGGCTCACGGTAACTACCTCATCCTGCTGCGGACGGTTAAGGAATACCAGCAGATCGTCGACCATGTAGTGCATGTTGGAGTTACGCAGTGCGCGTATCTTCTGCAACTGCTGCTTCACGGTAAGGCTGTCGGAATGACACAGCTCCTGAGTACCGGTAAGACGCTCGGAGTCAGCATAAACATCGAGAGCATGGGCGATATAACCCTTGATTACCTCAGGATCCATATAATCGGTTTCCACGAATGTCGTGTCGAGGGTAGAGAGCAACAGCTTGCAGGGATATACCGATGCCGACTGCTCGACACCAAATTCAATACGCTCGCCTGTATTGTTGCGCTGACCTACACTGACAAGTGCGCGTGCAAGCTCAGGATTGCCGCACTTGCCGATAAAGTTGACGGCAAAACGCTGTATGAGCTCAAAGCTGTCATCTACGGCCATGTCAAGACACTTTACGAAGTTCTCGTCGGCAAGAACCGACAGAAGCATCATAGCCTCCATGCGCACTACCTCCGAGTCATCGTTGGTATAGGCGGCCAGCAGGGCATCGCTGTCGATAAGGCCTGCATCGACAAGCTGACGGAGAGCCATGGCGCGCAATGCGGGATACTCACTGTCAAGATATGCACGCCAGGCGGCGGGATCGCCGGCAAGCATCGCATTGACATCCACGTCACCGACAGGCGAATTAAAGCGGAAAGTGGGATCACCGATGAAGTGGCTCTCAAGATAAGGATTGAGCTTCACCAGATTGCCGGCACGCATGCCGAGACCGACTGCACCGAGGTANCGGTCGGGCCACTTGTCCTGGATCACNTTGACACTNTTGGCGATGGCGGCGACAGTCTTTCCCTTGTCAAAGATATATGCACCGCTCAGATAACGGGGACGATGGAAAGAACCGGTATAGCATGCGTCGAGTATAACCAGNCGTACATCGGGATCAAAAGCCTCGAAATCCTCTACGTAGATGTTGAGTTTACGACCCTCGATCGAGTCACGCTCAGCCTTACCGGGCTCATCCTCGTCAGTGAACCAGTCGAGAGGCAGCCCTCCGAGATTACGGGCGATATTGGCTTTCACCGAGTCATCGGGTGTGCCCTTGCCGCGGTGACGGCGATACATGTAGTTGGCATACTCCTTNACNGCGTCGATTGCCTCCATAGGGGTAGCGGGATCGGGCTCGTCATTGAGATACTCGATCTCCTCGCCGCCATGATGGTGCAGGAGGGCAATATCGAGATTATCGCGCTGCAGCTCGTTCATCAGACGGGTCTTGACCGAGCGGTCACGCTTATGGTCGATATAGTCGATACCCTGACGGCGGGTATGCATCCACGGGAAATTCTGCAGGAGCGCGCCCTTCTCGTCAATACGGGCATGTACTGACTCGGACACATAGCCGTGGCCGCTGAAATAGAGTATATTGTCAACTATATTGGCTTCCTGCTTGGCCTTGACAGCCTTTTTCAGGTAGTTGCGTATCTGCTCGTACTTGTCGGTGCCATCCTCAAAAGGACGTATACGGCCTGTATAGATGTCGGGCTCAAGATACTGCGCGCCTTCCGGAGCGAGTGAATAATAATACCACTGCGGATTGACCGAGTCACGCTCTATGAAACGGAACTGCAGGTCAAAGTCATCATAAAAGCGGTCAGAAGCGACAGCCCACTGGTCACGCGGGAAGTTGCGCTGATCCATCTTGAGGGCCGAAGCAAGATGCTGTGCGTCGGTGACACGCACGATGGGTATGTCGCCGATAAACACCGCACCCTCGATAGGACATGACTTGGAGTCATACATCTTCTTGAGGCGGTCACGCAATTTGTCAGGATTATCGACACCGTCAGTCACGATAAACGGAGTCAGTCCGTCGGCTTTTACCGAAGCTGCGTATGCGTCAACTTCGGCCTTGGCCTCTTTGTAGCTCGCCGGATCAATTACGATGGCGAATCCGCGGCGCTGGCCGGCTGCTCCTGCCGTAAGTGACAGAAGCAGCGCGAGAGCGGCAAATATATGTTTCATTCAGATTGGTCGGTTAAGAAAGTCGGTTGATAGTCTGTAAGAGTTCGGCACGTACTTTTTCAGGCACATCGGGCTGTGCAAGCATATTGCGGCAGAAAGCTATGATGTCGGCACGGCGTATCGAGTTGACAAACCATCCGAGAGCCTCGGCCATATTCACGCGAACAGCCTCTGAATTCTCGTTGTCGGCGATAACGGCCATGTAGGTGTCGACATGCGGATGATAAGGATTGTTGCGCACGGTGCGTATCGACATGATACGGCCACGCTCCTTGAGATTCTTGTCGGTGATATCCTTGTTGGTGCTTTCTACACGCTCACGCTGACCGTCGAGCCACTTCAGCATGGCAGCCTTCTCCTCGGCGCTGTTATAACGGGTGGCACCGGGACCTGCATAATACTCGTTGATGGCGGCCACGACATCGTCGGGATTAAAGAGAGCCAGAGAAGTACCGAGAGTGCGACGTACGCGCTGACGCTCGCCTCCGTCGATATACGACACGAGCATGTCAGGGAGCAGGGTCTTGTCGCCGATATTGCCGGCATAGTCGGCACTCAGTCGGGCAACAAGCTCATACGGATCGTTGACGCCCAGTCGCACTGCCTCAAGGAAGTCGGCGTTGTTGTAGCGGCTCAGCAGCTTCACTGCCTCCATACGCACTGTATTGAAGGGCGATGTGCGATAGATCTCAAGCAGCATCGGCGACAGCTTGCCGTCCTTGTCATTGTCGGCGAGCATACGCATGGCGAGTGACTGAACGTCGGCATAGGGCGAGTTCAGGAGTGACTGCCAGTAGGCCACGTCATTCTTGCGGAGCGTCATGTCGGCTGAAAAAGTGTTGGCTTCTACCGGAGCGAAACGTACTGTCGGGTCACCCTGCATGTGGCCCTCGAGGGTAGCCACCATACGGTTGTACTGACCGGCACGCATGCCGTGAGACAGCAGACCGAGCATTTCGATGGTCCAGCGGTCCTGAAGCACATTGCGGGTATTGCCCTGAGTGACGACGGTATTGCCGTTGTTGAACAGATAGTCGCCGGCGATATAGTCATCTTCATGGAACGAGCCATTGTAGCAGGCGTTGAACATCACCATTCGCGGATTGGTGGTGCGGCCGTGAAGTTCTTCCGATGCTATATTGATCTCGGTAGCCTCGATGGAGTCATTCTTCCAGTACTCGGGATTGTCATANTCCTTGAAAAANTCCGGAGTCAGGCCATACTCCTTTGANAACGAAGCGATAGCCTCATCCTTAGGAGTACCCTTGGCAACGGCACGCTTCACACGGCTGTATACATTGCCGCGCATCTTCTCATAGCGGGCCTGGTCACCGCGACCTTCGGGAGCACCGTTGATATACTGCTTTGTGGGACCGCCGTGTTCATGGAACATGAATATGTCGGTNTCGGGACGCAGCAGCTCGTCATACAGTTTGTACTTCATCTTGGGATCCATGCGGAAATTCCAGTGCTTGAAGCCTGTAGCGCTGTCAAATGCCTTGGGGAAATTCTCACGGTAAGCCTTCTCCTCGTCCATCCATGCGATGAGGCAGTCCGAGTTGTAGCCGTGACCGTTAAACACCACCACGTGGTCCACGGGATCATTCTTCATAGCGTCCTTGGCAGCGGCAGCCTTGTCAAGAAATGCCGCGATGGCCTTGTGCGGATCACCGCCGAGCNGCTTCGGGTAACGNATACGGGCCGAATACCATTTGGGTGCCACCCATTGGGGTGACTCCTCNGTCAGCTCATAGTAGAACAGATGCGGCTGCTCCTCGTCCTGCTTCAGGAAACGGAATTCCATAGTAGGCACGTCATAAAAACGGTCGGAAGGCACCGATGAGTCGANCATCGGGAATCCGTCCTCATCCATCTTGAAGGCGGTGGTATTGTGCTGGGCGTTTCTCACCATGGCGACAGGCACATCGCCTACAAGCACAAATCCCTCCAGCGCGGGCTGCTCGTTGCCGAGAGCGATGATAGCCTCACGCACCTCGTCGGGCGAAGCCCAGTCGGCATGCAGGATATAAGTTGACAGTCCGTCGCGCTCCACTGCGTCGCGGTAGCGTTCGATCGACGGCAGGGTTGCCTTGTAGGTGGCTTCATCGACAACGATGGCAAAAGCCGTAGGCTGACCCTTGGTCTTGGGAGCCTCGACCACGGGGGCCGATGCATAGGCGCTCATTGCGGCTGCGGCGCCAAGCAGCAGTGTATATAGCTTTTTCATTGCTGGCAATTATTTTAAGCGGTTATAAGTACGCTCTGCGGCNCTCTTGAGGGCCTTTGAGGCCTTGGGCTGCTTCATGATCTTCTCGCAGGCAGCCATGATCTCCGGGCGACGGTACGACAGATTGTACCATGCCAGGGCATCAAGCATCACGAGCTTTATCTCCTCATCCTCTTCGGGATCATCGATAAGCGCCAGATATTCAGGTACTGTCACGTGAATAGGAGTATTACGCAGCGAATTGATATAGAGCTTGCGCCACTTTTTGGACCCATTCTTGTCAAGAATAGTCTCGTTGTCGCTTACCTGACGTGACTGAGCCTTGCGCAGAGTCTCTGCGGCGGCATCGGTGCGTCCTGCAAGAGCGGCTTCAAGAGCCTTTCCGCTGAAGCTCGGCATCGAGCGCTCCACGTTGAAAGTGATGCGGGCCGACAGATTGTCATCGCTGTAGATCTTCAGAAGCAGAGGCAGATACTCGTCAAGACCGGTCTCACCCATACGGGCCACGGCCTGGCGNCGGATAAACTCATAGGTATCGTCAAGTGCTTCGGGAAGGATCATGCGGTACTCGTCGCCATTGAGCTGCTCAAGCAGGAACATGGCGGTATAGCGTTCCATCGGTGACGGTGATGTGCGGAATGTCTCCACGAGCAGGGCGGGCAGTCCGGGATAATCGTTGGCCCACAGGCGGTGCAGTGCGGCCGAGCGCACATCGGCATACTCCGACTTCAGCAGCGCAAGCTCACGGTCAGCGCTGTAAGGCTCACTGAGCAGCGCGGCGCCGTCGATACCGTCTACCGAAGGTGTAAAGCGGTAGGTCGGGTCACCTGTGATGTGGCTCTCGAGGATATTGGTCAGCTGTGCCCACTGGCCCACACGGGCGCCGAGCCACAGCATGCCGAGCAATTCATTGGCCTGCTTGTCCTGAAGCACGTTAACGGTGTTGGCGAATGTCACCACACACTTGCCCGGAGACATGATATAGCGTCCGGCGATATAGTCCGGTTCACGGAAGTCACCGTTGTAACATGCATCAAAGATCACCATGCGGCTGTTGGGAGCCAGGCCGGGGATATCCTCCAGCACCAGTCCGCGCTTCACATCNCTTATAGAGTCGGCCTTTATCAGCTCAGGCGAGTCGTATCCGGCCAGCCAGCTCTCNTCAANNCCCATNTTCCTGCACTTCTCCTTCAGNCTTTCCATATCTTCGGGAGTCCNGGCGCGNCGTGCCTGGCTGCGGAGNCCCTCCTTGATCAGCGCGACGTGCTGATCCATATATTCCGATGCGGGGATGCCCGACAGATACTGACGTGAAGGCACTCCGTGCTCGTGGAATATACTGAGGTCAAGATTTTCGCGGCTCAGCATCTTCATCACGTCCTCTTTGGGATAATCGCTGAAACTGTANCGCATGAAGCGTGCGCGNCCGGGAGCCACGGGCGAGTCAAAAGTNCCGGGCATCTGCTGGCGCAGATTTATCATCTCGGGAGTCCATGCGGTAAGCGAGTTGCTGTAAGATCCCTCGCCGGTATATGAGTAAAACTGGTCAAGCTTATTGGCTTCGCGGTGCTCTGCGACAGCCTTTTTCAGGTAGCGGCTTATCTGGGCGTGATGATCCTCGTCACCCACACCCTTGATACGGCCCGAATAGATGTCACAGCGTATCTGCTGCGGTGACTCTATCGCAAGATCATAGTAGAAAAACGACGGATTGACCGAGTCCTGNCGCAGATAGTCAAACTTCAGGTCAAAGTCATCGTAAAAGCGGTCAGACGGAACCGACGACTCGATGAAAGGATAGCTCTCCTCATCCATCTTGAATGCCGAGGTCAGGTGCTGGGCCTTGCGTACCATAGCCACNGGCACATCACCCACAAAAACCACTCCTTCAAGATTGTGCTTCTTGTAAAGTCCCTGTATGNCCTTCTTCACCTGCTCGGGCGATTTCCAACGGTCATAAACAATAAAAGCCGGCAGGCCCTCTTCTGTAAGGACTGCGGCATACTCCCTGATCTCACTGCNGCAGGCATCCCATGTCGGAGTGTCGGTAATGACGGCAAATGAAGTTTTGTCAATTTTGGCGTCAGGCTTGATGACCGTCTGGGAGTAAGCCGTTACTCCCAGACATGTCACTGCCATTGCGCCGATCATCGATCGTAAACGCATGATAATTTATGGTATTAAGTTAGTTAGTAAGTAGCCCTGTATATCAGAAATTCACACCGACAGCCACGCTCACGTAGCTGCGCTGGTTGAGCTGGTCATGCATTGCCTTTGAATAGTCAAAGCTTACACGGCCGTATGCATTGGTCTTCTGCACCTTGCTTATCTGCTGTGAATATTCAAGTGCCACGCGCAGATTATACCAGTTGGTGGTCAGATACTCCTCGTCCTTGGCCTCGATCTCGGTCACGGTGATGTAATCGGGATTGGGACCGTTGTACACATACTTGCCCGACAGGTTCTTGTTNTAGCCATAGCNGAGGGTGGNAAGAAGGCGACGACGCAACACCTGGTCAAGTTCAAAGTTTACTTTCGTATCCACATGCATGTAGAGGTTCTCGGAGTTTTTCTCGCTTGCCGGCTTCAGATAGGTGTCGTCAAGCTTGGTGTAACGCATGCCTGCATCCACACGCCATGCATACTCATCGGCGCGGTTGCGCAGCAGCGAGTAGTCAAGTTCGGCGATACGGGTATTGTACTTCGAACGTACCGAGCGGTACAGATCAACCCAACCCTCGAAGTTACCCGAGTTATCATGCTGGGTCACGTACTGGATACCCTTGATATTGCGGCTNGTGAAGTTGGCCTTTACAAAGTTGCTNTANTTCTTGCCGGTGAACTGCAGGTTGATATTTCCGTCCCACAGGTTATCATCGGCAGCCGCATCCTTACGCGGAGCGGTATAGCTTGCATCAGCATTCTCCACGCGGCGTGAATAGCGGCCTTCNACAAGNAGGTTCACACCCTCCGAGCCGAAGTTATACTGCAATCCGCCGCCGTAACGGGTACCATGGTAGTTGGTGGTACCGCCACTNCCAATCTTTTTCTCGGCAAAACCGAGGCCGTACATAACATAGTAATCATGTGTTACATCATTATTTATCGACTCCATGCGCGAATCCTCTTTAAGCGAAGTAAAGCGGAAGTCGGCNCCTATACGGTGACCGGGCATAAACTCATAAGCCACGCCGGGTACAAGTTCCAGCTCAAAGTAGCGGGTATCNACACGCGGGTCACGCTGCTTGGCGGCAAGTGACGCCTTATAGGTACCCTCGATACCGAGGGCCACCTTGCCCCAGTAAAGAGGGGTGGCGGCACGGAAACTCATGTCATAGTACTGGTTGCGCCAGTCACTCTGATACGGGTCAACGATATAGAATGGCATGCCGCGGAACGGATCGGTAACCGAGGCATTGTAACCGGCCTCGTCGACATTACGGTGATCAAACGAGAACTTACCCCACACGTAAGCACTGTTGAGGTTCATNANNCCCTCGCAGTTGATCTTGACGTCGGTCTGTGTGCGGCCCTGCTGCGGACGCTTGAAATTACCTCCGAGCACATCGTAGCCGATGCTCAGGTCGGTATAGTTCTGTTTGTTGTCAAACACCGAACCTGCGGCATTCGATGAGTTAAACCACAGGCGCTTCTCCTTGAGCAGTTCAAGGGCAGCTCCGGTATAACCCTGTGCAGCGGCGGGCACTGCGCTTACACCGATTACGGCACCCAATATGGCGGTTGTTATTATACTCTTTTTCATGATTCTACGAAATCTACTGTATTTATTACTTTAATGTATGGTTCCAGGGCGCCATTTTTGAGTGGCGGTGCATCACGGGCACTACCCTGCGCTCAAAGTCGTCGGTCGAGTTATTGGTATCCTGGAATACCACTGCGCCGTTATCGCGGGTGATTACATTACCCTCCTCATCGGTAGCAAGCTTACGGGTAACGCCGAGGCCGCAATAGGTCTCGCCTACGTAGGTGAAGCCACCGTCGAGCACGGCAGGAATACGCTTGGCGTCAGCCATACTCTCGTCNTCGATACATTCTACTGCATCAAGCACGTAGCGGATAGGTATCTTGGCATAGAGAGTCTTCGAGCTTGGCTTCGACAGGTCGGTTGTCGACATGCGGGGATCGCCTACAGGATCCCATGACTCGCCTTCCGGCACCTGGAATATTANGAACGCACCGCCGAATACCGGAGTAAGGAACTGAGGGATCGAACCCTTTTCAGCCTTACCGTCATAGAATACGTGCACCATATCCTCAGCCGGCTGATCGGGGAAGTTGGCATTGTTCATGTTGAACTCAAAGTCCGAGATACTTCCGTTGACAGGTGAATTGGGATTGTACTGAGGAAGCTGGTGGTTGGCGGCAAACTGCGAGATAACGCAAGCCTCACCCGGCTCGAGGGGATAATCGGTACCGTTACCCGGGAACTTCCATACACGCACGCCGTAGGCATAGTCATTACCGTCCTCAGCGGGCCACAGCGGAAGGGTCTTGGTGGCATTACCCGGTGCAAGCTGAGCGAAGTACACTCCGTCAAGATACTGTACTGTCGAGCTGTTGTTATAGATCTCATAAAACTGGTCGCGGAAATACACACCGCCTGTCGGGGGNTTCGAACCGCAGAAATAAATCTCAGAGAAGATAAGCGGAGCTACCTTAAGACCGCTCACCTCTACAGTGATATTGGTATTCTCATCCAGAAGGGCGGTATTCAGGAGGTTACCGTTAAGGATATATTCCGATCCNTCACCNTCATAAGCCGCGCCTGACACACTCACGGTATAAACACCGGGAATAAGGTCAGTTATAGTGCAGGTACCGCCGGAGAATGTCTCCTTTACATGAATACCTTCGCTATAGTTGTTGAGGCTAACGGTCATCTCGTCGCCGGGAGTCACACCGGCCTGCGCTACCCCAAGGTTAAGATGCACATTGATACCCGAAACGTCCNTGNTATCGCNNACNTCGTTGAACTGCTCACATGACACCAGTGCCATGCTTGCCAAAAATATGCTTGTATATCTCTTAAGTTTCATCATAGTCTATTAAATTTCTAAAGATTTTTAAAATGTTAATGCCATTTCTATACCGAAATAGTATCTATTATTAAAGTCGGCTCTGTAAGTACCGGGTTCACGGTGCTTCGGACGACGGGGATAGCTGCGGAACATATTGTTGGCAAAGAATGATACTCGTACCATATCACCGATCTCCTTGGTCACATTGATATTGAAGCGACAGTAAGGACTGTAAGACTCCTTTATCTCATAAGAATGTGACACATTCTGGAGCATGTAGCCGAGTCCGGCATCGATGAAATCCTGACGGGTCTTGTATTCGCCAGGAGCGAACCAATGTACACTTGCGTCCTTAACATCGATATAACCTACCGGTATCGAGTCATTACCATATCTTGCCCAGTCAGCCTGCTTCCATATAACCTCTGAAGTCAGTGTCACTACAAAGCCTATACTGGGAAGGTTGTGAGTGATACGCAGAGCGGTATTCATGCGCTGGCTGCGGAAACGGCCGTTAGCGCTCGGATCATATATTGCCACATTGTGACGGTCGGAAGCACCACTGTTACTGTTGTCATAGAACTGGTAACTTGTTTTGTGGTCACGGCTGTCAAAGAAGGCTCCGTTGAGCATAAACGAGGTGTGGATAGCCTCGATACGGCCGAAGTTGATGTCAAACTCAACACCACGGTTGGTGGCGAAGAAGTAGTTGCCCGGGCGGACAAAGCTTGACAGTACCGGATAGCTGCCGGTCTTGACAACCTTACCGTCGGCATCGCGGTCATATACATCATACTGGNACGACTTGAACGAGTCAAACGTAGCGCTGAGTGTATATCCGTCGCGCAGACGCTCTTCGAAAGCGGTGACCGACATNGTGGTCTGACCGAATTTCAGGTCAAGGCCGATCTCGCTCTTGTAGTTACGGGCGATCTTCAGGTCGTGATTGGTCGCGTCGTATACCTTGGTGGTAGTGATCAGGAGGCGCTCGTCAGCAGGAATTTTCTCGTTAGCGAGCTCATTCATGTTCACATACTCGAAGTAAGCGTTTTCAGGATGCAGGTAAAGCAGTGACGGCATCTTGGCGGTAACGCCCCAGCCGCCGCGCAGCCATACCTTGTTGGGCAATATCTCAAATGAGCCGTTGAAACGGGGTGAAACCAGACCGCCGACCTCTGATACATTATCATAACGAACACCTGCTGTCAGCTTCAGCTCGTGAAGTCCCATCTGCCATGTTAAGTTTTCCTCGGCAAAGGCACTCAGCTGNTTGATGAAGGGGATGTCGCGGTAGTTACGCGGACGGAAAGTGGCATTCTTGGCCGACAGCTCACGGTAAGGAGGAGTGTGGCGATCAAATGTCTTGCCTTTACCCACGTTACCGTCAGTCTTNTAGTCGACACCGAAGAGTATTCGGTTGTTAATGTCGCCCCAGTGCTTGAACATCGTGCCTACCAGCTTNGCATATACGTTAACCTCGCGGCTGTCGATATTGTAACGTCCTATATACGAGTCGGGCAGATAATCGGCATAACCGTTGGCATCGGCAGGACCGAAGTTGGTGATNTCATTACCGTCGCNGTCATATATATGCTGTCCGGCAAAGTTTGACAGTACCGCACCGTCGGTCATAGTGGCCGAGTAAGGTGAGCTTGCAACTGACTGGGTAGCCTGCGAGAATGACTGCTTGGAGGTATAGGTTCCGGAGAGTACGTAACGCAATGACTTCATCCAGCCACGGTTGATATTCCAGATACCGTTGGTATTTAAAGTCAGGCCATAGTCCTCACCACGTGAACTTGCATGATCGCGGGTATCGTCGGGGTTTTCCTTGCGCTGATCCTTACCATAGATAAAGTTGAGCGATGTATTGCTGCGCACCTTGCCGAATTCATTAGAATAAAGCACACGGGCCGAAGCACGGTTGTAGGTACGGTAGCTCTCAATAGGCTTGTTGGTGTTCTGGGCATAGTCGGCATTGATGTTAATCGCACCCGCACGCTGACCGAGCGAGAAACCGGTACCGATAGTACCCATATATACATTAGGATTGGCCTTGGCGGTAATACGCAGCGGCTCACGACCTGCCTTGGAGTTGATAATCACGGCACCGGTCGACATATCGCCATGCTCTACCGAAGGAATACCGCGGNTCANCTCGATTGACTCGATATTGTCGGTTGAGATCGAGCGGNGNTCGACACCGCCGGNAGGCGATGCGCCATNTCCCACATTGGTAGTCACAGAACCCTTGATGGTCGGGTTCATAGCCGACAGGTTGGCGTTGTTAGAAATAGGAGCACCGTCACGTATCACGGCCGTACCCATGGCATTGCTTAGAAGACGGTCGGTGTTCTTTTCATCATAGCGTCCTACCCAACGCATATTAAGCTGTTGTGTATCNCTAAGATCCTGATTCGAGCTCAGTCCACCGGGGATAAGAGACATCACATCACCAAGGCTGGTAGCCTGCATGTGGTCCATTGCCGCACGACCGATAACTGANGAGGTAGCTTCACCGGCCTGGCTGGCCTGTGCCGAAACTATAACCTCTTTCATCTTAAAGTTTTCAGCCTGCATCACGAAGTCAAGGGGTACATTCTCCTTAATTTCTACGACTTCATCGATCGGTAGCTTTCCGGTATAGGTAACTTTTACNCGNGCCTTGCCTAAAGGCACGTTATGTAGGATATAGGAACCATCCTCTTTGGTTGCTGCCGAGATTCCATAATCAGGAAACACAATCACAGCATACTCCAAAGGATATACATCTTTCTTGTCTACTTCGCTTACTATACCCTTTACCGTCGTGGTGCTCTTCTTCTCAGGAGCTGACGCCGCGATAACGGGAAGCGAAAGTACTGCGCACAGAAGCATTACTAATGCCTTCAGCACAAAATTACTGTTTCGCATTGTTAAAACTCTAAAAATATATTATTCAATAATACAAAGGTACGATAATAAATATTCATCGGCAATACCCAAAACTAAGTATTTATAGCCCAAAAGGGGCAAATATCATATATTTATTAATTGACTCCAATTTTTGTGTTAAAATGCATTATATTTTGTGAGAATCTATATTACCCCCCCCCATAATTTAACACTCGTTAACGCGAATGAAGTTACAAAACTGTTAACAAATATGAATTCATGTGCAAAATTTTACTTTCCTCAATGCTTATCACTACTTTTGCAGAACAACTGACCCATTTTAATATCAATATGAAATTTATAGGAGCACATGTATCAGTCGAAGGAGGCGTATCAAATGCCCCCGTCAATGCAAATGCCATAGGTGCAAAATCGTTCGCGCTGTTTACCCGCAATCCGTCGCGCTGGAAGTCGAAACCGATAACCGATAAGGAGGCTGAACGCTTCAAGGCCAATTGTGCTGAATTCGGCTATACGCCCGACGTCATCCTGCCCCACGACAGCTACCTTATAAATCTCGGATCGCCCGATCCCGAGAAGCTGGCCATGTCGCGCGAGGCATTTCTTGACGAAATGCACCGGTGCATGCAGCTCGGGCTCACGATGCTCAACTTTCATCCCGGAAGCCACCTCAACGCTATCGATCCCGACGCATGTCTCGATCTCATCGCCGAGTCGATCAACATCACCCTCGATGCCACCGAAGGTGTAACGGCCGTAATAGAGAATACCGCCGGACAAGGCTCCAATCTCGGCTACAGCTGGGAGCAGATAGCACGTATAATAGAAGGTGTACATGACAAGTCGCGCGTAGGAGTGTGTGTCGACACCTGTCACTCCATCGCCGCCGGCTATGACCTCGCCACTCCCGAGGGCTACAAGGAGGCCTGGGACGCATTTGACCGCGTGATTGGCTTCAACTATCTGCGCGGCATGCACATCAACGACTCAAAAAAGGGTGTCGGAAGCCACGTTGACCGCCACGCGCCGATCGGCGAAGGCGCGCTCGGCAAAGACTTCTTCACGATGCTCGTCAACGACCCGCGCATGGACAACATACCCCTCATCCTCGAAACTCCCGAAATGGAGCGCTGGGCCGACGAAATAGCATGGCTTTACGCGAATATTAATGAGTGATGCACAATGCAGAATGCAGAATGTATTAGGCATCCGCAGGATGCTGATTCTATCGTAACCGTGTACGCCGAGCGGAGTGGCGTGCACGGTCAGAGGCCGAGCACAGGTCAGCGCCCGTAGGCCGCTGATTCTCGACGCGACCATCGACCCGAGAATCGGTGACCGCTGCGGTCGCCATCATTTTATCACCCTTTTTACCGTAGATGCCGCTTCGCTCGGCATCTACGGCTACTGACGAATCGACGGCCTGCCGGACGTCACCTCCACTGCCCCGCCCCATTATGCATTGTGAATTGTGAATTGTGCATTATGCATTGTGAATTATGAATTGCCGATCCTCCCAATTATGCATTATGAATTATGCATTATGC
>WFLX010091677.1_pt1 | contig 17556 bp, 14 predicted proteins | sample 4967041 | NCBI WGS metagenome assembly WFLX01 (sample SAMN12857096, study PRJNA449069) | gut metagenome | isolation source: stool from male and female vole | host: Microtus ochrogaster | place: USA:Florida | collected 2017 | reverse complement strand
GCGCGTTCGGCGGAATTCGTGGCGGAACTGGATTTGCCCGGCATTGCGATCGGCGGTTTGAGCGTGGGCGAGCCTGCCGATGTCTTTGCGTCCATGCTCGATTACACGGCGCGGCTGCTTCCCGAACGCAAGGCGAAGTACGTGATGGGAATCGGTACGCCGGACTACATTCTGGACGCGGTGCGCAGCGGCATCGATATGTTCGACTGCGTGCTTCCCACGCGCAATGCCCGCAACGGGTCGTATTTTACGCGCGACGGAAAACTTTCTATCAAGCAGGAACGGTTCGCGCGNGATTTTTCGCCGGTCGATGCCGAATGCCCGTGCAAGGTGTGCCGCAATTACAGCCGCGCCTACCTGCGCCATCTGTTCAAGGCACAGGAAATTCTGAGCGCGANGCTCGCCAGCTACCATAATCTNTTCTTTTTGCAGACGATGATGCGCGAAATCCGTAACGCGATCGCGGAAAATCGGTTTGAGGAATATAGGACGGCTTTTTTACGTCGTTTTGCCGCGGGAAACATCCGATAATGACAGGGGATTTGTATGAGACATATCGCGACGATTGCAATCATTTTTCTGCTCGTGATGCCGCTGACCGCGCAGCAGGAAGGGCAGGACGGAGGTCTTGAGCGGCGCACGGTGACGATTCCGGGGGCAAAGCGTCCGAAGGGCGCCGACGCAGAAAAGGCGCGCGAACTTGACCTNGAGGACACCGAAGCGGACAAAGAAAAACGCCGTGACACGATTCNGTTCGGCCTTGAAAGCGAAATCAGCGACCTGCTCGGCGAGCTGACGAAAAAAGCCGATCCGCGTTATGCCGATGACATCTATGATTTGTTTGCGGAAACCAAGAACGGCACGCTCAAAGAAATGGCGGTGCAGTATTTTGCCAGGCTGGAAGACCCGTGCCTTGAGGACTATGCGGTTTCGGTGCTGGACGATCCCTATGACGAGCGGCAGGGCATGGTGAACGCGTGTTTTGATTATGTGAAGGCCGTCAGGACGAAAGAAGCCGTCGCGCCCGTGCTGAATCTCCTTGAAAGCGACAATGACACGTACTTCAACCAGTGCCTGGACACGCTCGGCAAGGTGGGCGGCAGTGCCGAAGCCGTCTACCTGACCGATTACCTTGACCGCGAGGATTTGTCCGTGCCGCAGAAGCAGTCGCTCGTCAAAGTGCTCGGCGAGCTCAAGGCGACNGAGACGTTCGACCGCCTGGCCGAAATTGCCGNGGACAAGGACGAGAACACGTTCATGCGTATGTACAGCGCGGAGGCAATCGGCGCGATGGAAAATCCCGGCGCGGTTTCCGTCNTGCTTGCCCTGTACGAGGACACCGACCCNAATATGCGTATCGCCGTGATAAAGGGACTGTCGCATTTTCCGCAGGATGCCGCCGCACAGAAGACGGTCGTTCAGGCAATCCGCGATTCGTATTATAAAGTGCGGCTGGAGGCGATCGGCGTGGCAAAGGCATGGAACATGACCGAGGCGGTGCCGTACCTTATCCACCGGGCAAAGAACGATCCCGAAAAAGTCGTCAAGGACGCGGTGTATCCGGTCATCGCGCAGCTCAACACGCCGGAAGGAAACGATTTTCTGGTCAGCCAGATTACCGACAAAAAAGTCGCCGACACGACCAAGGCAAAAGTCGCGTCCGCGCTGCTCGCCGAAAACAACGCGGGGACGGCAGAAATCCTCGCGCTCGCCAAAGAAGTGGTGGGCGATGACGCGAAAAACAATCCGCGCAAGTCGCTGCGCTACGCGCTCGGAAAGGAATTCGCCAGGTATGGCCGCAGCGAATTCGCCGACATCTGCGCGGACTATCTGGCGAGCAAGGATGTCGCCACGCAGGGNACGGGGCTTGACATCTACAACAAGGGCAAATATGCGGGCGTCGAAAGCGACGTGCGNCGTCTTGCCGACCTGTACGATCCCCTGGCAAAGACGAAGAACGTGAACGCGCAGAAAGCGGCGAGGATTCTCGGCATCAGCGACGAGGAGGCGGAGAAAAAAGCCGAAGCGCGTGCCGCCGAAAAAACGGCTGCGCAGGACGCGAAAAAACAGCCGCCCGTCACGCCGAAACCGGCGGGAGCGGACGCAAAATAATCGGCATCCCCCGCACGGATAAGGAAGTCAGCCCCAGGCAAGAACAACGTTCCTTATCATAAGGAAGTCTGCTTTTCGTCCGGGGAGCCTTTCTACAGACGTAGAAAAAGTGCTTTTCGTCTGGGGAGCGTTTCTACACGCGTAGGAAGAAACGCTCCGCACGAATCACCCGTACAGTCCGTTCAGCACGCGGTAGACGGCGTTCACTTTCTCTTTCTGTGCGGGGGTGAGGGCGACCGTCGCCTCGTCAATCAGCGTTTCGAGGCTGGCAAGGCTTTCGTTGAGCGCCGTCGCAAATCCTCTGCTCACTTTGAACCAGTACGTTCCCTTGCCGTCGGTGTGCAGGCAGATGAATCCGTATTCGCGGCTCTTTGCCTTTGCCATCGTGACGCGCAGGATATAGTCCATGCTCGCAATCAGCGTCTCCGTGCCGCCGTCTTTTCCGAGCCGGACGTTCATGCCGCGCGGCCAGTTTTTTTCGCCGATCGGGAGCAGGTCGAGCGTTTTGGTGACCCGGCAGATAAGCTCCATTTTTTCGCCGGAAAGCAGTTCGCCGCCTTTGAGCAGGATTTTGCCTTTCAGCCCGCCGATCTGTGCGAGCCGGTTCTCCTCATGCTCGGCGAGCAGGGCGGACTTGAACTGGTCGAACGGCAGGACGAGCTGTTTTTTTCCTTTGGCTTTTTGCAGCGCGAACGGAATGCCGCCGATGATGACGGTATGCTCGTCCTTGCCTTTCTTGGTCTTGCCGCCGAACCGTCCGTCATCGCGGCCGATCGTGTCTTTTTGGTCGCGGAAGTCGCCGCCGCTGTAGGCAAGGTTTCCGGTGAGCGCGCGCCCGTGCTTGCCGCGCGCGGCATCCAGCCGTCCTTCCAGATCGGGCGAGATGCGCTGGAGCANGGTGCGCGTGAGCGGCGACACGCTCATGGCGAACATCCGGCTCGTCCGCACGATCTCGCCTGCCACGATGAACAGCGGGCCGTTGCGGAACATGCTGGAGCCGGGGTGGATGGTGATATGGTCGGCGGTGAGGCTGCGGTAATTTTCCCGTCCCTCGCGCACGCACACGAACTGGATCATGCCCGCCGCAATGCAGCACAGGTAATCGTCCATTGAGCCGCCGCCCGTGATCGGAAAGCCGAGCGCGGACACTTCGTCTTCCAGCTGCTGCTTGATGTTGGCGATTTCTGCCATCACTTTTTCGTCCAGATAATTGTTCTTGCAGAACCGCTCCTGGTTTTTCATGCTTTGGTACGTGCGGAACAGCCGGACATACGACACGAAATCGCCCTGCAAGTCCCGGAACGCGTGGTGCGCTTTGCGCGCGTCCATTTCTTCTCCGGCCGGCAGCACGAACGGCGACTGCGCGCTCAGGAATGCCGCCGCAATCAGCGTCTCTTCCAGCACGTCGGGGTAGCGGGTCATNCTTTCTACGNGGATNCNGCTCACGCGCGGCTNAAGNGGGAATTCGGTCATCAGCTTGCCGACGGNAGAGAGCGTGCGGTCGGGGTTGAGCGCGTTGAGCAGGTTGAGCGTGTCAATCGCGCCCAGGATGCCTTCTTTTCCCGGCGGCGAGATGAAGTCGAACGACTCGAAATCGGTGATGCCCAGTTCCGCCATGCGCAGGACGACTTCGCTCAGGTCGGTNCGGTAGATTTCTTCGGTGGTGTAGAGCTGGCGGCTCTCAAAATCGTCGCGGCTGTACAGGCGGTAGCACGTTCCCGCGCAGGTCCGTCCCGCCCGCCCGCGCCGCTGGTTGCAGCTCGCCTTGCTCACGGGCGTTTCGACCAGGCTTGACGTGTAGGTGCGCGGGTTGTGGAAATTCAGCTTTGCCAGCCCGGAATCGATGACCGTGGTCACGCCGTTAATCGTGACGGACGTTTCGGCGATGTTGGTGGAGACGATCACTTTCTTCCTGCCGAACGGCGCGGCCTCGAAGACGCGTTCCTGTTNTTCCNTGGGCAGTCTGCCGTACAGCGGAATGATGTGNAGTNTGCTGCGGAACGGCGCGTGTGCGAGGCGGCGCACGCAGTCGCGGATGATTTTTTCTCCGGGCAGGAACACGAGGATATCGCCGTCGTCCTTGCNCGCAATCACGCGCNCAATCGTCGTCTCCACTTTGCGCAGGATTGCCTCGCAGCCGCTTTCGGTCGCGGTGGTTATTTTGACGGCGGGCGGGTCGTAAATCATCGTGACGGGGTACGTCACCGTGTCAATCGTCACGATCGGGCAGCCGCCGAAATAGGTGCTGAACGCCTCCGCGTTCATCGTCGCGCTGGAGACAATGACTTTGAAGTCGGCGCGCTCGGCGAGGACGCGTTTCAGCAGGCCGAGCGCGAAGTCGATGTTCAGGCTGCGCTCGTGGGCCTCGTCCACCATGACGACGGAATATTTGGAGAGCCACGGGTCGAGCTTCATTTCTTGCAGCAGGATGCCGTCGGTCATAATCTTGATTTTGGTACTCGCGTCGGTCTTGTCCTCAAAGCGCATTTTGTAGCCGACCAGCCCCGGATAGTTCGTCTTGAGCTGCCGTGCGATGAATTCGCTCACGCTCAGCGCGGCGATGCGGCGCGGCTGGGTCACGGCAATCACGCCGTTTGCCGAATAGCCTGCCTCATGCAGGATGACGGGAATCTGCGTGGTNTTTCCGCTGCCCGTGGGTGACTGCACCACGATGACTTGGTGCGATGCGAGCGTGTCAAGGATGCGCTGTTTCTGCGCGTAGACGGGGAGCGTTTCGTAGTTTATTGCCATATCGATGTTTCCTTAATGGTTTCCATGAGTGCCTTGCGCTCGGCAAGGTAGGCTGCCCATTTGTCAAGCCCGGCGCGGCGCAGCGAATGGATAAGGTCGTCGTCCAGGAGCCGCAGCACGAACTGCCGGTCGGGCGCGATGTACGTGGTGATGAACTGCGGCGCGAGTTTTTCCACCGTGAGCGTCGGCCGACCGTTTATGGCGGGCGTTCTGCGCAGCGTGACGGTCATCAGCAGACCGTCGCCGGTATAGTCGCGGTCGTGGCCGGGGTTGCCGAACTGCGGGTCGGTGCGCTGTCCGCTGATAGTGTTGCCGTTGGCGTACATGATCAGCCCCCCGCGCGTCTCTGTGTCCGCCGGGACGATTTCCCAGTCTTTGACCACGTGCGCATGGTTCGACCACACGATGTCGGTGTCCGCGTGCGCGATCAGGTCGTGGTAGAACTGCCGTTGGTGGTCGGCGACGCTCCTGACATATTCCGGCTCGTTTGCATGGACGGAGATTACGAACACGTCGCACGGGTTTTCAGCGCGCAGCCGCTTCAGGTCCGCAAGGATCGTGTCGTGCCGTTTGCCTTGCGGCGGGATATAGTCGAAGTGACTCGCGTCGTTGTATGCGTTCACGATTTCCGTGAACGCGACGAACAATATCGTCCAGCCGTTTTTTCGGATGACTTGATAGGTGAGCGGCGCGTCCGCCGTCGCCTTGATGCCGCACGAATACACGTCCTTTTTCCCGCTGAAATAGGCGAGTGTCTGCTGCATGCCGTCAAGCCCTTTGTCGTTGGTGTGGTTGTTCGCGAGTGAGAACACGTCGAAGCCTGCGTCGATTGCCGCGTCGATATACGGGGCGTGCATATTGAACTGCGGGTACGTGCTCCAGGGGAGCCGGTCGGCGACGGGTGCTTCCACATTGGCAAAGGCAAGATCCGCCGCCGCAATGACCGGCGCGACGTCGCTCCAAATCGCGCCGAAGTTGCCGGGCTTGTAGTTGACGGAGTGCGCCATGATGTCACCGGCAAAAAGCAGGGTTATCGTGTCGCCTTCTGGCGCGTCGATGCACGTGCGCGCGTCGGCAAAAAGCGTGTCCGCCGAGCCATCTGATGTGGCAATCTGTGTGCTTCCGCAGGCGATGCACAGCAGCGCCGGGAAAAAGAGGACGGCTGTGCGCAGTTCAAAGCGTGTCATGCTCTCAGTATAGCCGAAATCGCGGGAAAAGTACACGGAAAAATCGCCTTGACCACCAAGCCGATTTCAAGGTATGCTGTCCTATGTTTGAAGTGAAAGACACCGATTTGTTCAATATGGAAGAAGACGATTTCGACACGATTTTGGCGGACGACATCGTTTTCCGCGGAACGATACGGTTCGCCAAGCCCTTTATGATTCGCGGCAAAGTCTACGGGGCGATCGCGGCGACGAACGATTTGGTGGTGGATACCGATGCCGTCGTGGAGGCGGGCATTACCGCCACGCGCGTGCTCGTCCGCGGCAACGTAAAAGGCGATATTTCCGCGCGGGACTTGGTGTTCGTGTCCGGGTCGGGGTCGGTGCTTGGCGACATTACTTCAAAGCAGGTCGTTCTGGAGCCAGGATCCCGCTTTTGCGGCACATGTACGATGACGGAGTAGCACGATGAGAAAACTGATTGTCTTATGCACGNTTTTTTTTGTCTCAGCCAGCGCGCTGGTCGCCCAGAAAGCGGACGCGCTCGATTTGTACCGTAAAGGCCGTTATTCCGAGGCGATAGCGGTCTGCGAGCAGGAAATCAGGGATAACCCCTATAACATCGACTCCTACTGCGTGCTGTGCTGGAGTCTGATCCGTAACCGTCAGTACGGGCAGGCAGAGCAGTACGCCCTTGAGGCGCGCAAGAAAAACAGCACGGATATCCGGCTGATAGAGGCGTTGGCGGAGGCGCGCTACTATCAGGGCAAGAACAGCAGCGCGCTTGAGATGTTCCAGCTGTATGTGACGAANGCTCCCGCGAGTGCCAGCGATTTTGGCTGGGCATATTACTACATGGGTGAAATTTATATGCGTCAGGCGCGCTATGAGCACGCTGATATTTCGTATACGATGGCGGTTCACGTCGAGCCGTCGCGGGCATTGTTCTGGACGCGTTGCGGTTATGCGCGGGAAATGACCAATACCTATGCTTCTGCGTTGGAAGCATACAACAAGGCGATTGAGCTGGACGCGTCTCAGGCAGATGCCCTGCGCGGCAAGGAACGCGTGTCCGCCCGCCTNCGCTGAACTTCTTTCGTTCTGCTTAAATATCGATGAACACTGTCCATTTTGAAACGTTGGGCTGCAAACTCAATCAGGCAGAAAGCGAGGGCGCGGCGCGTNCTTTTGTGGACGCAGGATTTTCCGTCACGNTGACGCCGCTGACCGCCGCCAGCGCCANGCAAGACGACGTGGTTNTGTGCGTGGTGAACACGTGTACGGTAACGGCGAAGGCAGAGCAGAAGGCGCGGCGCATTATCCGGCTGCTGCTGGCAAAGTGTCCCGCCTGTGCCGTGGTGGTGACAGGATGCTATGCCCAGCTCGACCGCCGCGAGATTATGGCGATTGACGGGCGGATTTGTGTGCTCGGCGGACAGCGAAAAGGTGTGCTCGCGGCCGTTCCCGCGCAAATACGTTCGGCAGGCGATATGACGGGTATCGCGCTCGCCCGGTTCTTGCAGGCGCAGTTTGATGCCCCTGCTTTGCAGCCCGTGTCGCCGTTCGCGCTGACGACGGACATGTTCTTGCATCACAGCCGCGCGTCGCTCAAGATTCAGGACGGGTGCAATGCCGCGTGTGCATACTGCCGCATCCGCCTCGCGCGCGGAACATCCGTGTCGCTTGCCGTGCAGGACGTGCTTGACCGCGTGGCGGCGTTGGAGCGTTCCGGGCAGGCGGAAGTAGTCATCACGACGGTGAACATCGCGCAGTACCGTGGCGCATGGCAGGACGGATTCGCCGATTTTGCCACGCTTTTGGAACTGATGCTCGCGCATACGCAGNGTATCGGTATCCGCATTTCCAGCCTCTATCCCGAAATCGTCACCGAACGGCTTGCCCGGATTATCGCGCACCCGCGTGTACGCCCGCATTTTCATCTTTCCGTCCAGTCNGGCAGCGACACGGTTCTGGCAAAGATGAGGCGACCGTATCGTGCCGCCGTCGTTTTTGAGGCGGTGGAGCGGCTTCGCCGGGCAAAACAGCAGCCGTTCCTTGCGTGCGACATCATTGCGGGCTTTCCCGGCGAGACGGACGAAGATTTTGCGCAGACGATGGCGTTGCTCCGAAAAACGGAGATGACGTTTGTGCACGNGTTCCCGTTCAGCGCACGTCCGGGAACGGAAGCCTACGCCATGCGCCCGATGGTTTCCAATGCCGTCGCGCGTGCGCGTGTCGCCCGGCTGGAAGCATACAGCAAAGAAGCCAAGACGGATTATATCAANGCCTTTGCCGGTGCGGAACGTGCTGCCGTGTGCGAGTCGGTGCGTCATGCGCCGGCTTCCCCGGATACCGTCATCGTGCACGCGGTCACCGATAATTTTCTGCATTGCCAGCTGCGTTTCCCCGTCGGTTCGCCCCATATCCCGCAGCCGGGAAGNGTAATCCGCGCNCGTGTCTGTCGTCCGCTTGCCGAAAATGAGAANACAGGCGAGAGCGACACGCTTGCAGAACGTGCTGAATNAAATCATCGTTCCTTTTTTGCGGTTTTGCCGTTTGCTGCGGTTGACACGATGCCGTAAAATCAATACAATACAAGAACATTCACACGATGAATGGATGGGCTATTAGCTCAGCCGGTAGAGCAACGCCCTTTTAAGGCGTGGGTCTGCAGTTCGAATCTGCAATAGCTCAAGGAAAAATGCCTCCCTGGTGGAGGCATTTTTTATGTCCGCATGATAATTTAAAATAAAAAACACGGGGATGCTTCCCCGTGTCGAATCACAAGGCGCGACCTTATTTTGAGTAGAATTCAACGACCATCTGGTCGTTGATCTGTACCGGGATTTTTTCGCGTTGCGGAACGCTTGCCAGTTTGCCGCTGAAACCGTCCTGGTTGATTTCAAGGTAGTCAAGCGGGGCATTGTTCGCGCCGAGGAAGGCTTTCTTGAACTGCTCGTTCTTGCGTGATTTTTCGGTAAGCGCGATGGTCTGACCGACTTTGACGTGCTGTGACGGAATGTTGACGGTCTTGCCGTCCAGCTCAATGTGGCGGTGGCTCACCATCTGGCGCGCCATGCGGATTGAGTTCGCAAACCCCATGCGGTACACCAAGTTGTCCAGGCGACATTCGAGCGCGACGATGAGCGCAGTGCCCGTTTTTTCTGCTGATTTGGTGGCCTGCTCGTAATAGCGGCGAAGCTGGCGTTCCAAAATGCCGTAATACGCCTTTACTTTCTGCTTCTCAATCAACTGCAAGCCATATTCTGAAGTTTTGTGAGTTTTTTTGAATGCAGGCGCGTTAGCTCTGTTCATCGCCTTAGGATGTCCGCTGACGTTTACGCCGAGACGGCGGCATTCCTTAAAGCGTGGGCTTCTTCTTGTAGCCATATTGTTACTCCTTTTCACAAATAAGAAGATGTTTTTGTGAAGTCCTAGCACTATAGCACAGAAAGAACATTTTGACAAGTGCAGGTGGCTGTGGTATCCTGTAGGATATGTTCAGCCTATTATCGTTCTATAAAGAGTTGGCGGTTGCCAACCGGCAGATGCTGAAAAAGAACCGGCGGATCGTGAACATCTATAATTTCCGCCTGCTGCGAATCCTGCTGGCATTCACGGCGGGGCTGCTGCTGCTGCTGACGGTGCTCGCCTATCTTCCGATGGTCGAGTATTTTTCGTTCGTGCGGTACCGGTTTTTGTTCGGCGGCGCGTTCGGCGTGATGTTCGTGCTGCTGCTGTTCTCGTTCGTATTCTCTGATATTGCGCTTGGCTGGACGATTCCGCTGTTGTATGTGTATATCGTGCTGATTTCTTCGTTTTCGGTCGCGGTGAATCTTATCAATGCGACGCAGATGCCCTATGTCGTCACCGTGGCGCTGATGCTCATCGTGCCGATGATGACGATTGACGGGCATCTGCGCATCATCGTGCTGGAATTCGTGCAGCTGGCGGCGTTCGTGTATGTCTCATGGTATTTCAAGGAGACGACGCTTTTTGTGATGGACTTGGTTCACTGCACCATGGGTACGCTCGCGGGCATGGTGATGGGGTTCGCGTTCCGCTCAAGTTATGTCGGCTATATCGATTTGAAGGAGCACGAGCTTGACCGCAACGTGGAGCTGCTCAGGGCAAAGAGCGAGGCGAAATCGTCGATTATTGCGAACATGAGCAAGNAAATCCGCGTGCCGATTACCACGGTGCTCGACTTGAACGAGCTGATTCTGCGTGAGAGTACCGAGCGCAACGTGCTTACCTATGCCACCGACATAAAATCGGCGGGCAAGACGCTTGTCGCCCTTGTCAACGATATGCTTGATGTGTCCGGAGGCGGGGCGGAGAAGCTGACAATCACGCCGCCGGAATATCGCCCGGAAAACGACGGGATTGGCGGGAGCGTTCCCGTTTCGGCGCGAGCGGCGGACGACTCTGCGGATAATCGCCCTGCTGCCGCTGAACGAGGTGTGTCCGGCGGGGCGATTCAGGCACCGGACGCACGTNTTTTGGTCGTTGACGACCTGAAAATCAATCTGGATGTCATTTCTGGCTTGCTCAGGCGGATGCGCGTGCAGGTTGACACGGCTTTGAGCGGGCAGAAAGCCCTGTCGCTGGTGGGCAGGCGTTCCTATCATCTGATTTTCCTTGACCATTGTATGCCCGGCATGGACGGCATTGAGACGTTGCGCGCGATAAAGGCGCTTGCGGGCAACCAGGGCGCGGCGGCTCCGTGCATCGCGCTGACGGCAAACGTCTCGACGGGCGCGCGTGATAGGTATCTTGCCGAAGGCTTTGTCGATTACCTTGCGAAGCCCGTGGACTATGGCGCGCTGGAATCCCTGCTCGCCGCGTATCTGCCCAAGGATTTGCTGAAACGCACTGACGGCGACGATCATGCCGGTGGCGAGGCCGAGCCGGGCGGGGACGACCTGTTCATGCGCGAGTATGGCAATGTTGCGGGGATCAATGTTTCTGCCGCGCTTGATTTCTGTGGCGATCAGGACGTGCTTGAGGGCGCGGTGCGCGATTTTTTTGATGCGATTGACAGACAGGCGGACGCAATCGAACGCTACTGCCTCCAGAAAGATGTCGATAATTATCGGATTTTGGTGCACGGGCTGAAAAGCTCGGCGCGGCTTGTCGGCGCGGAAAGCCTTTCCCAGGATGCGGCCTATTTGGAGCAGTGCGCGAAAGACGACAATCTGGAAGAAATCGAAGCGCGGACTCCTGCCCTGCTCGCCGTGTTCCGTGGGCTGAAAGAACCGCTGGCGCGGGTGCTGGCAGGATCGGGCGATTCGTCTGCGATGACTGGAGCGGAGCGGGCGGCGGCTGACGCGCAGCCGATGGATGCCGGGCAGTTTGCCGATGCGCTGTCCGCGCTTGCCGAATGCGTCGAGGCGGATGATTTCTGCGCGGCGCAGGACATCGCGCGCATGGTTGACGCATACTTTCTGCCGCCGGATCTTGCCGGACGATACGCGGACATACGGCGGGCAATTTTTGCCGCGGACAAGGTTTCCGCCTTGCAATTGCTCCGTTAATGAGGTAGGATAGGAACGATGGACACCAACAAGCGCATTCTTTTTATTGCGGAGAACGATCGGAATTTTCTCATCCGGGCGATGCTGAAAAGTCTCTCCGGCGCGGGCTATCAGGTGCAGCTCGTCCCGCCGGAAGTGTATCAGGTGACGATGATCGAGCATCATGCCGATTTTCCGAAGCTGTTCATTATTTATCTGGAAGGCTCGGAGAACAAATACGAACGCTTTTATTCGTATATCAAGCAGCTTATCAGCGAGCCGGGAAAAGGCCGCCATTTGTTTTTGATTGGGAATCCGGCGGAAATCACGACGGCGTACCGGATTATTCCTGCGGATTGCGTCACGCAGGCGTTTCAGCGTCCCGTGAATACCGAGGATTTGCTGCGCGGGCTGCACAGCGTTTCGGTGGAATATCGACTGGAGGAAGAGAAACGGAACGAATTCATCGATATCGATCCCGGACGCAAGACCATCCTGCTGGTAGACGATGATGTCGTGCAGCTGCGGGCGATGCAGCGGTGGTTTTCCAAGCGGTTCAACGCGTTTGCCGTCAATTCCGGCATGGAAATGGTCGCGTTCCTCAAAAAAACGCCCGTGGATTTGGTCCTGCTTGACTATGAGATGCCCGTGCTGAGCGGGCTGGACGCGTTTCAGATGATAAAGAGCGAGCCTGCCACGGCAAATATCCCGGTCGTATTCCTGTCTGCGGTGGACGACAAGAAGACCGTCATGTCGATTATCGCGGCAAATCCCGCGGGCTTCTTCCTCAAGACGATGCCGCCGGTCATTCTGGTGCAGAAAGTGGTCGATTTCTTTGAGCATCCCGGAGAACGTCTCACGGAACTGCATAAAAAACATTCGCTCGCGCCGTATGATCCCAACTATGTGGAAGAACTGGACGGTGCCGACGAGCCGGAAGAACTGTATTCGTCCGGGAAAATTCCCCGGTAATATGCGGGAAAAGGAAATGTGTGATGTATAATATTGTTGAGCAGATTGAAAACCGCTATATNGCCGGATTTCGGAACGATGCGGTTCGCGCNTGTTACGCGCTCATNCCCTGCGGCCTGCGGCAGGACATCCTTATCCGCAAACTCAACTGCAAGCCGCAGGGCAACCGCAAGACGATAATTCGCTGGGGGTCTCCCGATCATACATCGCTCTGCTTCGTGTCCATGAGCAATATCACGGCTGATTCGGTCGAGCTGACCGTGNTTCCGACCCCTGANCCGACGAGCGCGGACGCGCAGTGGTACACTGAGGCGGGATTGCGCGGCGTGGTCGCTGATGACGGCATCATGAAAAAGCTGGTGTTCTATAAAAAGGCGGACGGATCGCGCGTGCGCCTGCGCTTCAAGCACCTGTCATGGGACGAGGCGGCGCGGATCATGCAGCCCGTGGTCATGTGGACCCGCAAGAACCAGAATATGACGCGGACGCAGCCGCTCACGAACGGTGTCGGGCTGAAAGAATACGAAATGATCGCGCTCATTCTGAAAACGGCGGGCGGTTCTGCCCGGCTGGACGACATCTGCACGGCGTATGCGAAGCTGTTCGGCTTTGCGCTCACGCCTGATCTTGCGGACGGCGTAAAAGTCGTGCTCTTGCAGCATTCGTCGGATTCAGACCAGTTTATCGGTGACAAGGATGTGTTCAGGAAAGCGGGCGGCGACGCTTGGGCGCTGCGCTGATTCCTATTGAAATTTCCCGCAAAAAGGGATAGGATTACATCGTTATCGGCAATATCACGGTGATAGGAGTATACAATGAAAGCATTGGCAATCGAAAAGATTATCGGTCGCGAAATCATCGATTCTCGCGGAAATCCGACGGTGGAAGTGGATGTCATTCTTGAGAACGGCGTGCTCGGTCGTGCGGCTGTTCCGTCTGGGGCATCAACGGGGGAGAATGAAGCCTTGGAGCTTCGCGACGGCGACAAAAAACGCTACGGCGGCAAGGGCGTCCTGAAAGCGGTGGATAACGTGAATAAAATCATTGCCCCCGCCTTGAAAGGCGACAACGTGTTCGATCAGCGTGCCGTTGACCTGAAGATGCTTGAGCTTGACGGTACGCCGACCAAGAGCAAGCTCGGCGCGAACGCAGTGCTGGGCGTTTCCCTGGCGACGGCGCAGGCGGCGGCGAAGGCGCTCGGCATTCCGTTGTACCGCTATATCGGCGGCGCAAATGCCCACGTGCTTCCCGTGCCGATGATGAATATCATCAACGGCGGCGCGCATTCTGACGCTCCGATTGCNTTCCAGGAATTTATGATCCGTCCGGTCGGCGCAAAGACCGAACGCGAGGCGATCCGCATGGGCGCGGAAGTGTTCCACGCGCTGGCGAAACTGCTCAAGGGACGCGGTCTTTCTACGGCTGTCGGCGATGAGGGCGGGTTTGCGCCCAANTTCAACGGCATTAACGATGCGCTGGACGCAATCGTGCAGGCGATCAAGGATGCCGGNTACAAGCCGGGCGACGACGTGAAAATCGCGATGGACTGCGCGGCATCAGAATTCAGCGTGGAGAAAAANGGCAAATTTTACTATAACTACAAACAGTTGTCAAANGGCACTCCCAAAGACCCCAACGGCAAGGAGCTTTCGGACGACGAGCAGATTGCCTACCTCGAATCGCTCATCAACGCGTATCCGATCGATTCAATCGAAGACGGCTTGGACGAGAACGACTGGGAAGGCTGGAAGAAACTCACCGCGAAAATCGGCGACCGCTGCCAGCTTGTCGGCGATGACTTGTTCGTGACCAACGTCAAATTCCTTGAGAAAGGCATCAAAGAAGGTGCGGGTAACTCTATCCTCATCAAGGTAAACCAGATTGGCTCCCTGACCGAGACTTTGGAGGCGATCGAGATGGCGCATCGTCACGGCTACACGACCGTCACGTCGCACCGCTCCGGCGAGACCGAGGACACCACGATTGCGGACATCGCCGTGGCGACCAACAGCGGGCAGATTAAGACCGGCTCAATGAGCCGCACGGATCGTATGGCAAAGTACAACCAGCTGATTCGCATTGAGGAAGAACTGGGCGATACTGCTGTGTACGGTTACAAAAAGTTGCGCTAGTATGGCGGACTGACTCATAAAAAGGATGTGCGGGGATTCCGCGCATCCTTTTTTGTGGCGTCGCGTTCGCATCTTGACTTTTCCGTCGATTTTCGGAACTATATTCGGTAACAAGAAAAGCGGATTTATGGAAACAGAGAATTTGTCCCGGTCATATCTTGAGTCGCTGTCTTCGGCGGATTTGATTCGTCTGGCGGACGATTACGGAATCGACGTGCCGGATGATTTGAACAGGTGCTTTATTATCGGCGAGCTTTTGGAAATCGCGGCGGAATTACAGCGGGAAAAAGGTGATGAGATTGACATCGTGGGCGATGAGACAATCGTTGTTTCCCATCAGCTTCCCGAATCATTCAACGAGACGCATATCGACGTGGTGCTGCGCAATCCTGTGTGGGCGTTCGTTTACTGGGACATCAAAGAGTCCGACCTTGCCCGCCTGCATGACGATATTGATTTTTCCGCCTTGCTGTTGCGCGTGGCGTTTTTTGCCGGTGAGCAGGACGCGTCCCCTGAAGAATCTTTTGACGTGCAGGTTTCGTTTTCGGACCGTGAGCAGTATGTGCTGCTTCCTGCGGAGAAACGGTTTTTCAGAATTGACCTCATGGCGCAGTTCAGCGGAAAGCCGGAGGAGCATCTGGCGGTTTCGCGCAAGGTGGCGATTCCTGTCGGCTCGAACGTGCTGAACGGCGGCGTTCCTGGTCGGTATGTCGCGCTTCCCGACTTGGTGGAGTTGTCTTCCATGGAAGATTTGTTGCGGATGCACTACGAACAGCATCGCCACTCGTTTTCTGCATAGGAATTGCGTATGGCTGGAAAGAATTTGGTTTTAGTGCTTGTCGCGCATCAGGGCTATATCCGGCATCCGGAGAACGAAGGCGATTACGTCGCGGAGAACAACATCTTGTTCGGCGCGATTTCGCAGACCTACCTGCCGCTGCTTGCCATGTTGCGTCGTCTGGAGGCGGACGGCGTTCCTGTTACATTGTCGTTGGTGCTTTCCCCGCCGCTGTGCGCGCTTTTGGACGATCCCGTCATTCAGCGGCAGTATATCGACTGGCTGGACGCGCGCATCGCCTTGGGCGAAAAAGAATGTGTGCGGTGCAAGGATGACGCGGTGCTGCTCAAGACGGCAGAGACGACGCTCTTGCAGTATAAGCAGCAGAAAGTCGATTTTACCGAAACTTACGCGCAAAATTTGCTCCGGCAGTTCGCGGAATTTGCACGGAAAGGCTATCTGGAGTTACTGGCGACGGCGGGCACTTACGCGTTTTTCCCGCATTATGCCGACATGGCTGAGGTGCTGAACGCACAGGTTGAGGCGGGGCTGTATGCCCATCGTCAGTATTTTGGCAGGCTGAGCGAAGGATTTTGGCTGCCGTACATGGGTTATGCTGACGGCGTGGAAAAAATCCTGCGTTCCTACGGCGTCAATTACACGATTTTGGACACGGCGGCGTTGCTGTTCAGTCAGGATATGCCGGAGACGGGCGTGTTTGCGCCGGTTCGTTCCCCACATTCGCTCGTGCTTTTTGGACGGGATTATGCCACGCCGCATGACATTACGGGCGAAAACGGTTGCATGCACAACGATGTGTACAAAAATCTGAACAAGGACATCGGATTCGATTTGGACGCAGGTGCGCTGGGCGATGTGTTTGCGTCCGGCACGGCGAGGGTGGCGACCGGCTACCGCTACTGGGCAAAATCGGGCGGAGCCTATGATGCGGACAAAGCCCGTGCGCAGGCAGAACGGGATGCCGCGCAGTTTGTCGTCGGCAAGAAGGCAAAACTGGAACGGGCAAACGCCTTGCTCGGCGGCAAAGACGCGTCGCTTTTCTGCGTGTTTGATGCCGCGCTGTTCGGGCAGGAATGGGCAGAGGGCTTGGACTTTTTGGAAGCCGTGCTGCGTCATGCGGACGGCATAACCTTTGTCGGCGGCGCACAGTTGACCGAACGGCAGTTTTCGCTCCCAAAAATGACACCGTATCCGAGTGCGGCGTGCGGAGCAGGCTATGGCGAAAATCTGCTCGACAGCACGAACGGCTGGATGCTCCGGTATACNCGCAAGATGTGCGAGCGCATGATCGATTTGGCGGGGCGATTTCCCGACGACACGGGATTAAAAGCCCGCCTGCTCAACCTCGGTGCGAAAGAACTGATGATTGCGCAGAGCGGCGAGTGGGCGGTGATGCTGCACGAGGANCGTTTTCCCGAATACGTAAAAGAACGTTTCCGCCGCAGCATTTCGGCATTCATTGCCGTGTTCGATTCGCTCGGTTCGAACACCGTGAGCACGGAATGGCTGACGCAGGTCGANCGCGAGGACACGCTGTTTCCCTGGATGAATTACCGCATCTTCTCAAGGAAAAAGTAATCGTCCGTCGGTTTTTTATTGCGCAATTTTCGATTTAGAATTATCATGAGGATACTATATTTCGGGATTTCGGGGGTGACTTATGGCATTTTCAGACGATTTGAAAAAATATATGGACATCGCCGTCGATAAGACGCGTGACGCATTCGGCAAGGGCAAGAAAGCCGTCTCCAAATTCGGCGACGACAGCGCAACACGCATCGAAAAGCTGCACTACGAAAAAAAGGCTCGCCAAGAGATTGCGACGTTGGGGATGCTCGTGTTCAAGGCATTTTCAGAAGAAAAAAAGGAATCTGTTTCCGTAAACGACGAACTTATTGCCGCAAGCCTGCGTACTATTGGAGAACTGAACGCAGAAATTGCCCGTCGGGCAGAATTGCTAAAAAAAGAAGACACGGAAACTGAAAATTTTGTAAAAAAGTGAGGGAAATTTTGCATTGGGTATTGACAGGGTGGCGTGGTCGGTGATATAGTCATCATTACCCGCCGCCTGGAGGCGGACGGGCGGATCTTTGAGAGGAGACGAGGGA
>WFLX010017838.1_pt1 | contig 17558 bp, 9 predicted proteins | sample 4967041 | NCBI WGS metagenome assembly WFLX01 (sample SAMN12857096, study PRJNA449069) | gut metagenome | isolation source: stool from male and female vole | host: Microtus ochrogaster | place: USA:Florida | collected 2017 | reverse complement strand
TCGACAACACTTCGAAGATGCTCGCGCCCACCGGCGACGACCTCTACCCTATCAACTACGCCAAACTGCTGGTTATCAATGACACCGAGAACGGCAAAGAGAGTGTTGGCGTCGCAGCCCTCGGCGGTGGCAGCGGTGCGGGTGGCAAACTCACAAGCTCCGCGGGCCAGATAATAATCAATGAGGATATTGACCTCTCGTCGGGCATTTCAAGCTTGGCCGGGAAAACAGTCACAATTGCCGGAGCCGACCCCTCGGTAACCGTGACTCTCGCAGCCAACTACGCCATTGCCAATGCCGGCGCTGCCGACACCCACATCACCGTCAAAGACCTCATCATTAAAGGGGTTCTCGACACATACACAAGCTATCCCGTTCAAGCCACAGCCGACGGGGCTTCTGTCGCACTCGAAAACGTCACTTTCCAAAACATCACCCGCGACAAAGACTATCTGATTCGCGCTAACGCCGGTGGCGTGTGGAGCCTCGACAACGTGACGTTCGACAACTGTTCTATCGTAAACGGCAACCCGCTGGTCAACACCAACAACGTGGGCTGCTCCATTTCGGGCGTGATCAAGGGCTTGTCACTGCGAATCCCCATCGGCGCTACCGTTGATGCCGAGGGGCTGAGTGCCGAGAGTGAGCCCATCGACCTGACCATCGCCAACTTCTACCACGATGCCCCTGTAATCACCAACTGCGACAACGAGGACCTCTTCACTCTCACCAACAAAGGCTGGTCACTGATGGCCGACAACGGGGGCATCAAGGCCCTCGAGAACTCCATTGTCACCGGCGTCGAAGAGGTGGCTGCCAACGATGAAGGCGAGGCTGAATACTTCACCATCAGCGGCCTGCCCGTTGCTGCCGACGCTCTCACCCCCGGCATCTATGTGTGCCGCAAGGCTGGCAAAGCCGCGAAAATCGCGATCCGCTGACGCTGGTCGCCTTCTCCCCCCTTCGTACCCCAATTAACGTCACGCGATAAGTGAAAGGTAAGAAAGATAGATAGATGCGAAGAGATGTGTCAGAATTCTTTTTTGACACATCTCTTTTCATTAATGAAGCAAAAAATCAATACCTTCGCGCTGTCCAACCGTATACCATGAAAAAACTTCTTTTTACCCTGCTNATACTCATCGCCTCGCTTGCTTCTGATGCCGCCGTTCACACCGAGCTAAAATTCAAGCAGATAGGCATTTCGCAGGGCCTCTCGCACGCCACAGTGGCAGCCATCGCGCAGGACGCGCGGGGCTATCTCTGGATTGCCACGCCCGACGGCCTTAACCGCTACGACGGCTACTCGTTCCGCGTCTACCGCCCCGAACAGGCCAACGAGGGCTCCCTCGCCGAAAACTCGGTGAAGCGCATCGTATTCGACAACAACGGCGCCATGTGGGTCAGCGGCAACNCCTCGCTCTCNCGCTTCGACAACGTNACCGAGAAGTTTCAAAATTTCATTTTCGAGGGCGACGNCGCCATAAGCGACATCCTACCCATCAACGACACCCAGATTCTCNTGGGCACTCTCGAGGGCATCTACACCTTCGACATCCCCTCAGGCTCGTTCTCCGAAGGTTATGCCGGGAAGGCCATCAAACTCCCCGTGTCNTCGCTCACCCGNCAGGGCGACACNGTCTATATCTCGGCCAAAACCGAGGGGCTTTTCAGCCTCGACCTCGCCAACGGCTCGCTCGCCCAGGTGAGCCTCCCGGGCAACCCCGAGGTGGCCGAAACGCTCCCCGACGGCAAATCCCTGCTCATTGCCACTGAAGGCCAGGGCATCATATCTCTCAACCCAACCACTGGCAAAACAACCGTTTACCGCGCCGGTGGTCCCGAAGGGCTCGGCTCGAACTATGTGCGCTCAATGGCGCGCGACTCCCAGGGACGCATCTGGGTGGGCACTTTCAACGGACTCGACATCCTCGACGCCGACCGAAAACACTTTTCCCACTACGGCGCGACCTCCCAGGGCGCCGAAAACCTCTCACACGAATCTGTGCGCCGCATTTTCGCCGACCACCAGGGGGGCATGTGGCTCGGGACATTCTTCGGCGGCCTCAACTACTACCACCCGCTGAAAAACCAGTTCCAGACACTGCGCCATTCGCCCACGCGCCCCTCGCTCAACGACAACGTGGTGGGAGCCATGACCGAGGATGCCGACCACAACCTATGGATCGCCACCAACAACGGCGGCGTTAACCTCTACAACCCCTCGAACGACAGCTATCGCCACTTCACCAAAGCCGACGGCCTGGGCTCCAACGACGTGAAGGCAATCTACATCGATGAGAAAGCCGGAAAAGTGTACGTCGGTTCGCACCTCGGCGGACTCAACGTNCTCGACAAGCGCACCGGCAAAATCTCNAGCCTCCCCAACGTTCCCTCCAACATCTACGCCATCGCCCCCGCGCGCCGCGAGGGCCATCTGTGGTTTGCCACCCTCGACCGCCTGGTGCTCTACAACATAGCATCCGGCACCACCGCCAGCGTNCCCACCAACGGTCTGCAACGCATCACCGACCTCTACCGCGACAGCCGCGGACTCCTCTGGGCCTCAGGCGAGGACGGCATGACGGCATTCCTCGAGGATGGCGACAGCCGGCTCACCCCGGCAGTCAAAGTGCCCAAGGAGATTAACGACTATCGACAGGGCGTGAACAACGTCTATCTCAGCCGCGACGGTCGAAACTACTACATCTCGACCAACAACGGGCTCATAAACTACAATGCCTCAAACGACTCAATACGCGACTTCACTACCGCCCACGGCTTGCCCAACAACATCGTCTACGGCGTGCTGGAGGATGCCAACGGCAATCTGTGGTGTAGCACCAACCGGGGCTTGGCTTTCCTGAACCCCTCGACCGGCGCGATCAGGGCCTACTCCGACCGCGACGGGCTACAAAGCAACCAGTTCAACCGCAAGAGCTTCCTGCGCAGCTCTGCCGGCTACCTCTNTTTCGGCGGCATCAACGGGCTCACATATTTCAACCCCTCGGTGCTCGAATCAAACCCCTACGCGCCCACGCCAATCATCTCGGGGCTGAGGCTATTCAACAACCCCGTCACCCCGGGCGACGACTCGGGCCTGCTCGACCGCGCGGTTTCCGAAACCGAAAAAATCACCTTCAACGCCGACCAGACGGTGTTCACCCTCGACTTCACCGTCTGCAACTATGTAGCGGGGAGCCACAACACCTTCTCCTACATGCTCGAAGGGCTCGACAAGCAATGGACCACCATCGACGGCCCCGGCTCGGTCACCTACTCCAACCTCCCTCCCGGCGACTACCGTTTCCTGCTCAAAGCCGCCAACAACGACGGCGTTTGGAGCTCAGAAGTCACCGGGCTCGACATCACCATTCGGCCCAAGTGGTACGACAGCTGGTGGGCCCACACCCTGTTCGCTCTGCTCATAATCGGCGCGATCGTCCTGGTGCTGGCTCTTGTCTGGCGCCACAGAACCCGCGTCGAGCGCGAGCGNATGGCCGACATNGACCGCCAGCGCCAGCACGAATTGAACGANATGAAGGTGCGCTTCTTCATCAACATGTCCCACGAGCTGCGCACACCCCTCACCCTCATCCTGCTACCGGTGCAGGAACTCCTCCAAAGGGCCACCGACAAAAAGATGGTGCAGAAACTCACAATTGTCAAGAACAATGCCGAGCGCATTCTGCGCATCGTCAACCAGCTGCTCGACTATCGCCGGGCCGAAATGGGNATGTTCAAGCTNAAAGTCGCCCNGGTAGAGGTCAACTCCTTGATGCGCAAGATTTTCGACAATTACGCATATCAGGCCTCGCGACGCGACATAAACTACCGGCTCGAAACCACCATTGGCGACGCTCCCATCCTCTGCGACCCGCAATATGTCGAGCTCATTTGCAACAATCTCATCTCCAACGCGTTCAAATACACCCCCAAAGGGCAGTCAATCGTCGTCACCCTGTCGCGGGGCGGATCGAAAGAGGCTCCCGCGGTGATTATCAGCGTGGCCGACACCGGCTGCGGCATCCCGCCCGAGAAACTCCCCCAGATTTTCACCCGCTTCTATCAGGTCAACGACCGCGCCGGTGGCAGCGGCATCGGCCTCTCCCTTGTGAAACGCCTCGTGGAGCTGCACCACGGCTCAATCGAGGTCAAGAGCGAGCTCGGAGCGGGCACCACTTTCACCGTCCAGCTCCCCGTAGGCGCCGCGGAATACTCGCCCGAGGAAATGGGTTCCGAAACAACCCCGGTGCCCACGACAGCGCTCGACGCGCCTCTCGACCTCCCCGAATTCGCCACCCCCGACTCCGATGAAACCGCGGCTGAAACAGCTGAAATCGAAGAAAACAGCCCCACCGGCGAGCGCGAAACGGTGCTCGTGGTCGACGATAACCCCGACATTCTCAAATACATCTGCGAAAGCCTCTCGGAAAGCTACAACGTGGTGCCGGCGGCCGACGGCCACAAGGCCATCCAGATTCTCGCGGCTCAGAACGTCGACCTCATCATCACCGACATCATGATGCCCGACATCGACGGCGTGCAGCTTTGCCGCACCGTGAAACGCAACTTGCGCACATCCCACATCCCAGTCATCATGCTCTCGGCCAAAAGCGACGTTGCCGACCAGCTCGGAGGCTTCAAGGTGGGCGCCGACGACTACATAGCCAAACCATTCTCGATGGAGCTCCTCGCGTCAAAAATTCGCAACCAGCTCCGCACCCGCCGTCTGGCGATACGCCATTTCACCGACTCTGCCGAAGAAATCAAGCCCGAAAGCGTGTCGCTCAACCCCCTCGACGAGGAATTCCTCAAAAAGGCCATGGCCACCATGGAGAAGCACCTCGACGACTCTGAGTTCTCNACCGACGCTTTCGCCAACGAANTGTGCNTGAGCCGCTCANACCTCCACCTGANNATGAAAGCCCTCACCGGCGAGTCGACCAACGAGTTCATCCGCCGTTTCCGCCTGCGCCGCGCCATGGAGCTCCTGAAAACTGGCCGCTACAACATCTCCCAGGTGAGCAACATGGTGGGCTACGGAACCCCCTCTTACTTCGCNACCTCGTTCAAGAAATTCTTCGGCGAGCTGCCATCTTCCTATCTCAAAAACGATTGATTCCACGGCCTCCACAGGGGGTAATTTTTGACCATTGCACATTTTTCGCTGTTTTTTGGCCAAAATTGCTATCACTTGTGGCATCTGCGGCATTGGTCGCGACATCTGAGAACGCCCGCGCCGCTTTTTTGAAATAATTTTGCATCATAACCAAACGCACTTAATCAGCTTTACCAAATAGCATGAAAANTATCGTAACCGCTGCAATCTGCCTCTTGGCCTCGTCGGCTCTCTTCGCCGCCGACCGCACTGCCGCCCCCGCCGAGGCTGCCGCCAACCAGCTCGCTTTCCAGGCCGGCCAGATCAAGGAGGATGGCCAGTTCCCCCGCGCGCTGTTCACCGACTATTCCATCCCCGAAGTCGCCTACCACCTCGAACGCGAACCAAAGGANTTCTACCCGCAAATCGAACTGCGAAACCACCCGACGCTCGAAAACTATCTCACCGTGCGCTATGGCGACTACGCCGACTGGACTTCGGGCTTCTTCCCCGGCTCGCTCTGGCTCGCCTACGAGCTCACAGGCCGCGACGACATGAAACAGCTCGCNGCGAAGTTCACCAACCAGCTCCTGCCCGTTTCCNACNTGACCACCACCCACNACCTCGGNTTCATGGTCAACNNCTCCNACGGCAACGCGATGCGCCTCGCCCCCAACGACNCCATCNAGGAGGTCATCGTACGCACCGCCGACAACCTNANCTCCCGTTTCGACCCCGAAATTGGCCTCATCCGCTCATGGGACTTCGGCCCCTGGAACTACCCGGTGATCATCGACAACATGATGAACCTCCAGCTCCTTTTCAACGCGTCGAAAATCACCGGCGACAACAAATACCGCGACATCGCCATCAAGCACGCCGACAAAACGATGCGCTGCCACTTCCGCCCAGACTACACCTGCTACCACGTCGTGAGCTACACCCCGCAGGGCGAAATCGAAACCCGCTGCACCTTCCAGGGCAAGAGCGACGATTCCGCATGGGCGCGCGGACAGGCCTGGGCCCTCTACGGCTTCACCGAGTGCTTCCGCGAAACAGGCCGCAAGGAGTATCTCGACCCCGCTCGCAATGTAGCCGCCATGATTATGAAGCGCAACGTCACTGGCGACCTCGTGCCCTATTGGGACTTTGATGCCCGCGACGCGGCCGACACCCCCCGCGACGCGTCGGCAGGCGCGCTCTACGCTTCGGCACTCATCGAGCTCAGCACTCTCGTGCCCGAAGCCGAGGGCAAAACCTACCGCCAGTATGCCGAAAGAATTCTCGACTCCCTCGCCTCGCCAGCCTACACCGCCAACCTCGGCGAAAACGGCGGCTTCGTGTTGATGCACTCCACCGGCTCGCTCCCCCACGGCTCAGAAATCGACACCCCGCTGAGCTACGCCGACTACTACTACCTCGAAGCGCTCCTGCGCNTNCGCCGCGTCAACGCCAACCTCCCCGCCGCCGACTGGGCCTCAATCAAATAACGNCCNTCCCCAACACCCCCCCAAAGCTTCTAAACTCCCAAACAAAAAAACCACTGTGCCGAGGCGTAAGCCGAGGTCCCTAAACCCCTAAACTCCCTAAACTCCCCCTAAACTCTTAAACTCTTAAACCCCTAAACTTCCCCCTAAACTCTTAAACCCTCCCAATCCAAACCTTGTTATTCTTGCAGACGTTTTAATCTAAAATGAGAGAATAACATGAGCGCGCGACCCTATACTTTCGACCGGGTGGTGAGAATCCTCGCCACATGTGCCGTGATTGTCGGAGCGGTTTGGCTGATAAACGTTTTGGCAAACGTTTTGCTACCATTCTGCCTCGCCTGCCTCATCGCCTATATCCTCGAACCCATCGTGTGCTTTGTACAGCGCGTGTTGCATCTCAAAGGGAGGTTTATCCCCATTCTGATCACCTTGTCGGTCGTCACCGCCGCAATCGTGGGGATTGGCTATCTCGTAGTGCCCTCGGCAATCGACGAACTGCACCAGCTCGAAGACATCATCAAGTCGGACCCCGAGGGGCGAAAAGGTATTCCCTACATCCCNGAGGACGTGATAAGGACCGTTTCNGACTACGTCTCNTCGCTGAATCTCACAGAGTTGCTTGAAAACACCCATTGGGGCACCATTCTCTCTACNGGNGGCTCGTTCATCTCCGCAACGCTCGATTTTCTGCTCCACACGCTCGAATGGCTCCTGACCTTCATCTACATAATCTTCATCCTGCTCGACTATCAGCACTTGATGAAAGGCTTCCGGCTTATCGTGCCGCCAAAGTATCGGCCTCTGGCCTACAAGATTGGNGACGACATCAAGGATAGCATGAACCGTTACTTCCGCGGGCAAGCCTTCCTGGCGCTCTGCGCCGCCGTTTTCTACTGCATCGGGTTCTCGATTGTGGGCATTCCAATGGCCATTGTGATGGGCATAACGGTCGGGGTGCTCTACCTCATCCCCTATTTCCAGTANGTCACGATAATCCCCGTGGCCCTCATCTGCTTCATCGTCTCGATGACCGGCGAGGTTGGTTTCTGGTCGGAGCTCGGCCAGTGCCTGATTGTCTACGCCGTCAGCCAGACCATCTGCGACTACATCCTCACCCCGAAAATCATGGGCAAGACAATGGGCCTNAANCCGGCGATAATACTGCTGTCGCTCTCCGTCTGGGGCACGCTGCTCGGGCTTATCGGCATGATTATCGCCCTGCCACTCACTACTCTGCTCATATCCTATTATCAGGAATATGTGCTCAACCGCACCGACGTCTCCCCGGCTGAAAAAGCCCAAACCGTCGACACACTGCGCGACATCACGAAGTCGGGCTCCGACAACACCCCCGCGAAACCCTGATTCACACTATATATATACGAAAAGCGGTGTGCCTCAATCAAGGGCACACCGCTTATTTTTTGTCGGATTCGCAGGGTTAGTGATCGCTAACCTTAGCGAACGGGGAGTTTCATTGTCTTACCGTCGATTGTCACGGCGTAAACACCGGGGGCGAGAGCCACTTCAACCGTCGCTCCGCCAAGATCGGCACTGTAGAGCTGCACACCGNCAACNGAGTAGATGCTCGCGCTGTTGGCTCCGGCGATGCGGATGCCGCCGGCAATCGCCACGGCTGTCGCGCTGTCNGCCACCGAAGCGTCGATCGAGGCGTCGCCCGCAACGATTGTCACGGTATTGCCCTTGGCCGATTCAACGTCGGTCACGGTGGTAACGTGGTAGGTGTAGCTGGTACCCTTCACCGCGGTTTTGTCAATGAACGAGCGGTCGGTAGCGCGGCCGAGNATCACACCGTCGCGATAAACGTTGTAGCCNGTCACATTGTGGAGGTCGGCGGCGCTGGTATACTTCACCGCGTCAATCATGATGCCAAACATGTCGGCGCTCACATAATTGATGGCGAAATACTTGGCATNGGCAGGCAGGCGGTATTCNAGGAATTCNCAGCCGAAGCGGGTCTTCAGGCGCGTCTNGATTTCGGTGAAGGCCTCGGGTGCGTTGGTTGTGGTGGAATAGAGCACGCGGATGGTCTCGGGATACTTTTCGTTGATGATGTTGTAGGAGAACGAAACGTAGCTGCCGGGCACGAGTTCGGGCGAGATGAGCCAGTCGTTGGCAGGAACAACCGGGTCCTCCTCGCGTACACGCTCGGGGCAGGTTGCAAGCAGGTACTTGTGACCGTCATTCGCTTCGAGGCCCTCGCCGACGCGCATGTCGTTCACCACAAGGAATGCCTTGGGGAGCTGCTCGTTGGGCATCACCTCGTTCTGGAACTTATAGACTGTCTTGCCNTCGCCGTCATAGCCGGTGAAAGCGCCGAGCTCCGNGCCATAGTAGAAATCTTCAAGCTGCTCGAACGACTCGGTGAGTGTCTTGTTGAGCTTCGGCTCGTCCCATGTGAGCNGCACACCTTCGCCAACGCTCTGGGCGCTGAGGGTGGTCACAACGGGGAGCTCGGGCAGGCGGACGTGGAACTGCGCCGCGAAAACGTCGTTCGAGGGCACTTCGTCAGCCGACAGGAGCTCGGCCTTAACTGTCAGCTCTTTGTCGATATGCTCGGCAAGCGGCGTGAAGCTCCAAGAGACATTCTTCTCATCACCNATGCCGAGGGTGGCAACCGACACAGTCTCGTTCGCGACCTCGGTGCCGTCGGGCAGGGTGGCGGTGAAGCGCACGGTGGGAGTCACGGCGTTGAAGCCGAGGTTGGCCACGCGGGCAACGAACTTGGCAGGCTCGCCTACCTGAAGGGCGCCGGCAGCCGTGATGTCAAGCACGGCGACGTCGGTGGCTGCCGAAACGGCAACCTGGTAGGAGTCGATGGCATAAACATAGTCGACATCGTCGAGGTAAACGTCAATCACGAACTGCACCCACTCTTGTCCCTGGAACTCAGCGGGGAGGGGATAGGAAACGTCAACCCAGTCGGTCGCGCTCGAGCAATTGATGGACCCGAGCTTGGTGAGGTCGGTTGTGTAGGAGCGAACGTAAACATCCATCATCGAGGCATACGACGAATAGCGCATAGCCTTGAGCGTGAACGCCACGTTGCTGAGCCCCTTGGTGGAGAATTTGGGGAATGCCACGCGGCCCATTGTCTCGCCTTCCGAGAAAGGATTGTAGGCCATAAGGGCGCTTCCGTTCTCGTCGGGAACGCAACCCGAGGGGTCAGAAATCATCCAGCGGCCAGAGTAACCTTCGGGGCGCAATATGGTCAGGGGGGTGTACTTCATATCCTGGTCATCGAAGCGCTCGATAGCCGGAAGCGCGTAGGGAGTGCCGAGCATGTCGGAAACATACACCGGGTCCTGGTCAACCCAGCTGATGTCGTCGGTGCTGATGCCGGCGGCGTTGCGCGGAAGCACTTTGAGCTTCACCGTGCGGAGTTTCTCACCCGGCTGCATGGTGTAGGTGTAGGTGCAGCTGGCGCCGACGGTGGTGTACTGGCGGTATTCGCCATCGGGGCCGTCGTTAAGGAAAATCACATAGTCAAGCTTCTTGTAGTCGACATAGCCGCCATCCTTTCCTTCAGTTGGAGGTGTCCAAGTGAGGGTCATCGACATATTGTCGGGGCTGAGCACAGCCGCGAGGTCGTGGATGCGCATCGGGAGCACCACGCCGGTGTAAACCGTCTTGACAATGGCCTCGCCGGGGAGCGCGCCATTAACGGTGATGGAGATTTCGTTGTCGCCCTGTTTTGTGGCAATAACCTGGCTCACCGCGGCGCCGGGGAGCGCCTTAACCGATTTCAGTTCAGATTCAGAAGCGATGATGGCGTTGAGCTCGGTGCCTTCGGGGAGGGGAGTGCCGTTCATCGAGGTGGTGGGCATGGTGAAAGCCACCGTTGCCGANAGCGCGCCGTTTTCGCCNGGGGTCACAGTGATGTCCGACGGCTGCATTGGGGCCGCGGCGCTGCTCTTGATTGCTTTGATTGACAGGTTTTTGAAAGTCGCGGGCCACGGGCTCACTTTGCCTACCTGCATCGGCGACACGCAGCGGAAACCGATGTAGTAGGTGCCGGGATCGCCAGGCACGGCAAACTGGATTGCCTGTGGATAGGGGGTGTCCTTAACCGGCGCGTAGAAGTTCTCGATTTTGCCGATCAGGGTGGTCATGGCCTCGACTGTGGGCGCTGTGCCGATATAGAACTCGAAGCTCGAAATGAACTGGTCGCCCTGCATGTTCTGCTGCATGGTGAAGGCCATTTCATAGTTCGACGACACATCCTCGAAACGAAGGCCGGGGGTGATGGCCCAGTCGTCGCTCGCCATTTTGTCGTTGCAGGGCGAGGTCATGCCCGATGCCTGGTATCTCCATTTCTGGTTATCAGCATTAGCGTCGATAAGGGTGAAGTAGCCGAACTCTTCCTTGGTCATTTCCATCTCCATCGGGAGGTCGACCGAGAATGTCATAGCCTTCTGCACAACCTTCGGCTTGGTGGCCGCGCGTTCGTAGCGCGCGCCTATGAGCACCGCCGGTATGGCAAGCATGGCCATTAACGACAGCGTCGCAAAGATTGACTTTTTCATTGGCAATTTGAATTGATAATTTATAAATCTATGGAAAAATGCAGGCAAAACCCCGTCTTGCCACGCACAAAGGTAGGAAATTGAATATAATTACACAAGCATTCGGCAATCAAAAGCCGAGTGCCCNTNCAAAAACCGCGCGAGCCGCGCCCTTGCTGGGTTGCGTTTTGATGGAGCAGNCGCGGTCGACAAACCNGCGGACGGNAGCCCCGGGGNCCCCCTCGATGTGTGTCAGTCGGGGAGGCAGAAAACCCGCTCGAGCGGTTTCCACTTCTCGGCCGAGGTTTGCCCNGGCTCGGCAGCCTGGAAAATCGACATATAGTCTTCCCATTCCTGCTGCCGCGGCAACGAGGCAAGGCGCCCCATCGCTTCGTCCCAGTCGAAGTCAAGAGGAGTCTCCACAATCATAAACGCCCGGTTGCCAAGCAGGTATATATCCATGTCGAGAATCCCCACCNGGCGGATACCCGCCACTATTTCGGGCCACACAGCGGCATGCCTGCGCCGATACTCGGCGATGAGCTCCGGGTTGTCGCGCAAGTCGAGTGTCTGGCAATAGCGTTTCACCCGGCATCCGTAGTCTTTAACTGCGCTTCCCTCGAATTTATTGTTCATAGTTCACTCTTTTTCAGTGTTCTGAACCGCTGTTTTCAACATCCGAGCATCTCCCCGACCCCCTTTATGGCTTCGACAGCATTCTGGTCGGCCCGGGTGGGCACCACGGTGGCATAGTTAAGCGGGAGCCAGTGGAGGTCGGTGTCAACAGCCTCGGGCTCTTCGTTAATCTGCTTCCCGGTGAGCCAATAAAAGGGCTTGCCGTGGGGGTCGGTGTATTCCTGGTACTCCTCGGTCCAGCGACTGCGGGCCGAGCGAACCACCTTCAGCCCTTCGATTTTCACCTGCGCCGGGAAATTGACATTCAGGCAAACGCCATCGGGGAGGCCGTCGCGCAGCACTCGCTCCGAAATCTCGGTCACATACGGCAGGCACTCAGAGAAGTCGGCCTGCAACGAATGGTGAAGCAACGAGAAACCCACCGAAGGGATGTTGTTCATGCACCCCTCGAACACCGCGCCCATGGTGCCCGAATAGATTGCCGAATTGCCGGCGTTCGAGCCGTGGTTGATGCCGGCGAGCACCAGCGAGGGNCGGCGCGGCACAATGTTGTGCATCGCCAGCTTTATGCAGTCGACGGGGGTGCCGGTCACCGAGCGCATCCGGGCCCCGTTGTAATCGGGGTGCTCGATCACCTTGATCGGTTCGTTGACCGTCATCGCCGACGACTGCCCCGAATGTGGAGCGTCGGGAGCCACAACCCACACTTCGCCCAGGTGAGCCACACAGTCAACAAGGCAGCGCAACCCCTTGGCATTAATGCTATCGTCGTTCGNAACCAATATCAGCGGTTTTTCCATAAGTCACTAATCTTTTCAATTTTTGGCAAAAATACTGATTTTTCGCGAAACCGCCCTCCCCCACCCTCGCGAAAACACCTTAGCGGCCCCGCGAATCGGCCCTTGTCGCGCACATCGCCGCGCACACGCGCCTCGTTGGCCATAAATTTTCCCCTTTTTACCATTTATTGCTCAGAATTTTGTAACTTTGCGCCGCTATTGTGTGCCTTTCCCAAAAAAGGCATCACTAACGCACACTTTTAGATTCTGATTACAGCGCCATCCAACGGCGCCGCGCAAATATAAAACCCAATCGATTAACCTCTTTACGCTTACAATAGTTATATTATGCGACTCAAATACCTCGCGACNGGATTNATTGCCACCGCCCTGCTTCTGGGTTCCTGCTCAACCCCCAAAAACATCACTTATTTCCCCGACCTCACCACCGGGTCGATGGTTCAGGCGGGCAAAATCCTCGACATCCGCGTAAAACCCGAGGACAAACTCTCGATCACCGTCAGCACCCAGGACCCGGCACTCTCGAGCCTGTTCAACCTCGTGACAGTGCAGAACAGAATCGGAAACACAACCACGTCGACTAAAATCACCGGCAACGCCACCAGCGCCGGCAGCGGCCAGGTTTCCTACTACACCATTGACTCTTTCGGCGACATCAACTTCCCCGTGCTTGGCAAAATCCACATCGCCGGGCTCACCCGCGAGGAGATTGCAGAAAAAATCACCGCCGAGTTAGTGAAGTCCGACCTCGTAAAGGACCCCATTGTGACTGTTGAATTCGCCAACACCGGCATTTCGATCATCGGCGAGGTCAAGTCGCCGGGCAGATATGAGTTCAACAAAGACCACCTGACCGTTCTCGACGCTATCGCGATGGCTGGCGACCTCACCATGAACGGCGTACGCGACAACATCCTCGTAATGAGAAACCTTGGCGGCGGCCAGCAGGAAGCCTACAGAATCAGCCTCCTCGACGCGCAAGCCCTCGCTTCGTCGCCCGTCTACTACCTCCAGCAGGACGACATCATCTATGTGGAGCCCAACGACAAGGCCAAGCGCGAAACAACCCCCAACGGCAACTCGCCCTTCACCCCCTCGTTCTGGTTCTCCATCGGCTCTTTCGCGCTCACTATCGCAACGTTAATAATCACTCTCACACGATAACACAATGGCAGAAGCTCAAGACACTCAGAAAAAGAATTCCAAGAGCGACCTTTCATCGGGGATGATGCCGATCACCGACATCATTTTCCTCACCCTCCACAAGTGGCCTTGGATCATATTGTCTATCGTAGTCTGCGTTGGAATAACCTATTTCAACCTTCTCCGCACGCCCAATGTCTACACCCGCTCTGCCGAGCTGCTGATCAAAGAGCAAGCCAACTCGAGGTCGAAAGGTGGCGACGAATTCACAAACCTCGGCCTGTTCAAACCGAGCTCGAGCATACCCAACGAAATTTCCAACCTGAAGGCCAGAGACCTCATGGCCGAGGTTGTGCAGCGACTCGGGCTCGACATAAACTACTACTTCGAGGGGCGCTTCCGCAACGCCGTTGCCTACGGAAAGGATTTGCCCGTGAAAATTTCGGCGCCCAACTTCCCCGACGAGGGCTCGTTCTCGCTCAACCTGCAAGTTGACCGCGACAGCACCGTGACAATCGAGAACCTGTCGATTTCGGGCAAAGACGCTGCCGACGGCGAATTCACCGGCAGGCTCAACGACTCGATCGACACACCCCTGGGCAAAGTGCTGGTGTCGCCCGAGAAGGCATTCGCCAACTGGGGCAATGTGAAGCTGCTCGTGAAGAAGAGCCCCTTCACCGCCACCCGCGACTCCTACAACGGCCGCCTCAACGTGGTCAACTCTGAGGAGAAAAGCTCGGTGCTCACCCTCACCATGGCCGACCAGTCGATTGAGCGCGCCGACGACGTGATCAACACCCTGATTGGAATCTACAACGAAAACTGGATTCGCGACAGAAACCAGATTACCCTCTCAACCTCCGACTTCATCACCGAGCGCCTCGGCGTGATTGAACGCGAGTTGGGCAATGTCGACTCAGACATCTCCTCGTACAAGAGCGCCAACCTCATCCCCGACGTAAACGCCGCCGCCTCGATGTATATGGGGCAGAGCCAGCAGACCCAGGCCCAGATTCTGGAAGTGAACAACCAGCTGACGATGGCCCGCTACATACGCTCGTACCTCGCCGCCGACAACGAGCACAACCAGCTGCTCCCCGCCAACACCGGCCTGCAGAGCTCCAATGTGCAGTCGCTCATCGGCGAATACAACAACACGTTGCTGCAGCGCAATTCGCTGGTGGCCAAATCGTCGGAGAAGAACCCCCTCGTGGCCCAGCTCGACGAGCAGCTGACCGCCCAAAGGCAGGCTATCATCCGCACTATCGACAACGAAATCATCGCCCTCAACACACAGCTGACCACGCTGCGCAGCAGCGAGGCACGCACTATGTCGCACCTCGCCTCGAACCCCACCCAGGCCAAGAACCTTCTGTCGGTTGAACGTCAGCAAAAGGTCAAAGAGTCGCTCTACCTCTTCCTGCTGCAAAAGCGCGAGGAAAACGAGCTCTCGCAGGCGTTTACCGCCTACAACACCCGCGTGATCAACCGCCCGGGAGCCTCCGGCGTGCCCGTCACCCCCAACAGGTCGAGGTCGCTTCTCATCGCGTTCTTCGTCGGGTTGGCTCTCCCCTTCGGCCTCACCTACCTGAAAGAGATGACCAACACCAAGATTCGCGGCAGGAAAGACGTTGAAAACCTGGCGGTTCCGTTCCTGGGCGAGATACCCGAATACGCGAGCAANTCNGGCGCCCAGCCCGAGGAGCACGCCCTGTTGGTGAAAGCCGGCAAGCGCAACATCATCAACGAGGCATTCCGCGTGCTGCGAACGAATGTGCAGTTCATGTGCAACAACGGAGCCGGCGACGGTGGCACGGTGATCGCGCTGACATCGTTCAACCCCGGCTCGGGCAAATCGTTCATCTCGATGAACCTGGGCAAATCCATCGCGCTGAAAGATAAGAAAGTGCTCGTTGTCGACGGCGACATGCGCCACGGCTCGACCTCGGCCTACGTCAATTCGCCCTCGAAGGGTCTGGCCAACTANCTGAGCGGAGCCGAGAATTCNATCGCCAATCTGATTGTCAAGGACTNCACCTGCGACTCGCTGTTCATCCTACCCGTCGGCCCGATTCCGCCCAACCCGACCGAGCTTCTCGAGTCGCCGAAATTCGCCGAGCTCATCAAGTATCTCAAGGCGGCATTCGACTATGTGATTATCGACTGTCCGCCCATCGAGGTGGTTGCCGACGCGCAGATTATCGACCAGTATGCCGACCGCACCTTCTTCATCCTCAGAGCCGGGCTGCTCGAGCGCTCCATGATTCCCGAACTCGACCGCCTCTATGAGGAGAAGAAGTTCCGCAACATGGCGTTCATTCTCAACGGCACCCGCAACGACCAGAGCCGCTACGGCTACAGCCACTCATACCGCTATGGCTACGGCTACGGATATGGCTACGGCTACAACTACGGATCAAGCGACAGCGACAGCAAGAAAACCAAATAAGGCCCCCCGAACCGCGCAAGATTGCCAATCAAACGGTTTCGATTGGCAATCTTGCGCGATAGTCTTAACTATCGGGTATCGGTCAACCGGGTACACAGGTTTTCGGGANTATTCGCAGACGNGGAAGGCCTTAATTATTNATCTAAAAGAAAGGAGACAAAATGCAGCCACTGAAAAGGGCGGCCGTATGGTATTTTTCAAACGAAGCACTGCCATATTGGACGATACTGTTTTTGGATTGTGCCATGCTGCTTGTGGCTGACTATTTTGGCGTGGCGGTCACACACGGCCCGCTTTACGTCATAAGCAACTTTGTGACGCTACTGTGGGTGTTCATGTTCTACATGATATTCTACCTCATAGGGTTCAGGCTGTTCCACACCTACGCCGGCGTGTTCCGCTTCTCGTCGTTCGTCGACCTGAAGCGGGTCGGCTCTGCCATGATCGTCGGGCTGGTGCTATCCACCGCGTTCCAATACATCTTCCACCCCGGATGGCTCCTTCACATAAGAATCGCGTCGATGGTGCTGTCGATGGTGGTGGCCACNCTCATGATGTGCACNATCCGCGTATGGGTTAAAAGCCTCTATGACCGCCTCATCCACGAAAGCCGCGACCTTCGCTGCTACATCTACGGAGTGCGCAAAGGGGGCATAGCGCTCGCCAAGAACATCAACAGCCAGGTGTCGAGCCCTTACATAATCAAGGGATTCGTAACCGACTGCGAAGACATGATTGGCAAACAGCTGTTGGGCGTCACCGTCTACCCCAACAACAAGGAGCTGCCCGAACGGATGAAGCAACAGAAGGTCGACTACCTGATTGTGTCGCCGCTGAAAGTCGACGCCCTCCGCGCCAACGACGCCATGGTGAACCGGCTCATCGAAAGCGGCGTGAAAATAATGATGATTCCCGACGCCCGCGAGTGGGACGGGAAGTCGGACCTCAGCTACACCCAGCTCAAGGAGGTGAATGTCGAAGACCTGCTCCCCCGCGACAAAATCGAGGTCGACATGGACGGCATCGGCAACATGCTTCGCGGCAAACGCATCCTCATCACCGGAGCCGCCGGCAGCATCGGCTCGGAAATAGTGCGCCAAATCGCGCCCTACGAACCAGCCGAGCTCATTCTCATCGACCAGGCCGAAACGCCCCTCCATGACATACGCCTGATGATGGCCCGCGACTGGGCTGACATCCACACCCACACAATCGTGGCCGACATAGCCAACGCCCGACGGATGGAGGAGATTTTCGGCCACTTCAAGCCCGAATATGTGTTCCACGCCGCGGCCTACAAGCATGTGCCGATGATGGAAAACAACCCTTCGGAGAGCATCGAGAACAACGTTAACGGCACCAAAATCATTGCCGACCTGTCGGTGAAATACGGCACCCGCAAATTCGTGATGG
>WFLX010172247.1_pt1 | contig 17559 bp, 18 predicted proteins | sample 4967041 | NCBI WGS metagenome assembly WFLX01 (sample SAMN12857096, study PRJNA449069) | gut metagenome | isolation source: stool from male and female vole | host: Microtus ochrogaster | place: USA:Florida | collected 2017 | reverse complement strand
GATATTCTTGGATGCATATATAGGTATAGTCTGTATTGCGTGGGTAGGAGGTAATTATGTACGACAAACTGACAGAGAGTGATATACGGAAGATGGAGAAGGAGATCGAGCATCGGCGGCTGGTGGAGCGCCCCAGGCTGCTGGAGGATGTAAAGGAAGCACGGGCTCATGGGGATCTCAGCGAGAATTTTGAATATTATGCGGCAAAAAGAGAAAAGAACCGAAATGAGAGCCGCATCCGCTATCTGGAGCGGATGGTGCGCACGGCCGTTGTGATCTCCGACGATTCCAAGGCGGACGAAGTCGGTTTAAATAATACGGTCACGGTTCTGTTTGAGGAGGAAAATGAGACGGAAACCTACCGCATTGTAACGACGGTGCGGGAGGATTCCCTGAACGGGCTCATCAGCAAGGAATCCCCGCTTGGTGCGGCTTTGATCGGGCACCGGGAAGGAGATCGCGTGCGCGTGCAGGTCAGTGCCGATTATGCGTACCATGTACAAATTCAAAAGATCGAGAAGACAGAGGATGACAGCAACGACAGAATCCGTGGATTTTAGTGGCAGGTAAGGTTGTCATATCTGTATGGCTGAAGAGGATATTTTACAATAAGGGGGGAAAACAGTGCGTTTACAGGATTTAGAACGATTTGAACAGATTGTGATCCAATGTCACGATAATCCCGATGCGGATGCCATTGCATCGGGATTTGGTCTTTATCGCTATTTTACGGAAAAAAGAAAGCAGGTTCGTTTTGTATACAGCGGACGGAGTGAGGCCGGGAAGAGCAATTTAGTGCTGATGCTCTCGAAGCTGCAGATTCCGGTGGAGTATGTAAAGGAGCTTGCGGCGCCGGAGCTTTTGATCATGGCGGACTGTCAGTACGGAGGCGGCAATGTGACGCGCTTTGAGGCTGGGACGGTGGCGGTCATTGATCATCATGAGCGGGATGACAGGGCGGCGCTTTCTGAGGTTTCCGATGCATTTTGCGAGATCAAAAGCAGCTACGGAAGCTGCGCGACCGTTGTGTGGCAGTTATTATCCGAAGCCGGATATGAAGTCAACGCGGATTTGGAGCTTGCGACGGCGCTCTATTACGGATTATATATGGATACGGGGCAGCTTGGCGATATCTATCATCCGATGGACAAGGATATGCGGGATGCACTGCATTACGACCGGGGCATTTTTTCACAGTTAAAAAATACAAACCTGTCCAGCAGGGAGCTTGAGATTGCGGGCGACGCGCTGCTCCATCACCACATCCTTGAGGAGTTCCATTTCGCGATCGTGAAAGTAAAGCCATGCGACTTAAACATTCTCGGCATCGTGAGCGATTTTGTGCTCCAGACGGACGTTGTCAATACCTGTGTGATCTACAGCACGCTTTCCGACGGCTATAAGCTGTCGTTTCGCAGCTGTGAAAAAGAAATCAAGGCGAGCGACCTTGCTGCATTTTTCACGGAGGGGATCGGTTCAGGCGGCGGTCATGCGGAAAAAGCGGGTGGTTTTATCCGTGCGGACTTATTTGAAAAGAAGTATCCGGACGATCAATTAGAAGCGTATTTTGAGCGACGGATGGCGGCGTATCTGAAAAGCTACGAGGTCATTTATGCGAAAGAGTATGAGATTGACCTATCCGATATGAAACGTTACCGCAAGAAAAAGCTGCCGACTGGGTTTGTGGAGCTTAGCGGGATTTATCCGGTCGGCACGCCGCTTTTGGTGCGCACACTGGAGGGGGATCTGGAAATTAACGTAACGGATGATATTTATTTGATGGTCGGGATTCAGGGCGAGGTTTATCCGATCCGCGCCGAGAAATTTGCGAGAACCTACTTAAGAACGGACGAGTCGTACACAGTGCGGACGGAGTATATTCCGAGCGTACATAACCGCCTGGACGGGAGCGCCCAAAACGTATCCGGCTTTGTAAAAAGCTGTGTGCCGACGGGGGAAACGGTCGTCTATGCGAAAAAAATAGACCGTCAGATGAAAATTTTTACCGCTTGGGACACCGTCAACTATATGTCCGGCGTACCCGGCGACATGATCGCCGCCAGAGCGGACGATACGCATGATATTTACATTATTGAACAGCACATATTTGAGCAGACTTACGAGGACGTATAAATGGAGAAGGACGTGTTACAGGAAAACGGAACAGTACAGAAGAGCGAAATCGCACATGAAAATGCAACTGTGAAGGGGAACGATGCAGCGGCACAAAAGAACGAGGACGGAGCGTTTCGCTACGACGCATTTATCAGCTACCGCCATGCGCCGCTCGATCAGTATGTGGCGCAGACGTTGCAGCGCAGATTGGAGAGCTTCAAGGTGCCGAGGCTTGCCGATAAGGAGACAAAGGAGCTGGGCAAAAAGAGCATCCGCCGGATATTCCGGGACAGGGATGAGCTTCCGCTTGCGGGCAATCTTTCCGAGCCGATCATGGAGGCGCTTTCTACTTCGGAAAACCTGATCGTCATCTGTTCGCCGCGCATTTTGGAATCTCAGTGGTGCAAGCGGGAGATCGAGACGTTTATTGCGCTTCGCGGGATGGATCATGTGTTTGCCGTGCTGATCGAAGGGGAGCCGGATGAGGCATTTCCCGAACCGCTTCGCGTGATCAAAAAGGAAGTTGTGGGAGAAGACGGATCCGTCACGGTGCAGGAAATCCCGGTCGAGCCGCTGGCGGCGGATGTGCGTGGAACCTCAAAAGCAGAGGTAAGCAAGAAAATCAGGCAGGAGATGTTGCGCCTTGCCGCACCGATGCTTGGCTGTTCCTACGACGATCTGCGTCAACGGCATAAAATGAGAAGGCTGAAAAGGATGCTCGTATCGGCGGCTGTGATTGCAGGCGCGCTCTTTTTATTCGGTACGTTCAGCGCCTATCAGGCGTTTCGGATNAAGCNGCAGTCCGATCACATTACCGCNCNGTCGCAGGAGATCAAGACGCAGTCCGAGGAGATNCTTGCGCAGTCCGAGGAGATCAAGGCACAGTCTGAGGAAATTNAGGCGCAGGCNCAGTCCCTATTTGCTTTCCAAAGCCGTTCGTTAAGCCAGACGGCGCTTCAATTATATGAGAGCGGAGACAGACGGCGCGCGCTTTTGGTGGCGCTCGAAGGGATTCCGGAGGAACTTGATCATCCGGACAGACCGATCGTTTCACAGTCAGAGGCGGCGCTTGCCGAAATTCTTCAGGTGTATGCAAATGGCAGTGAACATCGTCCGTATGCGCTTTTTGAGCATGACGCGCAGACGGATGTCATGGCAGTCTCACCGTCTGGTACGCGTCTTGCCTCCGTAGACAGCATGGGACAGCTTTATTGCTGGGACATAAGGGAAGGCAGGCTTCTTGTCAAAGGGCAGGAGAGTGTCACTACGGATTTTGACATAGCACCTGTTTTTTTAGACGATGAGAGACTTTTATATATCGGAGAGGACTGTGTCGTATGTGCGGACAGCGGCGATCTGAGCAGGCAATATACGATTCCGGATCTACATATTATCGCGATGGCAGTATCGCCGGACCGCAGTCTGTTTGCCATTGCGCAGAACCGGAATGAGGTGGGGATCTACGATGTTGCGGATGGCACACTGGTCGCACTCTATGAAGACGGGCAGCAGACGGAGACGATCGGATGGGATCTGACATTTTCAGAAGACGGCTCCCGTGTTTTGTTTGAGGGTGCGTACGGGGACAATGCACAGGATGACTCTTTTGAGAGCGCGCGTCAGCGGGACGAGACGCGGGTGATTTCCATTGATGCGCGGACGGGTGCCGTGTTGGTGGAATATGAGGTTCCGCACCGGTATTTATCTTCAATCACCTGTACGTCGGACGGCGTCTGCTATATCATAGGGATTGGGAGCATGACGACTGGTGAAGCAACATTGGAGGTCAAACAGTCCCTGACTTGCTTTGAGGCCGACGGGCGTGTCCGCTGGGAGATCAATGACAGGGAGAGCAAGGGGGGACCGGTCAAACTGTTCGGGGATGCGGTCGTCTATAAAAGCGGCACGGATATCTGTATGGTATCGCTTGCGGACGGAACCCCCGTGCAGGAGCTGCATTACGCGTCAGAAGTGATGCGCTACTCGGTAAATCCTGAGAGCAGGCTGGTCGCCGTCACGCTTGCGGACGGAAGCATGCAGTTTGACGTGATGACGGATACAGGAACGGTATCCCGCATTTATCTAGAATCGGCAAATGAGTGGATGCTCGATATTACAAGCGCCAAAGATACGGTGATCCGGCAGCCGAGAGCTTCGAACCGCATTTATCTGTATCGTCTGGCAGTCGGCGCGAATGCGCGGGAGACTGCGGATACGGGACAGGTGTATTACCAATCGACGACGGACACAAGCAACAGATTGTATATTTATGATTATGAAGGGTACCTTGTCTATGACATGCGGACGGACGAAGTGCTGTATCAATACGACGCGGAAGCGAAGGATGAGAGCATACGCGGTCTGTATGCATTAGATGACTATTTTGTGGTCATCACAAAGACGGGGGTCCGGGTATGTGACGGAGCGACGGGTGAGCAGGTAGGAACGTACGAGCAGGCGCTGTATCGCTGGACGCTTGCGGGAGAAACGCTGTACGGTATTGCCTACGGCGGGAATTTTTATAAAATCGAGCTGCCGTCCTGTCAGATCAGCGAGATTTCGTCGGATTTCAGTCCGGATGAGATATTGATCTCGGGAGACGGATGTTTTGCTGTCGGCTATGATAACTATCAGGAAGACATTTGTGTCGATTTGACGAGCGGCGAGACGTGGGAGCTTTCGACATCCTGCAAACTGATGGCGGCAGATGAAAAAGGGGAGACATATCTTGCGGCGGACAATGAAACGATGCAGCTTGCGCGTTATCGTTTTGGAGAACAGGAGCCGCTCATGCAGATGGATGCGCAGCTCGCGTTTATCAAGAGAATCGGTTTTTCACCGGATGGGATGTCCTTTTATGTCTGCTATGCAGATAACCGTTTGGAGATTTATGATACCGACAGTTTTACGCTGTTACAGTCCTATCGGGATTTGGATGGCGTTTCGGATTGGAAAGCATTGGGCGAAGGACGTACGCTTCTCTGCGGGGAGATGGACAGTTCGGCGGATTCTTATATTTTAGATGCGGATTACAATGTGGTGTACCGGATTCCGCGCTGCAGAGCGGTTTCTGCGGAACTGGGCAAGGTTTACACGCTATCAGGAAAGACGCTGTATGCCTATCCGCTCTATGATCTTGAGCGGCTGGTGCAGGAGGCGCGGGATGTGCTCGGCGATACGGATGCGCTGACGCCGGAAGAACGAAGACTCTATTATATTGAGTAACGCATGTTTGCCGTCCGCTNCGGATAGAATGGTAAAAAGAAACACGAGCGCGGNCAGCGGATNTTGCCAAGACAGCCGNGCTGACACCGGNGGNAGCTTTGAAGTGGTTTGACTTACATTGTGACACATTAACGGCATGTGAGGAGCGGGGGCTTTCCATGTGGAGCAATACGCGCACGCAGCTTGATTTTTTACGGCTGCAGCAGGCGGGCGCTTCGGCACAGTGCTTTGCGGCTTTTTTGGACCGGGAGGTATGTGAGCAAAGGGGTGTTTCGCCATGGCGGCGTTATGAGCAGCTCAGGGATTTCTTTTTTGCAGCGTTAAAAAAGAATGAAGACGCGGTGCGTCTGGTGCGCACGGCGGGGGAGCTTGCGGACGCGGAGCGGGACGGCGCAGTCGGCGTGATCCTGACCGTGGAGGGTGNCGAGCTGCTTGGGGACGAAGACGGCGAGCTGCCTGCGTGNGGGGAAAGTGGCGNAAATGGTGAATTGCCTGCGTGCGGGGCAGGNGNCGAAAACAGCGGATGCCTCGACGTCCTGCACGCGCGTCTGCTGCGGATGTGGGAGGACGGCGTGCGGTTGCTCNCGCTGACGTGGAATTATGAAAACTGTCTTGGATATCCGAACGGGAGCGGGGGCGGCCTAAAGGCAGTCGGATACGAAGCGGTCGCATGTATGCAGGAACTTGGCATGGTCGTGGATGTCTCTCATTTATCCGACCGTGGTTTTTGGGACGTGATGACGGCGGCAAAAAAGCCTGTGGCCGCATCGCATTCCTGTGCGCGCAGCCTGTGTGGACATCAAAGGAATTTAACGGATGAACAGTTGCGGGCGATCGGTAAAAACGGTGGCATCGTGGGTCTAAATTTTCATGCGCCGTTTCTGAAAGAGAACGGCGTTTCGGGAAGCGTGGAGGAGGCGGCATATCATTTGCGGCATATCATTTCCTGCGCGGGAAGCGAGGCGGCAGCGTTTGGTTCGGATTATGACGGCATGCAGGGGGCGCCTGAATGGGGCGGCTGCGAGGGCATGCCGCGGCTCATCGAGGCGCTTTCTTCATACTTTGATGCGGATACGATGGAAAAAATCTGCTATCGAAACGCGGTGCGCCTGTTGGAAAATGATTGATTACCCCACCATATAAAGGAAAGGATGAAAAATCCGCACAGAAAACACAATATCTTGTAGCGTTNAAAAAAAAAATATGCTACACTATAACAGATAACTTGTTTGCCTATGACAAAAGAACATGTGTATTGTACGTTTTCTTTTGTTTCTGATAAAAGAGGAAATACAACGGATGAGTCTTCGGAAGATCACGGTATCCCTGCTTATGGGTATCCTGCTTTTTTCCTGCACGGCATGCGGCGGCGGTAAAAAAAGCACGAACCTTCAGGCGGGAATGGAATACATAGAAAGTGCGGAATACGATAATGCGCTTGCCTGCTTTGACGCGGGGGAGGCGGCGGGGGAGAACCGCGAGCTGATCTACCGCGCAAAGGGGATCGCGTATATCGGGAAAATGCAGTATAGCGATGCGGTCAGTTCTTTTTTGACGGCGCTCTCGTGCTGTGACGGCACGCTGACGGAATTAGAGTATGATATTAATTATTATCTGGCGACTGCTTATTATAAGAGCGGCGATTACATGAGCGCGTTTGATACCTACAGCGCCATCCTTGCCTTAAAGCCGAAAGAGGAAAAGGCGTATTATCTGCGCGGCATTGCGGCGATCTCCATGGGGTACCATGATCAGGCGGTCTCCGATTTTGACAAGGCGGTCAGCCTCAACAAAAACAATTACTCCATGTATATTGATATTTATTTGATCCTCGATAAATACGGCTATTCGCAGGAGGGGCAGACTTATCTGGAGAATGCCATGAGCGCGGGAAGCCGCAGTATGTCTGACTATGATAAAGGGCGTATTTGCTATTACATGGGGGATTATGAGAACGCCTGCACCTATCTCGATAACGCGAACAAGGCGAGTACGAATGAGACGATCGTGTTAGAGCTCGGTAAGGCGTACGAGGCGACGGGGGATGTGAATTTTGCTGCGTCGATTTATGTAAACTACCTGTCCAATTACGGAGAGAGCGCGCCGATCTATAATCAGCTCGGAACGTGTAAGCTTGCAACAGGGGATTATCAGGCGGCGCTTAACGCAATCGAGAGCGGGATTGCCATGAACAATATGGATGTCATGCAGACGCTGAAATACAATGAGATTGTCGCCTATGAATATATGGGCGATTTCAAAAAAGCATGTGTGCTGATGGAAAATTATCTTGCAGCCTATCCCGATGATACGCGGGCGCAGAGGGAGTATGAGTTTTTGCGCACGAGATAAGAAAACAGGCGGCGGGGCAGCCGTGTGAACGGCAGAATATGGAGGAAGTGTGGAAAATAAATTTTCCACAAACGAACTAGTTCGTTTTGCAAATATTGTGCCTGCGGCATAGCGCATTTCATGCGCATTCAAGTTTGCAGGTTACGGAAAGGCTTGGGGATTCATATGAACGACTTATTTTTACGCGTCAAAGGTATTGTCAAAAAAGATGACAAGTATCTTGTCATTAAGAGGTGGGTGGATGACAGGATACCCGATCCGTTCGTGTGGGAGTTTTTTGATGGAGAAGTCCCGTACGGTGAAGCACCCGATATGGCGGTGCTGCATGTGATCCGCGACACGATCGGCGTAGAAGGAGCGATCGAAAAGATTGTTTACACATGGTCGCAGATGATCGGCGATACCCAGTGTGTGGGAATTGCCTATATCTGCAGCATTGAGTCGGAAGACGCCGCATTTGTGCTGCCGGAGGAGTTCGGCGGCTGGGCGTGGATCACGAGAGACCAGTTTGAGTCGTATATCGAGAACCGCTATGTGCTGAAGGACTTAGAGGGGGTAGAACTGTAACCATGATTCAGAAGCTCATTCAGAACATTCAGAAGACGGATGCGCCGATCGTGGTCGGCTTAGATCCGATGCTCTCCTACATACCGGAGCATATCACGAAAAAAGCATACGAAGAATTCGGTGAGACGCCGGCAGGAGCAGGGGAAGCGGTTTGGCAGTATAACAAAGCGATTGTTGATGCAATCTATGATCTGATCCCGGCGGTGAAGCCGCAGATTGCTATGTATGAGCAGTTCGGCATTGAGGGACTGATCGCATTTCAAAAGACCGTGGATTATTGCAGGCAAAAAGGTCTTGTAGTCATTGGGGACGTTAAGCGCGGCGACATCGGGAGCACATCGGCGGCATATGCCACGGCACACTTGGGACGCGTGCAGATCGGGACAAAAAGTTATACGGCCTTTGATGAAGACTTTGCAACGGTCAATCCTTATTTGGGTACGGACGGCGTAAAACCGTTCGTTGATGTATGCAAGGAAGAAAAAAGGGGAATTTTTGTTTTAGTAAGACAAGCAATCCGAGCAGCGGAGAATTTCAGGACCGCCTCATTGACGGTAAGCCACTTTATGAGCATGTTGCTGAGAAAGTTGTCCAGTGGGGGGCGGACTGCATGGAGGGCGGCTACAGCTTAGTCGGCGCCGTTGTGGGAGCGACCTATCCCGAGGAGGGCATGCGCCTGCGCAAGATCATGCCGAATGCCTACATTCTCGTGCCGGGCTACGGTGCGCAGGGCGGAAAAGGCGCGGATCTGGTTCATTTCTTTAACAAGGACGGGCTCGGCGCGATCGTCAACTCCTCGCGCGGTATTATTGCGGCATACCGACAGGAAAAATATCAGGACATCGGCGCGCTGAATTTTGCAGACGCGTCGCGTCAGGCAGTCATCGACATGCGCGAGGATATTCAGCAGGCGCTTGCGGCAGGACGTTGAGAGCGCGGGACTGAGGAAACGCCTCGATCAGCGTTTCTCTAAGACCGTCTATCCGATGCGGAGCTGCCGAAAGGCGCGGATATATGGAATAGACTTTACACCCAAATTATGGTATACTTTTTTTGCGTCTGTGGTTCGGCATAAAGCCGACAGAACAGCAATTACGGCATGACGATCATCAATAATGGGGGACGAAATGGAAGCGTATAAACAGGAGTTTATCGAGTTTATGGCACAGAGCGATGTGCTCAAGTTCGGGGAGTTTACCTTAAAGAGCGGAAGGAAAGCGCCGTTTTTTATGAATGCGGGTTCCTATGTGACGGGAACGCAGTTAAAAAGACTCGGTCAGTATTACGCAAAGGCGATTCATGAGCATTACGGAGAGGATTTTGACGTGTTGTTCGGTCCCGCCTATAAGGGAATCCCGTTAAGCGTTACGACGGCGATTGCATTTTCCGAGCTGTACGGTAAGGATATCCGCTATTGTTCAAACCGAAAAGAAGCGAAAGATCACGGAGATGCGGGAATCCTGTTGGGCAGCAGCCTTGAGGACGGCGATAAGGTTGTCATCATTGAGGATGTCACGACATCTGGAAAATCCATAGAGGAGACGGTTCCGATCTTAAAAGCGCAGGGAAATGTTCAGATTGTCGGGCTGATGGTTTCCTTAAATCGTATGGAGAAGGGGAAAGGCGAACAGAGCGCGTTAGAGGAGATCAAAGAGACATACGGTTTTGATGCGCATGCGATCGTCACGATGGCAGAAGTCATCGAACATTTGTATAATCGGCCCTATGAGGGAAGAATATACATTAACGATACGATCAAGCAGGCAATCGATGCTTATTATGGACNGTNCNGGGCAAAGTAAGAANNAANACNAGANTTNGNGGGCACGGNAATACCGGGTCAAAAGAGTAAAGTCATTTTCTTTCGTGAAAGGAGAAGCGGAAAATGGAAGAGAAAGCCTATAGGACGATGGGAAAGACCGGCGCGTTTAATTTGGTGCTCGGAATCTGCATGCTGGCTGCGGGGANCACGACAGGAGTCATNTTGATCATTCATGGAGCANAGCTGCTTGGCTCCAGAAAAAAACTGATGTTTTAGGCGTGGGGGTGTTGCTGCGGTAGCACCCTATCTTTTTGAACTGTAGGAAATTGCGGACTTGGAAAGAATCGTTCTACGATTCTTAAAGAACACGAAGCGTTCTTTTTTATTATGGCGAATAAGAAGAAAAATTATATTTTTACAGATAAAAAAAATCCGCCGCGCGCAGTCATGTCCTCCATTTTGGGGGTGATCTCACTTGGTGCGATCGTGCTTGTGACGACGCTGACTTTTCAGACGCAGGGCAATGCAAAGAGCCAGTACGGCGCCAGCCTGTTTTTGTCAATGATCTTTTCATTTATCGGTATCGTGCTTGGCGTGCTTGCTAAGGCGGAAAAAGACAAATTTTATTTTTTCTGCTATCTTGGTATCTTTTTGAACCTGCTGGCGCTGTGTGCGATCAGTTTTATTTTGTATGCGGGCGCGTATGGACTTTGACGGATGGTTTTTGATGAAAAAAGCGGTCGCAGAACGGTAATGGCAGCATAAAATAAAAACAGTCGTTATTAAAAAGCTTCGCGGTCGGATTGAAAAGAGCGGAAGGAGTATGGGTTTCTATGAGTGAACCGATGGTACAGGATCAGGAGACGGAAAACAGCCGGTCGGAAACGATGTCCGGCGTTTGTGGGGAGGATGTGAAGGAGCGCAGCCTACTTGCGGCGGCGCGTATGGAAGAATTACTGAAGGAATTGGAGAACGGCGATCACGGGCTGCCCGAAGCATATGCATGCTTTTTTTACAGGGCAACAGAAGAATTATGTAAACTAAATACAATCTGTGAGGCGGGAGAGGTTCTGGCGGAGCGTTCCTTGGAAGAATTGCAGCTCATGAACCGCGATCTGTATGAGGATGTGCTTCCGGAGCATTACGGGGAAAGCTTTGCGAATCCGGCGTATGCCGTGTCCGTGATGGGAGAGGACATGGGACGCTGCATGAGTTTCTTACAGGCGGAGATCCACAGTGCGATACCGGATGCGTTTTTCGGGGATGCGTGGGAGCTTTTGATCCGCGAAGAACTGCTGTTAGAGGTTTACGGCACGTTCATGACAGCGCTTTCCGAGACGGGAGAGGTTCCGAAAGCGGAGACGGTCAGGAACATTCTGTATTGGTTTACCAGTGATTATTCGGATGTTGAGAATGAAAAAAGGGTCCGTAAGCAGGTGGACGCGGACTGTGAGGAGAGCCGCAGATTCCGGGAAATCATCATGAATTCAGACTTGAGTGATCCGCGCTATTTGTATCGTTACGGGTGTTATATTACTGAAAACGAGTTGTGCACAGCGAAGCATATCGGGGAATTGTCCGAGGAAAAGCTTGCGCTGATGGCGGATACGTATACGGAGGGCTACCGCAAGGGCTTTATTCAGCTTGGCGTCGATCTCTCCAAAAAAGAAACGGTCAATATCCATTACTGTGCGGGTTTTGAGCGCGTCGTCAGACGGGCGATCCAAAATTTTGAAGCCATGGGCTTACAGACCGTGATCTATCGCTCCTCGGACAGCATTTTTTTCAGACGGGGTCCAAGAAAATCCGGTTTTTACGGCGCAATTGCTAATAAACAGTACGATTACGATCACCGCGAGGATGATGCGCTCATTTACGACGGCAACTATAAGACGCGCAGATTGGAAACGCTGCAGGCGGCGTATGAGCTCGTGAAGGAAAAGGCGAACAGGCACGCGGGTCCCGCGGTCATTGAGATCTTCGGAGAAACGCCGTTTGCCCCGAAGGACACGCCGGAAGCGCTGCATTTGAGCGAGGCACAGCAAAAGCTCAAGGTGGAATATGCGCAGGCGGCGGGCGAGCTGTCGAACCGCTATATTCCAGAGGAGGAGCGGAGTTTTACGATCATTGCGTTTCCGGTGCCGGAGATCGGCGCGCGTTATGAGGAGATCTTTGATGAGATCATCCGCATCAATACACTGGATTATCAGTTGTATTCCGATATACAGAAAAAGCTGATCGATGCGCTTGACGAGGCGGAGTATGTGCATATCGTCGGCATGAACGGCAACCGCACGGATCTGAAAGTACAGTTATGTAAACTAACAGACCCTGCAAAGCAGACGAAGTTTGAGAACTGCGTGGCGGATGTGAATATTCCGGTCGGAGAGGTGTTTACCTCGCCCGTCCTAAATGGAACGAACGGCGTGCTGCATGTGACAGGTGTGTATCTCAACGAATTGTATTATGAGAATTTTGAAGTGCAATTTAAGGACGGCTTCACGGACGAATATCATTGTACAAATTATGAGGACGCGGAGGCGAATAAACGATACATCCGTGACAATGTACTCTATCATCACGAGCGGCTTCCGCTCGGAGAATTTGCGATTGGTACAAACACGACCGCTTATGTGGCGGCGCGCAAATATGACATTGCCGACAAGCTGCCGATTCTGATCGCGGAGAAAATGGGACCGCATTTCGCGTTAGGTGACACCTGTTATTCTCAGTCTGAGGATGTTTCCGTGTTCAATCCCGACGGTAAGGAAATCATTGCGCGCGATAATGAGGTTTCGATTCTCAGAAAAGAGGACGTTTCCAAGGCTTATTTTAACTGTCACACCGATGTTACGATCCCGTATGACGAGCTGGGAGAACTGTACGGCGTGCGCGCGGACGGCAGTAAGATTGCAATCATTCGGGAGGGCAGATTTGTGCTTTCCGGCTGCGAGGCGCTAAATGAACCGTTTTCGGAAACGTGAGAAATTCGTCCTATTTAGGTGAATACCAGTTGCGGCAGTCCCGGTTTTTTAGTAAACTGGAAATAGATATGTGGAAGGAGCGTGGTCATAGTATGGCACAGGTAGGAATTGTCATGGGAAGCGATTCGGATATGCCCGTGATGGCAAAGGCGGCGGACATTTTAGAGGAACTTGGTGTTTCTTATGAGATGACGATCATATCGGCGCACAGGGAGCCGGATGTTTTTTTTGCGTATGCAAAGAGCGCGGAGGCAAAGGGATTTAAGGTCATCATTGCGGGAGCGGGTATGGCGGCGCACTTACCGGGCATGTGCGCGGCGATCTTTCCGATGCCTGTCATCGGCATTCCGATGCACACGACGTCGCTCGGCGGAAGGGATTCCCTTTATTCGATCGTACAGATGCCGTCCGGGATTCCGGTCGCGACCGTTGCCATTAACGGCGGCATTAACGCGGGACTTTTGGCGGCAAAAATCCTCGCGACCTCGGATGAGGCGCTGCTTGCGCGCCTGAAAGCATATTCCGAGCGTATGAAGGAGGGCGTGCAAAAGAAGGACACCCGCTTACAGGAGGTCGGTTATCAGGAGTATATGAACGGAAAATAAACCGTTTGGGATAGAAAAANGTCTAANAANAGAGTGGTTACAGNCACACAAACGAAAGGNGCAGACAAAAGCGATGGATTACAAGAAGGCAGGCGTGGATATTGAGGCGGGCTACCGGTCGGTGGAGCTGATGAAGCCGTATGTAAAAGGGACGATGAGACCGGAGGTGCTCGGTGGGATCGGCGGATTTTCCGGTGCGTTCTCGCTGGAAAAGATCAAAAACATGGAAAAACCGATTCTGCTTTCCGGCACGGATGGCGTCGGCACCAAGATCAAGCTTGCGTTTTTGCTTGATAAGCATGATACGGTCGGAATCGACTGCGTTGCGATGTGTGTCAACGATGTGATCTGCGCGGGTGCGGAGCCCTTGTTCTTTTTGGATTATATCGCCTGCGGAAAAAATATTCCGGAGAAGATCGCAACGATCGTGAAAGGCGTAGCGGAGGGCTGTAAGCAGGCGGGCGCGGCATTGGTCGGCGGCGAGACGGCGGAGCATCCGGAACTGATGCCAGAGGATGAGTATGACCTTGCGGGATTTGCGGTCGGCGTGGCGGATGAAAAGGATTTGATCGACGGACATGATCTTGCGGCGGGGGACGTGCTCATCGGCCTCGCCTCAAGCGGCGTACATAGCAACGGTTTTTCTCTCGTGCGCAAAGTATTTGATATGACGAAGGAGAGCCTGGATACTTATTATGAGGAGCTTGGCGCGACGCTCGGCGAGACGCTGCTTGCTCCGACGAAGATTTACGTGAAGGCATTAAAGAGCGTGCGCGATGCGGGCGTTACGATCAAGGCGTGCAGCCATATCACGGGCGGTGGCTTCTACGAAAACATTCCGCGTATGCTGAAAGACGGCGTGCGTGCGGTCGTTCACAAAGATTCCTATGAGGTTCCTGCAATCTTCAGGCTGCTTCAGAAGAAAGGAAATATCGATGAGACGATCATGTACAATACCTATAATATGGGAATCGGCATGATCGCGGCGGTTGCGGCGGACGACGTGAAACGTACCATGGAGGCATTACAGGCGGCNGGAGAGACACCCTATGTGNTCGGTGAGATTGCGGCAGGCGAAAAGGGAGTGGTCTTATGCTGAACATCGTAGTGTGCGTTTNAGGAGGCGGAACGAATTTACAGGCGNTCATGGACGCCATTGACACAGGAAAGATCGCGGATACGCGGATTCTGCGGGTCATCAGCAATAATCATAATGCATATGCCCTGACGCGGGCAAAGGAGCACGGCATCGACGCGATATGCGTTTCACCGCGCGATTATGAGACGAGGGAAGTGTTTCATCAGGCACTGTTACAGGCGGTTGACGAGGTGAAGCCTGATCTGATCGTGCTTGCAGGCTTTTTGGTCGTGATCCCGCAGGAAATGATACGATGTTATGTAAATCGTATTATCAACATCCATCCCTCTCTGATCCCGTCATTCTGCGGAACGGGGTACTACGGGTTGAAAGTGCACGAGGCGGCGCTTGCGCGTGGCGTGAAAGTGACGGGTGCAACCGTACATTTCGTGGATGAAGGAACGGATACGGGTCCCATTCTGTTACAGAAAGCGGTCGAGGTGAAAGAGGGCGATACGCCGAAGATATTGCAGCAGCGCGTGATGGAACAGGCGGAGTGGATTATTTTACCTCAGGCGATCGACATGATCGCAAAAAATGCGAAGAGTGAGAAGGGAGCAGAGAAATAAAATGAACATTCTGATAGTGGGAAGCGGCGGGAGAGAGCATGCCATCGCGGCAAGCGTTGCAAAGAGCGGGCGTGTGAAGAAGATTTACTGCGCGCCCGGAAATGCGGGGATCGGCATGATCGCGGAGTGTGTGCAGAACGGCGAGATAGAATTTGAGAAGCTTGTCGCGTTTGCGAAGGAAAAAGCGATCGACATGGTGATCGTCGGCATGGACGATCCGCTTGTAGGCGGTCTGGTCGATGAACTGGAGGCAGCCGGCATTCCCGCTTTCGGACCGAATAAAAATGCGGCGATCTTAGAGGGCAGTAAGGCGTTTTCCAAAGATCTGATGAAAAAATACGGCATTCCGACAGCGGCGTACGAGACGTTCGATCGCGCACAGGACGCGGAAGAGTACTTAAAGAATCAGGCGTCTTTCCCGATTGTGTTAAAGGCAGACGGCTTGGCGCTCGGAAAAGGTGTGCTCATCTGTCACACGCTTGATGAGGCGCTTTCCGGCGTGAAAGAGATCATGGAAGATAAGAAGTTTGGCTCTGCCGGAAACCGCATGGTCGTTGAGGAATTCCTCACGGGACGCGAAGTAAGCGTGCTCTCGTTCGTGGACGGGAAAACCATTAAGATCATGTCGTCCGCGCAGGATCACAAGCGTGCGAAGGACGGCGATCAGGGGTTAAATACCGGCGGCATGGGAAACTTTTCGCCCAGCCCTTTCTATACGGACGAGGTAGATGCGTTCTGCAAAAAGTATATCTATCAGGCGACCGTGGACGCGATGGCGGCGGAGGGTAGACCGTTTCGCGGCGTGATCTTTTTCGGATTGATCCTGACAGAGAAGGGACCGCGCGTTTTAGAGTATAATGCGCGTTTCGGCGATCCTGAGGCACAGGTTGTCCTGCCGAGAATGAAAAACGACATCATCGACGTCTGTGAGGCATGTATCAACGGTACGTTAGATCAGGTCGATCTGCAGTTTGAGGATCATGCGGCAGTCTGCGTGGTTCTTGCATCCGACGGCTACCCCGTAGCCTACGAAAAGGGGTTTGAGATCACGGGGCTTCAGAAGTTTGCGGGAAAAGATGATTATTTTTGTTTCCATGCGGGAACTAAAACAGATGAACAGGGCAGGATCGTCACAAATGGNGGACGCGTGCTTGGGATCACGGCGCTCGGAGAGGACTTGGAGACGGCGCGTAAAAAAGCGTATGAAGCGGTTGAATGGGTGGATTTTGCCAACAAATATATGAGACATGATATTGGAAAATCAATTCAGGAGAGCAAGGGAAACGCTGATCGATCAGCATTTTCCTCGAAATAAAGTGTAATGGAACAGGGTTGGAGGCGCTGACAATGGAAAACGAAAAGGGAAGGAGCAGGGAAGCTCGTTTGGATGAGCTGCTTATGGGCGATTATCACAGACCGGTGCATTGTCCTGATTGCGGCGGCGTAATGGTTTTTAAAGGTGTGGGCGAATATGAGTGCGAGGACTGCGGTAAGATGGAAATGGACGATTACGGCAAGGTGCGCGCCTATGNTGAGAAGCACAAGGGCGCAACCATGNTNGATGTGGAACTCGAAACAGGANNGAAACAAAAGGCCATCCGAAAAATGCTTCGTGAGGAGCGGCTTGAGGTGACGGCGGATTCCAAGACCTTCCTGCGCTGCGAGGTATGCGGGGAGGCGATCCGTTCCGGAAGATTCTGCCCGAAATGTAAAGTCAATGTCAACCGCAGGATCGAGGAGCAGGCGCGCTCACAGAAGAACAACGCACTGGCAGGCTTCGGAATGGAAAGGCCTAAGGGAGAAGAGGGCGAAAAACGATTTATCCGCAGCAAGTGATAAGGATATGCCGACGGGTTTTCGGATGGCAATAGCAAGTCTGTGGAGCATGCGCGTGGCTGTATGCACCAACGGATAGGAAGGTATGAAAGAGTATGGTGAAAATACGGATGAAAAACATGGGAAAATATATCGGAANGCTTNGCGGCTGTGTGTCGCTGTCATTTTTGCTNGCGNNTGCGATAGGCACGCNGACNGCGNATNCATATGTCAATACTTATGGTATCGAAAAGGCAGGGAACGGCGCGAACATCCGCTTGCAGTCCTTGACGGACAGCACGGCGATCGCCAGTGTTAAGGGGGGGGAGCGCGTGGAAATATGCGGCGGGAGGGTTGGTGCGGTCGGTTACACATGGTATAAAATCTATGTAAATGGCAATACAATAGGATAAATCAGAAGAGATCT
>WFLX010314302.1_pt1 | contig 17560 bp, 15 predicted proteins | sample 4967041 | NCBI WGS metagenome assembly WFLX01 (sample SAMN12857096, study PRJNA449069) | gut metagenome | isolation source: stool from male and female vole | host: Microtus ochrogaster | place: USA:Florida | collected 2017 | reverse complement strand
GGGAATCAAGGAAGCCATTGAATCGGTCGGTGCATCTGTTCTTTATTTGCCGCCATACAGTCCGGACTTGAATCCTATTGAAATGATGTGGTCAAAAATGNAAGCTTTTCTCCGCAAANTGAGATACNATACCGTTGAATTGCTTCATTCTGTAATTCCGGATGCTTTTTCGGCGGTTTCTATTTCTGATATTTCAGGTTGGTTTTCTGCTTCTGGATACTCTTTATCTTAAGTGGAATTGCTGTAAGTGTACTAATTTTGTTGATGCAATCAGAAATTTGCCGAAGGATAAATATGATTTAGTTATAAGACTTGTTGAGGGACTTCCTTCAAAAATCACTACTGAGCATTTGGATTCTTATGACCATATCATCAATTTCGGAGATCTGTATTTCAATATCAAGTGTGAAAATATGCAGAACTCAAATAAATATATTAATGATCTTAATTGTTATACTGTTGAGTTTGAAGCAAAAAATAAAGAGAACAAAAAGGAAAACACTGTCGCAAAAGGATCTTGTATTGTATTCGATAACATAGAAGACCCGAGTACTTTTAAAGATACTTTCTACTATCTGTCTGATCTGAGCTCTGACAAGTTGCAGGAGGCAATCCGGAATTATCTGAACAGCCTGAAAAAAAATCCTGACGTGCTGACATGGGATAATCTGGGAAAACTTGGGATAGCAACGGGAAAATATGTCCTTTCTTTTGTTCCAGGTTTTGGGGAAGCATTGGATTTATATGATACTGAGTCAGAGGTTTTAAGCATTTTTATTGAATCAGAGGAGAACAAAGAGTATAATAAAAATATTGATGAGGCAATCGAAGACTTATGTGTAGATTATTCAAAGCAAATACAACTTTCGTATGCTTATTTCTGCCTTAATGGTTATTCAATGTCAAATATAATCGTACAATGCAATGAATATGGCGTCGTTACAGATATTAAACTGACGGATAATACCGTTTCTCCAGATTTCTCGTTTGAAAATGAATGGAATGATTTTCTTGATTACTGTTCTAAAAATAATAATAATCTGTATGAAGAGTATAAGCTGATTCAGGCAGATTCATTTAATGAGCTGCCGGAAAATGTCAGAAACGATATGGCTTATTATTATTATAGACAAAAAGTTTCAAGATAGTATTGGGGGGATTGTTCGATGAGAGATAATATTGAATATAATCGATTAGCGATTACTGATGTGAGGACAATACTGTCTCAGCTTCTGGCAAGAGAAAACGTTCAGGTAACTGTAGGTATTATCAATGTGGGTTTGGCAAGGGACAAAGCAGAGGAATGCGCAAAGGCTTACAATACATTAGAGGATAATATTCGTTTGATGATATCACAAGTTGATAATATATTGTCAAATGTGATTGCGGCAGTAGATAATGCTGATAACAATTAAAATTGTTAATAATAGCGGAGCCGATAATGATGAAAGTCAATGGGCGTATATTTAGATATTAAATGGTCAGATGGCTTACCTAAACGAGTCATAGTCTGTTTATATGTTTACATTTATGAATCAATATTAAAATCTAGCATTTTACTACTATCGACAAGATTTCAATAAAAGTATAAAAATGAGGGAAAATTATGCCGAAACATGATTACAGTCAGCTTAATACATCGTCAATTTCTACAGATATTCTAGCAATAAAGGAAAGTATTGAAAATCATACACTCTCAATACAAAATATGCCATATGATTGGAATGTGGGAGTGTTAAATACGGTGATACAATGGATTGAAGTGCTTCAATTACTTGCCGAGAAGGAAAGTATTGCATCGTATTTTGGAACAGCAGAATTAACTTTTCAATTGGTGACGAACAAGGTGAAACAAAAAGACACCAAAGCCAGCCAATCTATATCAACACAGATTTCAGAAATGAAAAATATTATAACGATTTGTAAGATACTTAAAAGTACAATGTGTGAGGAGTGATTATCAATGACTAACTATGAATTGTGTATGCTGGAACAGCTCACGTATATGGAAGGCGAAAAGGATATGTGGATTAATGAATTTGGAATTGATATATCTGTACTTCGCAACAACGGTTCATTAGAAAATTTTTTAGATAGTATCACGGAAGATAATTTGGATAAACTCGATTCAATGGGTGACGCTCGCGTTGGTGGGGATTATATCAGTGCAAATGAATGGGCTTCGATGTTAAGATATATGAAGGAAAACCTAAACATCAAGTCGTTGAATTTTGTTGGTACACACGAGAATAGTGAGGGATATACCATGTCGATGTGTTTTGAAGATCCATCTGAGCCGGGTTCTGCAATAGTAGCTTTTAAAGGTTCGGCAAAAAATGAATGGTCTGACAATGTTGAAGGAATACGGGTTACAGATACAAAAGCTCAGATGGATGCATATGATTATATTGAAGGTTTGTCTTATGACAATATTACGGTTATTGGGCATTCCAAGGGTGGCAATAAAGCAATGTATTGTACAATCCGTTCTGAAAAGGTAAACAGATGTGTTTCAATGGATGGACAGGGCTTTTCTGATAAATTTATGAATAAGTATGCAGTACAGATATCCAAAAAAGCTGATAAAATAACTAATGTGTCTTATTCGGCTGACTTTGTTCATGTATTAATGCTGCAAATTCCGGGCAGTAATCAGATATATACAAAAGAAGGCAGTGGTGTTATGTCTGTCCCTGAATGTCATAGTCCTAATTCAATTTTTTCTTTTGAGAAAGTTGAAGGAAGTTTTATGCGTGTAACAGGCGATTTTAAAGAGTGCGAAGAATCAAAAAGCGTTCAGATAATAAGAGGTTTTACAGAGTATTTAATCTTCAGTGAATATCCGAATAAGGAACGAATGATAATGTATCTTGAAAAGCTCCTTACGGATGGGCTTGATGGAATTACAAATAATTTATCAACTAATCCGGATTTTGAATCTATAGAATCGTTGCTACTTTATTTGATAAAATACATCAGAGAAAAAGGAATAACAGCAGATGAATTTTACGACCTGCTTGTGGATATGCATATACTTGATTATTCCAATAATGTTATAGAACCATTTGTAGAAGAGTATCTTGAAAATAAACTTGATAATGTGGCATATGGATTATTAAAAGAAAATTGGTTTACAAAATCATTAGGGAATAAAAATGATTTGTATTATATTGAGAAGTTACTCTCTTTGCTAGAAGATGATGAAAAAACTGTTCAAGAATCAATATTTAGTTATCTTACTAATGGAGCAAAACTTACATATGATACAAAGGAATCATTGAAAAAATTAATAAAAAATTTGATTTTATCTCCGATACGCAAAAAATACGATCAAATTGTGTTTGATGATTCAGAAAAATGGAATAATGTTAAAGGTATTAACTAGTTAAAAAATTGTCTAATAGAAGCCTGATTGAAACGGCAAGCCTTGTGGTTGAATCGTTATCACCACAACTTTTTTATGAACTCTCAGGCATCGAAAGAGCGATAGAATTGATGAAAGAAGCGGAATCAATGTGTATTTTTGGTGTATTAGATCCATCAATGTTCTCATTAGCTGGAAGTGCTTATGAAACCGTTCAAGGATTATATAATACATATGAAATTTTAAACACCTGCATTTGCGAGACAATTAAAGTAACACTTAAAAAACACAAAATGTGCTGGATATGGTGAATGCAGTTGAAGGCAAGCAATAATATGTTAAAGATTTCAATTCTTGGTGACTCTATTAGCACATTTACTGATTATAACCCAGATGGTTATTCTGTGTTTTACAATGAAGAAATGGCAAAGGTGAATGGTCTTTATGATGTGAGTGAAACATGGTGGAACCAAGTAATTAAGGCATGTGATGGCGAGTTGCTTGTAAATGATTCTTTTTCGGGAAGTAGAGTATCTGGCTTAGAATTTCCATCTGCAAGCAGCTTGCAACGAATATTAAACCTTAGAAAAGATGCAATTCCAGATATAATACTTGTTTACATTGGATTTAATGACTTTGGTTATGGCGTACCATTGAAGAAAAAATGTTTTTCTAATATGAATAAGTTGCAGTTTTTCCATGACTCATACGACATCATGCTTAAAAGATTAAAAGTCGCATATCCTAATTCTATAATTGTATGCGGAACACTGTCAAAAACATTTATTAACAGTAAACCTAATTGGAAATTCCCAGAAGAACGTGTTGGGAAAATACCATTTTATAGTTATAACGCTTCAATCCGAAGGGTCTGTCGAAAGCATAAAGTGGCTCTTGCTGAATTAGATCATATTGNTTACGAAACTATTGATGGTTCNCATCNCACAAAGNAAGGACATAAAACTNTTGCATATGGTTGGATTGAAGAATTGAATAACATTATATAAGTTGTAATCGATGATGATAAATGTTAGAGCCCACCCATATTGTCATCCAAAAGGTACCGAATTTTGTCAAGCAGACAGTGGTTTTGTCAAGGTATAGGCATCATCCAACAAGAAAACGATAGCTTTTCAAAATCCCAAATGCACCCTTTTCAAGCAGAAAGGGTGTATTGTATCAAAATTGCAGTCTTTAGCCATATTTGCACCGTAATTTTGATACAATCGAAATTGCGGTGCATTATTCTGTCTAAATGCAGATAATACGCAGTTTTTGATGGCAATCGGAAACGGTATGGAATGAAACATGGTGCTATATGCACCTAAAAACAGTCAAAACATGGCAAAAATGAGTAGACTAACCTCAAAAGTCAACGATAGCAGGAGTTATCGTTGATTTTTGCGAAAAATCGAAAATCATTTTGGGTGCATTTTTGATGTTTTTTCGGGTTATCGTTGACTTTTGTAACGAAACAAAAATAGGGGCTGTGGAGAGTAACAGTAGTTGAATAATAAGTTGAACAAAGCCTGTGTGAGCATCGTCTCCACAGGCTTTTATGTTGAGCGTAAAAAGAGTGTGCAAAGCCGTGTGATCATCATAACCCCACAAGTCTTGGAGCTGTTTTATAATGATATAGGAGAAAAGATGAAGATTGGCTATTGTGCAACAGATTGATTACGCAACACAACGAATTTTCAACTTATTTTCATTGAAAATCACGATTTTTTGTGTTATAATATAACTGTGTTATAATAGAACTGTGTTAGTCTATGTTTGAATAAATGAATTGTACCATACCACGATGAAGGGCATCTCTAAAAACCTCTTTTGGCAAAAATCAGCTATGCACGGCATTTGCTGCGTCAAGCCCTCTCGGAGGGCGATAGCCCGCCTTCGAGGTCTTTCCTTGCAACTACCGCACCTGTCTGATTTTTGCTTAACCAAACAGGTTTTTAGAGATGCCCTGAAGATATAAAAGGAGCGCTAACAATGAGCATTCGAGATATAATAAAACATATTGATAGTATGACTGAGAATGATCCATTTGACATAACAAAAATCAATTATATTCAATCTGCACACCCGAATCTAACCAATAGCGATAGAAAAGAATTAAAACGACATATTAGTAAGTACACCAAATTGGGATATCTTATCACTCTTAATACCATTAAAGCATTTGCAATATGGGATCCAGATGAAGCGATTTTGGAAGCTCGAAAAAAGGGTGTCTTCAGATATAAAGTGTGGAAAGAATCGAATTACGCNAAAGCTATTATTACCGATNTACTTAAAAACGCACCTCTGTTTAATTTTTCCANCNNATCACTAAGTTTTATNCAAAACAAGCTCAAGTTAGCTTGGCTTTATGANTATTATNAAAACGAAGAGAAAAGGATTGTAAAGATTTTAAAGAAGCTTCATAAAGGCAGAAAAATCCTTAAATCTGTATCTGACATTAATGTCGAAGAGAGTTTGATTAAAGATTTATTGGTTTATGTAGATAACTTATTCTTTACAGGGCGTACTACCATCCACGGAAAATATGATGACTTGTCTGGTTTTACATTAGAGGAAATAGCAGACAGTGTCTCGTATTTAGTATTTTTGCTCTACAATAATATTAAATGGAAAAGCAATTGCGCGTATTTTGCCAATATTAAAACAATCGAATCCTATGAGTTACGTAAAGCGGTACTTCTTTGTTGCCAATTGTGTCAAGTGAATGAATGGGAAGTGCTCATTGACTTTTTTGATTATGATGTTGATATCCTTGAAAACAATAATTATATTATAAAAGCCAAGAATCCTGATATTGAGAAGAGCTACAGGCTTGCATATATACAGCAAACTAGCCAATTACAGTTTGTTCAACAAAAAACTGTTGAGGAAGGCGGAGGTATATCATTAAGGAATGCTTGTGACTTATATGTATCCGAACATACAAAAAAAGAATTGTTAAAAAGGATTTCACAAAACGGCATAACAAGAATCCGCTTTGCAATTGATTCAGGAGTTTTTTCGATAATTAATTCTTTAGATGATCAGCATTACTATTTTGAGGAAATACTTGCTATAAGGAGTCTTTCTCACGAGTATATTTCAAATGAAGAAGAATTACTCAATATAAGTGTTACTGAACATTGCAAATTGATTGATGTTATTAAGCTTCAGCGTATTTTTATTTATTTGTGTTATTTTACAACTGATTACTTATATCCAAATGAAACAAAAGAAATAGTTTCTAATTCATTAGTACCTGCATTTTCTGTAAAGGATTTATACAGCATCTTTAACGGTGTTTTTAAAGACAGTATAAAAACAGATGAACTGATTCGTCTCTTCACTGCATCTTTTGAAAAGAAAATTGATTTACAATACACGCCATTGGTTCTTTTAAACGGATATTACCACATTCCAATGTCTATTGCGGCCAAAAGTAATCTTCTACGAAATTGTATAGCGATTTCAAGAACTTCTGGGAATCAAGAATCTAATTCAATGTCAGAGCCAATGGTAAAAGAATGCGCTCAGATATTTAATGAATGTACTCTTCACCCCATCGTTTTAACTAATGTTAAGGTAAAGTACAATCAAAGATGCGGCGAGATTGATGTTTTGGTTGTCACAGAAAATTATATATTTGTAATAGAATGCAAATGCCCACTTTGTCCTGTGAACAATTTTGAAATGCGTGGCGACAATGACCACTTGCATAAAGCCGTCAAACAATTAGATTTATGCAAACAGGCGTTCGAGGATAATGAATACCAGAAATCATTATTAAAGCAACGTAAAATTCCATACAAACCTCGACAGATACTTACATGCATTGTATTTGGAAATAGGCTATTCAACGGTTTATCTTTTTCAGGACATCCTGTTAGATTCATAAACGAACTAAACAATTTTATGATAAACGGTACAATAAGAACGGATAAAAAAGTATACTCAATATGGTCGGGGACAGAGCTTGCCGAAAAAGATATAATTGACTATCTTTCTGAAAACACTGCCATAACACAAACTCGTTTTGATGCAATGATAAAAAGACTTGAACAATTAAAGCTTGGTAAAATGAAATTGAGCCTTGAATCATACGGAATAGTTCAGGAAACCGTGGATTATCAGTTGGACAGTAGATTTAATGCTATAGATAAATAATGCACTTCAATCATGTTTTGGGAGTTACACAAATAAGCTCTATTGCTCCAATAGGCAAAATGCATAAAAAATAGGGGCTGTGGACAACCGTGTGAGGAGTATCACATCGGTAGCCACAGCCCCTTTTAAATTTTGTTACACTTCAGCTTCCATACCGTTTCGGAGTGTGAATGTCAGCTTGCCATCTGTACCCACAACAACTTTCTCGACCATAAGCCGCCAGAGTTTTTCGTCAAATACTTCCGCCGTCATTTCGCTCTCCTGCATTTCCCTTATCAGCCCCTCCAGCAGTTCCTTGCGTGAGAGTCTTGCCGCTTTCTTGCTTTGCAGAGTTTTGAGAACTTTTTCGCTATCGGATTTTTGCTTGTCATATTCTAACATCTTATTGTTGTAAAAATCCTCACTTTGCGGATGCATAGCATTTTCCTTGATAAAATTCTGCATGGCTGCGGTGAGATCGTTCAGGTGGATGTACTGCTCGTTAATTCTTCTGTCCAGCACTGTGCAGTCGGAAAGAAGAACAACGATCTCACGGCAGGAGGCTATAAAATCGGATTTATCGGGAGCGATTTGTCCACAGACCTTAATGAACTTCTTTTTTATATCATCCTCATATAAATGCGGTGTAGAACATTTCTCACCATTCTGGAACTTGTGATTGCACTGCCATATCACACGGCGATATTTACTGGTACTGTGCCATACCTTTGAGCCGAAGTACCCATCACAGCAGGAGCAAATAATCTTTGCAGAGAAAATGTTACTGCTGCTGTAGACCTTGCCGATTGCCTTTCTACGACTTATTTCAGCCTGCACCAGTTCAAATTCCTCCGGATCAATAATGGGCGGATGGCTATGCTCCACGAAATACTGCGGAACTTCGCCCTCATTAATTTTTACCTTTTTCGTGAGGAAATCCACAGTGAACTTCTTTTGTAACAATGCTGAGCCTTTGTATTTCTCGTTTGTCAGAATGCTTTCAATCGTGCTGCTGTACCACTTTTTCTGTCCCGATGGTGTGGAAAATCCCTGTTTCATCAACATCTGTGCGATTTTATTTGCGGTCAGTCCTTCCATAAAACTTCGGTATATCAGGCGTACAACCTCCGCTTCTTCCGGTACGATCTCCGGAAGTCCGTCATCACCCTTGCGATAACCGAGGAAATGTCCGTAGGGGATAGTGACCTTTCCGTCAGCCATGCGCTTACGCTGTCCCCATGTCACATTCTCAGAAATGGAGCGTGATTCCTCTTGCGCTAAACTCGACATCAACGTAATTAACAATTCTCCCTTGGAATCCAGAGTGTAGATGTTCTCCTTCTCAAAGTAAACCTCAACGCCTTTGTCCTTTAATTTACGGACAGTAATAAGGGAATCCACGGTATTTCGGGCAAAACGGCTCACACTTTTTNTGACGATAAGGNCGATTTTTNCGTCANGTGCANCGGCAATCATAGCGTTNAANCCGTCTCTGTGTTTCGTGTTTGTTGCACTGATACCCTCGTCTGTGTACACGGCAACAAACTCCCAGTCCCCACGACTTTTGATATAGTTGGTATAGTAGGAAACCTGTGCAGCGTAGGAAGTCTGCTGCTCTTCGGAATCCGTTGAAACTCTCGCATATGCCGCAACTCTGCGTTTGGTCGGAGCGTCCAGCGGTGTGAAAGTGGCTCTATTCAATTTTGCTGGAATCATTGTTACTTGTTTATTCATTTCTTGCCTCTCTTTCTGCTTTGCTCTGCGGCTTTTGCCCTCATTTCAGGTGTCCACGCTTCCGAGCGCGAATGATCGAGCCAGTGAACTGTTTGCTTGTGACCGTCTTTGAAAACGAAAGTCAGCACATTTGGTTCGGGTACGATAATCTGCTTGATTTCATCTTGAAAGATTTCTGTGTCAAATTCATCAAGCAGTAAAATCTCACAGCATTTATCGTATAGAATATCTTCGGGTATCTGCTTGGAAGTTGGACAGCATTTCTTTCCCCTTGTATTGTAAGTCCAGCAAATCCATGTCACCCGATAAGGCTGAACCTTTCTGCGATAATATTTCCCACAGCAGCCACAGTGTATCATACCTGTCAGCGGATATGTGTTTGTCGTTGGAACAGAGGGCGTAAATCTCTGATTCTCTTTCAGAAGTTTCTGAACAGTGAGGAAAGATTCCTTGTCAATGATTGGTTCATGAGCATCTTCCACATAATACTGCGGTAACTGACCACTGTTGTAGATTTTTCGCTTAGTGATATGATTTTCACGGAATGATTTCTGAAATAGAATATCGCCGCAGTATTTTTCATTTTGAAGTATTCGTTTGACCGACCGCGCTGTCCATAAACCGCCGCCCTTTGCAGGAATACCGAGTTCATGCAGTTTGTTGGCAATCGCCTGTTTTCCCATGCCGTTCAGATAATCGTTGAAAATCATTCTGATAATTTCGGCTTCCTCCGGCACAATTTCAAGCACGCCGTCCTTGTTCCTTTTGTNGCCGAGAATCGTAATACTGCCGATTTTTCCTTTTTCAAAGTCCTTCTGAATCTGCCATTTTTTATTCTCGCTTGCCGAAAAGCTTTCCTCCTGTGCATATGACGCTAAAATTGTCAGCATCAGCTCGCCGTCCGCCGAAAGACTGTGAATATTCTGTTCTTCAAAATAAACGTCAACGCCTAAACCCTTCAGCTCACGGACAGTTTCAAGAAGTGTGACCGTNTTNCTTGCGAACNTCNATATTGATTTTGNAACNACAAGATCANTATTTCCTTTTCTGCATTCCNAAAGCAGCTTTTGAAAATTTTCCCTGTTNTCCTTTGTACCCGTCAGCGCTTCATCTGCGTACACACCGCAGAACAGCCATTCGGGATTGCTCTGAATCAGGTTGTTGTAATAGCTTACCTGTGCAGACAGTGAATGCAGCATCGCATCCTTGCCGCTTGAAACTCTTGCATAGGCTGCCGTTCTGAGCAGCTTTACTTTTTGTGCATCGGGGAACTGAACCCTTGTTACAATTCGTTCCACAACACCACCTACTCGCTTACCATATTCGCTCTAAATCGGCGAAAAGTCAACGATTTTCAGCGAAATATGCTGCACGAAGATATGCCGTATTTTTGAGCCATTATTGTATCAATTTTAGCGTACTCTTTCCTTGTGATGAGGGCATTTTCAAGCATAGAACGCGCCCACGCCATGACGGTCTGATACTGAAACAGTTTATTGAATATCTCGTCTTTCACGCGATACCTCCTTTGATCTTCCGTAACAGGTGCGGGAGCAGTATTTTCGATGTTTACTTTTATAAGACTGAAATGTTTTACCGCAGACAGGACAGATAAGCTCGATTTGAGAATTTCGGCGAATAATAGAGGAATGTTCTGTCCACCACAATTGACGGCATTTATCACAGCAGAATTTTTTCAACTTGCGGTGCGGTGTCTGTGTGATCTCTTTATGACATTGCAGGCAGAAACGGACATTTTTGCTTGGTTTATTGAACGACTGAATATTATGTCTTTGGCAGTAGGATTTTACCGTGTTGGTCGAAATACTGAGCTGTTCTGAAATGGAACTGATTGGAACTCCTGATTCACGAAGACATCGGATACCGTATTTTTGTTCCTTTGTCATGTTGCTCATTGTATCACCTCGCGCTGGAATATGAAAAAATGGCAGGAGCGTGTTAAACTCCTGCGCCAAAAAAATTACACTTTTTCAAGCGTACCCTTGTAGTTGTCGTTTCCGATCTGAACAGTGATATTTACCTTGTTATCAGGTTCAGGCATGGGAGATTGTCCGAATCCGTTCAGCCCCTTTGCCTTAATGATTGCAGGAAAATCAGTAGTACAAATATCAAGGTCAACATTGCCGGAAATGCCGTTCACACTGCCTTTGTCGCTGTACTGCCACAGAGCATACAAACCGCCGTAATTCGTATGATTTACCCAGTGTGCAAGCCAGATCGTATAGCGGTTTTTGATGTCATCAGAGGTATGCGTTGTGAGCGAAGATGCAGAGCCATACAGCCCTGTGAAATATCCTGCGGACTCTACACGTTCAAGGAACGCTTTCATGATTGCGGAGACTTTTTCCCTACCAAGGTCAAACTGCTTTTTCTCTTCTACATCGAAATAAACAGGAAATTCAAACTGCTTGCCCTTGATAATAGACAGGAAAACATCGGCTTCCAGTCTTGCTTCATCTTCTGACATTGCATAGGAATACCAGTACGCTCCGACAGGAATACCCACGGCTTTGGCATTCTTGTAATTTTCTTCAAAACGTGCATCTTTCTGTGAAAGCTCACGTCCATATCCTGCACGGAGAATTGCAAAATCAATGCCGGAGGATTTCACTATCTTCCAGTCAATATTGCCATTGTGAGTGCTCACGTCAATGCCCTTTATCGTATCCGAAGTTTCTTTTTTAATACCGAAATACTGGTAAAAATCGCTTGTCACAGAGCTATTGCCCTTAGTTTCATCACCGTACCACTTTAAGCCTGTCCGTACATCCACATGAGTGTAGATATACTTATCATTGATATTGGCGATTCTGGTGAAGCCGATATCCTGTGCCGTACAGCAGACAATCTTGCTACTAATCGGCTGTCCGTCCTGCCCATAACAGCAAATATCCGCCGCATTGCCCTTTGTATGCTGACCTGTTCCGTTGCCGCCGACATTCTTATCGTGGACGTTACATCTGTAACCGGATGTGACAATAATTTTGGAGCAGTTGAGGGCTTCATAAAGCTTTTCGANGTTCTCCACANGTTTTTCGTTTACCTCAAAATCATGCTCTTTTCCACATTTACAACGAAATTCNTTTGCATTGAAATNCGGAGAACGCTGTGTGGNATCNCNAAATTCATACTTTTTAATCNTCTTTCATCGTCCTCCTCAAATTCATCGATCATTTCCTGTAGCTCATCATCGAGCCTGCCAGCCTTTTTCTGCAAGACCTCGATTGCCTTTTTAATTGAATCGGGGTAAGGCACGCCCATTCCGGAAGTGTTCTCGATAATCGACAGCAGCTCATTGACACAAAAGCCGATACAGGTGGCATCACGAACGTAGGTCGTTCCCACAAGAAGGTCAATTCGCACCGCCACAACGATCATCAGCAGTGTACAAACTTTTTTCGCAAGACCTACCCATCCGGCTCTGCTGCTGAGCCTTCCGGATTTGCTGTGCTTGGATTTTCCCATTGCTGCGGCGATCAGACCTGTTGCAAAGTCAATGGTCATAAAAATGACAAGCGTAGTCAAAGCCGAATCCCAACCTCCCAACAATGCCGCAAAAAAGCCGCCGATCATGCCGATAATTGTGCAGATATTTTCTTTCATTTTCAGCCCTCCATAATTTTGATGGATTTGATTTTCGGATGCGTGTTGTCGGTCACCGCTTTCCACGCAAGATAATAGTCACCAGTCGTCACGCTCTCACATGACAGCAGAACTGTGGAATAATTATCAGGCGATTGCAGCCAACTGAACGGAACAGATACAGCCGTGCCGTTGACGATTTTCTCGTGGATATACCTTGCAGTTTCAGCGGCTGATATTTCTGTGTCTGATTTTAGTACAAGCCACATTTCTCCCACATCTGCCGCACCGGATTTATAGCTGAACAAAATAGATTTGGTACTTGCTATCCGCACAGGCTCAGTACAAAGCGTATAGATTTCTGCACCCCAGTTGAAGTCAGGCTGATTGTAGTAAATAGCGTAGTTATTTTCAGCAGAGCAGAAATTCGGATACGTCTCGGCAAATCCGGAAAGTGAGCGATAACCATCATTGTAGAAAGTATAAATGCTTTCGCCGTAAGCTGCAAGAGCGTCAGCACCAGCGGAAAACAGTGTAAATGCGTTGTTTTCGCCTGATATTTTAGATTCCAGAATTGTAATTCTGTTCTCCAAATTTAAAATCGCATCGTTCTGATTCTGCTGGTCGTATTGCGTAGAATCACGAAACTGCTGCAACTCAATGTCAATATCAGAAATCTTATCCCACTTTGCAATTTTTGCAGACGTTAAGCTGTTGAGCAGAGTCAGATTATGATGCCAGTGTGCCTGCGATACAACAGGCTCTACAGAATCCTTAATCGTCTGAATTTCAGTATTTACGGTATTTTCCAAGGAAGTAAGGTCGTTTTCTACCGTCTGAAATTTCGATTCAATCAGCTTTTGAGTTTCTACTCTNGTGACNTATGNTNAGAGGTCAGGTGCGGAAGAATNCACCTTNTCATCAACAATTTTAANAACCTNAACTCTTGTGATATANGGCGATAANTCGGGAGTTATAGATTGCAGCCACTCCTCCTCAGTTCCGGTATATCCGTTTTCAACAGCAACCTCGTATGCAGACTTTCCGTTGAGGTCAGTTAGCAAAAATAAATGCGTCCACATGGACACATCATGACTGGATGAATCAAGCCATCGGTATTGCAGCTCATTATTGTAAACACGAAGTTCCACGGTTTTTCCGTCAATGCCGTTTCTGCCTTTGAGCGAAAGTAGCCACTCTTCCTCTGTTCCCTTATAGCCGCCATGCACAGCAAGCTCATAAGCGGAAAGACCGTTTTCACCATTGATACCATTTTTACCGTCTCTGCCGTCACGTCCATCGACACCATTTCTGCCATCTGCTCCATCCTTTCCGTCCACTCCATCAGTACCGTTGATTCCATCCTTACCGGGCAAACCGTCAGAACCTTTCAGACTTTCCAGCCACTCGGAAACCGTCCCCACAAAGCCGTTTTTTACAGCAATCTCATAAGCTGAAAGTCCATCCTTACCGTTGACACCTGCCTGAATTTCGGCAATTTTCTGCAAAAGCTGCGTGTACAAATCGGGTGTGGGCGGAATTGGCGTATCATCATCTCCCACAAAGCCGGAATGACGAATATTCAGCGTAANNGGAACGGTTGTTGCTCTCACAGTNNTATCNGATTCCGCATCATAGCCAAAAACTNACNTTTGCACNGCACCTNCATGAANTTCTGCAGGAAGCNTGCAGGAAGTGCCGTCAAATCCCAGAACAATACTGTATACCTCATCGCACTGAGAAAACTGCACCACATTGTGAAATTTTTTCCAGTCGCCGTCAAATGTAAATTTCAGATTGACGAAAGCAATCTGGTGATCGGCTATCACTTCACGCTCGATAACCTCGATTTTCTGCTGTTTTACGAGAAATTTCCACATTGTTATTCACCAACTTTCCATTCGTTATTTTCAAAGTCGTATTCCATATATCCGTCCAAGCACTGAATCTTCGCCAAAGAACCGCTTGTCTGCCCGATGTGTCCGTCCCAGTTCTGCATTTTCTGAACTTCTGCCCAATCTGCAAGACTGCCCTCATAAATAATCTCACGCAAAAGCGAACAGTAATTTATCATATGAGAGCCTATTTTCTTAACGTTAGCACTTAATGTCATCTGATTCAGACGAGAGCAGTTGACAAAGCAAAATGCCGGAATTTCGACGCATTCTACACGTACATTCTGAAGCGTATTACTGTCCATAAATAGATACGTGCCAAGTTCTGTAAGATTTTCAGGCATTACAAGCGAGGTTGCAGAAATATTTGTAAACGCCTTTTCGCCGATTTTTGTGACTGATGCAGGGAGATTCAACGATTTTAATCCGCCTGTTGTGTACATGAAAAAAGCTCTTTTTCCTATTGAAGTCAACGTATTCGGAAAACTTGTCGTTTCCATATTTGAGCAGCGTTCAAAAACGCTGTCTCCGATAGCTGTGATACCCTCTGAAACTACAAGCGACTTGATGTTTTCATTCTCCCAGAACGGCGATTCTCCGAGGTCGTAATCGTAGGTCGCACCAGTTCCACGCAAAAGCAGTCTGCCGTTGGAATACAGCACATAGTAAATATCCTTGCCAAGTTCACCGGTTTCAACGATGTCGCCGGTGAGGTCGTCCACCTTTGTCTGGAGCATATCAATTTTGCCCGTCAGCTCTGCGACTTGTTCGTTATATCCCTTAATTTTTGCGGTGATAGCAGCAAGTTGCGACTGCATTTCAGTTACCTTGCACTTGCCAAGAATGCACTTCACATATCCACAAACATTGCTGTCCTCACGATAATCGTACCAGTCACGTTCTGTTAGAGAAGTAGCTCCGACATTAAGCCTAATAGCGTACAAGAGCAGCCGTGCATGGTCGTCATCCTGCGGAATTGTGGGCAAAGCCGGACTCTCCGCAGGTGTTCCCGGAAACAATTTCAGCGATACATTTCGCACAGATNCTGTTNTATCGAGATAAATNGCGATGCCCACATATCGTGGGAGTGNTTCGTCCTGATACNCTGACAAATCAATGCTGTACCTCGTGTCATTGATGAAATAATNTCCGTTTNTCCACGCTTTTCCTGTTCNGAGCGTTACTTTCAGCCCGTTACTTGCTGCCGTCAGACTGAAATTCTGACCGTAATTATCCNGAATNCNGTTGCAAATAATGCTGNNNNGANNATCGCANAAATTCTCGGCGGTGTAAGTNCTGTCGAGNNCCTNTGAANTAAAAANTCCNCTTGAAANTGCNNNAAAATCANCCNTCCNTAANTGTTNGCGTTANACTTTTTCCGTTCTGGTCGAAGCTCTCAATCATGCCGATTATCTGTATTTTCGGCTGTATTAAGCCAAATCGCTGTTGCTCTACGGTAACATAGTCACCGACGAAATAGTCCGTATTGTATCGAAACTGTGTGGATTGCACGGCTATTTGAGACTCTGATGCGGTCATCGGTAAAACAATTTTTTCTTTTCCACGCTCTTTCAGCAGTTCAATATATTCATCCTATGAAATTGGCTTTGATTCGCCGTTTTCCTGCTGTTCGTCCGCCATATTCTTTGCATCAACATAGACCTCATAACGCTCTAAAAAAGACGGCTCATCACCGTCACAATATGTCGTCCGCTTACGTTCCTCACCTCGCCCTTTCCCAGAACATAGGCGAAATTCCGTTGTACAGAAATGTCGGAGGAATACGAAAAAGACAGCAAATTTGTGTATCCGTCCGAAAAGATAATGTGCGGATTTTCGTTCTGCAAAACGCTCCTGTCAGTCCCTTCAAAAAGGTCGAGGAGCATTTCATACTGTTCTCCATTTATTTTTGAAAGCCGAATGTTTGCAGTACCGCCGATTTTCTCACAAATGGTATAAATCCACCGCATGAGATTATCATAGCTGACCTGTAATTTGGTTTTCTGCTCCCAACAATCGCCACTGATTGAACTGAGCGAAAGTCCCGGAATCCTGCGGTTATCATCGCTGACAGCATTCTGCGTAACAACGAAATTCACAATATCAGAGTAACTTGTTTGTGAAGTGAAAGAGCAAGTTGGATAAATAATTCGTCTTTCCAACAGGCACATTAAAAAGCGACCACTCACAATGAGATAGTCGCCGTTCTCTGCATCTGTTTCGATTTTTACGGATTCAATCAGTCCGAAGTGATCCTTGTCATCATCACGCCCGACAATTTTACAGGTCTGAAAAATCTCAATATTCCGTGGATTTGCAGCAATATATACTTCAAAAGCCCCACAAGAATAGTATTCAATATCCCACAGCAGACTTGAAAAACTGTCGCAAATTGCTTCAAGCGTAATTGTAAGCATATTCTCATTCGCCGTCATTTTGTAAATTTCAATCTGCATTTTCACACTCCCAAGTACGCATTGCGGTGAATCAGGCGGACTTTCAGATTTGAGATACCGCCCGATGCACGGAGATAGAATTTATTTTCACCCGTCCGCAAGGTCAGCCACGTTGAGCCGGAAACAAGGCAGTTGATGATATTTTCCTGCACACCCTCACGCTCCAACATTACAGTTTTATTGCCTGTTTTAGTTGTTATTCGGATAATATCGCCCTCCTCAATATCGCCGAGAATCTGCATATATAGTTATTCTACTTATAAACGAAACTACAAGGACATAGAAAAGCATAGTGAATGGAATCGTTTAAAGATAAGTGATAACGCAGAAATGCTTTTATTCTACGTTTTAAAACGTACCAG
>WFLX010377094.1_pt1 | contig 17571 bp, 15 predicted proteins | sample 4967041 | NCBI WGS metagenome assembly WFLX01 (sample SAMN12857096, study PRJNA449069) | gut metagenome | isolation source: stool from male and female vole | host: Microtus ochrogaster | place: USA:Florida | collected 2017 | reverse complement strand
TCTCTTGTTTAGAGAGCCTTACACAAATTTTAAATTTTATGGCAATCTTTGACCGCTTCAGTAAGTCCAATCGAAATACCATAAATAAGACGAGCACATATAGCTCAGGATTTGGTGATTCTTGCGTTGATCCTAACAGGCCAGCGCAGACCGCTATTATATATCAAAGTGAACTTGACTATATGTCAAGGTGCATTTTAGACTATATCGACATAGAGACCGGAGGACAGCTTTTCGGATACTGGACTGCGACCGGAGTACCTGTAGTGCTTTATGCAATCGGCCCCGGACGACAAGCGCAACATAATCCCACCTCTTTTATTCAAGATCAGGACTATTTGCAATTAGTTGGAAACGAACTTTACAAAAGATATAGATTACAGCATATTGGCGAATGGCATTCTCACCACCAACTTGGGCTCGCCCATCCAAGTAGTGGCGACGTTAATACTATGCAATATGGTGTAGGTAAACCCGGATTTCCTAGGTTACTTCTATGTATTGGTAATTGTACTCGCACCCATACTACGGTAAATCCTTTCATATTTCACGAGAATACTCCCCGTGAATATTCACAGGCAGCTTGGGATATAGTAAGCCTTGCGAGCCCTTTCAGGAAACTTGTTGATACAGAACTACGTTCGATATTGATTCATCCATACACACGGACTGCCTCACATGGTGAAATACGAAGCACACGTAATGTGATAAAGGAATCTTCTTCACATAGATTGCATTGGCTAACGGAGAAAGTAGAGAATGTTGAAACAATGAAAACTTTTGTTTCAATGGTTCAATCAATGTATCCAACAATTACTGTGAAAGCTGAAATTCTTGATAGTGGAGAGCCTTTAATTTCTTTAGTAGAGAAAGGCCTTTCGATAAAACTGCCGTATGGATTCCCCGTCAAGACTCCTATAGTATCTTCTGCAACAGGAGATAATTTATCTTACCGTAATAGTTGGGAGGTTGGAGAAGAACCTTTGACCGCAGCTTTTGGTCGCTGGATAGCTTCTATACTCCCGAATATGATCTCTGAAACACTCTCTATGAGTGATACTACGGATGAAGATGTTTATGGCCCGAAAAGACGTGTACCATTGACAAAAGAAGAGAAGAAAGAGTACCGCATGGCTAAAACACGTACTGAGCGAATTGCTGCGGAAAACCAAATTCTTTCATACTATTTTCATGACGCAGCATTTGCCTGGAGTGATATTACTGAAAATCCGGTTGTAAATATTGTCGCATATCCATTCACAAAAGGAAAGCAATGTGTAGTACGCATGACTTTACCAAGCGACTTTCCTGAAAATAGGCCATCAGTACAAATCGGTTATTATAATGAAGATGATACTCCGGAACCGACTTTGCCAAAACATATTTCGGAAATCAATTACATCCGTCTATCTGATTTGTTCAATGGTGCTAAAGGGTATTATTCAAGAATGCTTGACTGGACTAATGATAGTTCAATATTAAGAGCATATATTGTGGCTTGCACTATTGTTTTTTATAGCAATAAAGCCAATAAAGAAGGTCGTGACATCGGATACTATCTGAATCAATATCTGGATGATGATTCAAAAATGAATGATTTGATGAAAAATATATCAGAAAAAATAAAAGCGCAAAAACAGTAAATAATGGACTACCAACGCAAACAACTGGAAGAGCAGGTAATCAGTCACTATATGGGAGGAAACAAATCCTTCGCCTTTGGTGATTTGAATACGACAAAGCCATATCTCCGCATTGCAGCCCGAACCAATAGCGGTAAAGTCTATGTACTTCGTATTGAACTCCCTGGATACCCTAATCAAAAGCCAAATGCTTATGTAGAGTGTATGCTTCGGGACTGTCATGGGAATCTCATGAATGGGGCAAGTCCTCAAAACCACACCTTGAGTCCTCATCCTAACGGATGGACGCAAATCTGCCATTACCACCCTGACGCATGGAAACCGGATATGTCATTGTGGATGGTATATGTAAGATGTGTGCTTTGGCTGAACATCTACGAGCAGACTCTTCGCACCCGCAATGATATGGAGTATTATCTCCGTCACATGGGTTCGGATGGTTCAACAATCAGATAGACTATGGCCGACAAGTTATATTGGGATTCACAAAAAAACGAATTCGCACTACGGTCAGAATCAGCCCCAGTCACATCTGACATGATTGTAATGGACACGACTAAAGTTCATGTAGATGGACCGATTAGTCCTGATTATGTGGATCCTGATAGGTTGATAGGGTTGATAATAAATCACAATAGAGATATTAGGCAAGGTTGCATCAAAGATTTTCCAATAAATTATGATGAAACGTTGTTTCGTAAAGCTATTGAAAAATATAATGATATAGTTGAACGTAAATATCGAGACAATTTTAAAATAAGAAACAAATAATAAAGCATATATGGCACAAGAACTAAACCTTGACCAACTCTCCGATGCAATGCGTAAACAGCAGGAGGGAAACACCAACGGCAAGAAAGTCGTATGGGACAAAAACTCTATGACATTCGTTGAATTGAATAGCAACGAGCAGGCTAACGACACCCAAAGTGTCGTAAACGATGTATCTAAAAGACCCTTCTATTCGGTATGATTACGGAATCTGATTTTGGGACACGTGTTTACTATATTGATGGTGAGCAGTTGAACCAGTTTGTGGCATCATCTGAGGACGTTTGCTCAGGTTTTGGCTATGAATGGGAAAAAGAAGATGTAACACATCTTCATTTTTCTCCGTTAGAACATTCTTTTGGAAAAACACTGAAAGTTAGTTTCGCCAAAGAGAATGGACATCATTTATCAAATGCGAATATAAAAGTTGATGTCGCCTCTGATGGCTCTGCCTTTGTAGACGGGACTGAGGTTACCATAATACCCTCGAGAGAGAATCTATACAAACGTAACAAAGGACTGATTGAACTTGATATTCTTGCAAATAAGAGAGTCCTTATCATTGGACTTGGAAGCGGCGGCTCTCCGATAGCTGTTGAACTTGCAAAAGCAGGGGTCGGTCAGTTCGCTCTTGCTGATTTTGACAGAATAGAACTTCACAATCTATCACGGCACATCTGTTCGCTCAACGATTTAGGACGTCTAAAAACCGATGCGGTTTCTGATACCATTAAAGGCAAGAATCCATATGCTGTTGTTGATAAACTACCCATCGATGTATGCAAAAATCTTGATATTATTGAAGAAGAAATCAAGAAAGCAGACATTGTAATGTGTTGTACTGACAACAACTTATCACGTTTTCATATTTCAGAATTACTTGTAAAACATAACAAGGTTGGATTGTTTGGTCGTGCCATAACACGAGCTGAAGGGGGTGATGTGTTTATTTATCGTCCTGGTCAGCCTTGCTATTTTTGCTTGCTTGGTAGCGACTGGTATGACCAAAGTAACGAGGAGATTACCAACGAAGCATCAGCTCGCAGAGCCGGACATATTCCAGCTTACGTTTCGGCAGAAGATGCCGAGGCTTTTGTGCAGGTTGGCTTGGGCGCTGACATTGAACCAATAAATAATATGATGGTAAAGCTGGCTCTTGTAGAGCTATCACGCGGAACAGAGTCAGGCATTTCATCATTAGAGGATGAATTTCAGGCAAACTATTACATTTGGGCTAACCGACGCGAGCGTCAATACACCAACTGGGGTAGCTTCCATAATACAGATGGAATGCCAACTATAATGAAATGGTATGGGATAAATATCTCTAAAGACGATAGTTGTACTCTATGCGGTCATAAGGATTCCTTAGCGACTGATGAGACATTCCTTGAGTCACTGAAGGCGATTGGATCCGGCGATTTCTCTGGGCTTAATCTTGAGGACATATCCGATACCGGTTTACAGGATAAGTAATCATTTAACATATGCAGGATCCGGATTTTTCTCGTTTTACTCCAGCGGCTCTTAAAGCTATTGAAACCTCAGCTCGTCTTGCGGCAAGTTTCAATAGCAATATTGTCATGCCATGTCATCTAATAGGCGGCCTTGCGTCTGTCAAAGGCGAGGAGGTATGTTCGGTATTACGAAACAAAGGCTATGACCCGGATTCATCTATGGAAGCTGTTGCACAAGGTATGGCTGAAATCCCGTGGGCTCAGTCTGGAGGTGGAATGTCATTCCATCCCGAAGTCGAAGAGGCTTTTGCGAAATCCTCAGCACAATCAGGGGCGGTTGAAATTTCAACAATTGTAAATGAACTCTTGAATTCCGACAGTAGTACCCTTGACCCATATTTAATCAAGTCATCAAATCATGACACTGTAGAAATACCAACATCTGGTATTGAGCGTGACTATCAGGAAGATGATTCCACTACAGGGGAAACCATTAAAGAATTCTGTGTCAATATGCTTGAACTTGCAGCAAATGGCAAGCTCAATCGTGCAATAGGACGCGATGAGGAAGTAAAACGTGTGCTTCTAATCCTTGCGAGGAGTACTAAAAACAATCCAGTACTGGTAGGAGAGCCCGGCACGGGAAAGACTGCTATTGCTGAGGAACTGGCTATTAGGTTACTGAATGGGCAGGTTCCTCCGGATTTAGCAGGGCTAAAACTCTATAGTCTCGACTTTTCGTCAATCAAATCACTTCCTGATGCAGTTGGTGTGATGAAAAGTATTTTGGAGGAGGCAACAAGTGACCCCTCGCTTGTGCTGTTCATCGATGAAATACATATGTTAATAAGTTCCTGTAATTGTTCGGATAATGACATAGCAAATCTCTTAAAGCCAGCAATGGCTCGTGGTGAGATTAAGATATTCGGAGCGACGACTCTTGATGAGTACAAACGAATCGAAAAAGATCCCGCTTTTGAGAGACGTTTTCAGAAAGTTATCGTTGATGAGCCGGATATTGAATCTGCTATTAAGATACTTCAAGGTGCAAAAGCTAAATATGAAGTCTATCATAATGTCTCAATTTCAGATAAGGTATGTAAATCTGCGGTAAACCTGTCTGCTCGTTATATAACCAATCGAAGATTACCGGATAAAGCGATTGATTTAATTGATGAAGCGGCTGCCAATCTTAGGATTGAAGGCGGACAACGGCGAGAAATGGAGGTAAACGATGTTATGAAAGTGGTAACCGCATGGACAGGTATCCCGGTTGATGATATGGATGCTAACGAGACGGAACGGCTTCAGAATATCGAGCAGGAACTCCATGCGTCAGTAGTAGGGCAGAATAAGGCTGTTAAAGCAGTTTCAGATGCTATCAAGCGCAGCAGAATGGGCTTTGGGGATGCGTCGCGTCCCATCGGTTCATTTCTATTTCTTGGTACGACCGGAACCGGTAAGACTGAACTTTGCAAAGCGATTGCAAAATTTCTTTTCAATGATCCCAATCAGATGGTACGAATTGATATGAGCGAATACCAGCAAGAGCACTCTGCTCACCGTCTTTTCGGACCACCACCCGGATATGTCGGTTATGAGCAGGGAGGTCAACTTACTGAAGCGGTCTATCGCAAGCCTTTTAGCGTGGTACTTTTTGACGAGATTGAAAAAGCTCATCCCAAAATCTATGAAACGCTTCTTCAGGTTCTTGATGACGGGCGAATGACTGATGGTCAAGGCAAAGTCGTAAATTTCAAAAACACGATTATTGTTATGACATCCAATATGGGCCAGCAAATTATCCTTAGCACTTTATGCAGGAGACAAGCCTCGGATGAGGAAATAGAGCGATGCACACATAATGTTATGCAGCAACTACGTCAAAGGGTTGCCCCTGAATTTATAAACCGCATTGATAACATTGTAATGTTTATGCCTTTGTCAAAAGACGATGTAGCGAAGATTGCAGAAATAAATTTAAAGAAGGAACAAAAAAAATTACAAGACAAGAATATTTCAATTATCATCGAACCGACGGTCTTAAGATTTATTGTTGAACATGGCTATCAGCCAGAATATGGCGGTCGTCCTGTGAAACGAGCTATTACCGACTACATCATCAATCCATTAACTTCGGAGATGGTCAATGGAACAGTTGATAGGAATAGACCAATTTATATTTCTGTAAGTAATAATAAAATAATCTTTAGAAATGGCTCTACCTGCAGGGTTTAATCCCAACGATATGTCTTTTGGGAATCTGACCAAGAGAACACCAGTAATCGAAATACCTCGCAATACCTCAACATATACTTCATATGCAAGTTGGGGTAATAGTCATCGTGAATCATTATGGTCACGTTTCAATAATGGGGTAGCAAGTATCGGTAATTGGTTTGCAGAAAAATCAGAGGACGTACTTGGATGGATTAGTCTGGCAACAATGGCAATTATTGTCATATCGTGTATTGTTAAAGTCATCTCCACGTGGGTCGATGATGGCTTTTGGATGGCTTTACTTATGGCTTTTGGTGTTTGTATTGCCGGGGTTATAGCTTGGTATGTGGCAGCAATTGCTATTGTTATATGCGTTAATGTTGTCATGTATGGATTTCGCTTTTTGTTTTGGAATGGATGGGCTCTGTTAATAGCTTTGACACTTGCCATAGGTATTTGGGCTTACGCAGCGTATAGCTCGCCTTCGTATAACTATGCTCCGGTGTCTGAAACAGGGGTTTATATCCCGACGTACGATAAATATCGTTGTACGGCGGCGGTATTGAATGTACGTATCCATCCGAATACAACCAGTCCCGTTCTCGGTACTATCCGTAAGGGTCAAGTGGTTGAAGTGGTTGATAAAGAAAATGGCTTCGCGGCCATTGAATACAATGGTCAGCGCGGATATGCAAGTCTTAAATATCTAAATAAAATAGACTAAAATCATGGGCTTCTTTTCAAAACTATTCTCCGGAATGAATCTTCCAGAATATCATCCCCTTACATCGGCTGACGGTATGCTGCGTATACTAGATTATATTAAGTATCATTACTATCATCATAAAATGTATCAGTCCGGTCATTTCGAAATTGGAGGAGGAGAATGCAAGTACAAAGATGATGTATATGGGAATGCCATAAAGTATAGTCGTGAACTTTTAGAGTTAAATTTAAAAGAATCATTGAGAAATATCAATTCCGGAAAGTGGGAAATACAAACTTGCGATGATGATTTTTGCAGTAGAACTTTATCTTGTGAATTCTTTAATGTAAGACCATATTTTGACTCAAAGGGCATAGCACATTCCGAAATCACAATATTCTATGTCATAGTACGCCCTTCCTCCTGGGATAATGTAATGTCTCCATTAAGTTCTCCAAGGCCTCAACAAATTGTGCTAAGGTTGGAGTCCTTAAGTAAAAAAAAATGGAATGCTACTATCTCTCGTTTTTCATATTTCTGTTGTAAAAATAGTGATTTTATAGGTTCGCCGGAAACCATCTCAGACTTCAGTATTCAAAATTGTAATAATAGTAATGTTTGCAAAGAATGGATCTATGATAAAGCATCTCCATTTATTTGGGAGAAAGCTGAAGGAATAAAATATAGAGTATTGAGACAATAGTATTTTGACCTTTAAGGCTATGATCTTAGGATTGTCAGAAGGTCTTACTGGATTATTCAAAAGACAACTAATGAATAAGGCACAGGCAGAAAAGCCAAAATAGAGTATGCATGGAGTAACCGACCGTCCAACAACCGGGTAGGAGTAACCTCTCTTTTTAATGTTTACAACTATGGCATTAAATTTCAACGTAGTTGAAGCTGCTCAGAACACTAACGAAGTGTTCCAGTTCTGCAACTTCTCACAGAACGGCCCCTGCGACATGTGCTGGGGCGACCTCAGCCTCTAACAAGGGGTAAATCTCACAACAATGGGTGAAGTCCTATGGATTTCGGTTTATGGGACTTTACCTTTTAATACGAACAACAATGAAGTGGTCTAAATACAATATACTCAGTAAATCTGATAAATACGGACATTTGCTCTTTAATACGATGTCAATGGTGTTTCTTCAAATAAACGATGAAGATTTACCTGTATGGCTTGAACTTAAATCAAATCCTGACAAGGTGGCCGAGATTACCAACGGAGACTTCCTGCTGAAATCACGCATAATTGTTAAGGATGATGACGAAGACCTGAATGTTTACCTCACAGATGTATTGAAGAATCGCTATAACTCAAGCGATCTTGCTCTCACGATATTACCCACGCGAGGGTGTAACTTTGGATGTATTTACTGCTATGAGCAGGAACGTCCGATGATCAATATGTCTGAAGATACGGAACAGGCAATCATTCGATTTGTCAAGAGCAATCCCAATCTTAAAAGGCTCAGCGTAGTTTGGTATGGCGGAGAGCCACTTATCAATTTTTCGTCCATACAGCGATTGAGTGAGGCTTTCATTGGTATGGGTATTGAGTATAGTGCCAAAATGGTATGTAACGGCTATCTATTGACCGNAGANATTGCAAATGAGATTNAACGGNTTAAANTCCGAANTATNCAGATTACTATCGATGGCACTGCCGATATTCACGACAAACGTCGNCCGCNTCTTNGAGNTCAACNCACNTACGAAACGATAATGAGAAATCTCAAATATCTCTTGTCTGTGAACCATAGTGTGACTATTGACATCAGAAGCAATATCGACCGCCGAAATATGGATGAATATCACACCTTTTATGAGGAATTTCGTAAAGAGATACCTGATAATCGTGTCACCTTGTACCCGGGATTTGTCAGCGATCTGCTTTCAGATGAATGTGTTTCTGCGGAAGACAACATCAGTGAAGGCGGCTATAAGGCACAGTTTGCCCTCGACATCTTCAACCGTTATGGAATAGAAATAAAAGCATTCCTGCCAAAATTCCGTCGTCATAGCTGTGTAGCCAGCAAATATTTTGCATTTGTAATCGGCCCGGAGGGCGAGATTTACAAATGCTGGCGAATGGTAGGCAATAAGGAACAGACGCTTGGGAATGTCCGCTCCGTACTTGACTTGGCTAAATTCTCTCGATATCTCGTCGGTGCTGACTACACACGTGACCCCAAGTGCTTGAATTGCGAGTTCATCACATTATGCGGCGGAGGGTGTCCGTTTGTCCGTCTTCGTAATAAAGAAGAAGGGCTTAACCTCAATCATTGTTGCCCGGAAAAGAGCCACATGGAGAAACTCATGGAGATGAGATATGAAATGACACTATTGGCCAAGAAGAATAAGAAATGAACGATACAAGGGCCTTTATCCTGACATATGGATGCCGCATGAACGCATGTGACACAGAGATAATTTGTACCATACTGCGTAATGCCGGTATCAAGCTTGTCCATGACCCTAAAAATGCCGATGTTGCCATTCTGAACTGCTGCTCTGTCAGAGAGGACGGACATATTGCGGCTTTGGATAATGTCCGAAAGCTTAAACAATTCAATCGGTCAATCAAAACGATTTTATGTGGCTGTTTTGCAAAACTTGTCGATTCACATTTTCTACGAAGCAATCCCAATATTGATGCCGTTGTCACTCCTGAATCCTACCGAGAGATGCCCGAAACATTATCGAGACTGGAGGCTGGAGATGTAGGATTCATCATGAATAATGAATTTTCTGACGATTTATATCAGGAGATACTCCCATCTGAATACCTGAATATTCCTAACCGTGCGATTATTTTAGGAAAGGGGTGTAATCAGGAGTGTGCTTATTGTATTGAACCCTATACACGTGGGGCTGAGCGATATGTAAATCTCGACACCGTAATGGCTAATCTTGATGTCCTGTTTCAACGTTGTGAGGGCGGAATTGTGACGCTTGTCGGCCACATGGTTGACCGATATATGTGTGCCGGGGTCAACTTTGCGATGCTTCTTAGGGAAATTGCTAAAGAATGTAAACACCATAATGCTTGGGTCAAATATTTATCTTCACACCCGATGACTTATTCAGATGAAGTTCTCAGTGCAGTCTCGGAATATGATAATATAATGAGAGTTGTGCATCTTCCGGTACAGTCGGGCAGCAATGATATACTTAGGCGCATGAGACGCGGTTACTCAGTTGAACAATATCTTGAAACAATTGAGCGTGTACGGGCAATTTGTCCGGACATGAATATCGTTACTGATATTATGGTCGGATTCTGCGGCGAAACGGACTCGGATTTCAGACAGTCAGTTGAACTAATTGAACAATTNAGACCNGGCGAAGTNAATGTCTATGCNTTCTCNATGCGCAGTAANACTTATGCACATAGANCATATATTGACGACGTNNCCGAAGANATCAAACGNGAGCGTATGCAGATTGCNGTTGANNCAGCAAGCCGAATCNGNCGAGAATATATGCAANGNGAACTCGGAATAAGCCAGAAGTTTATGCCCGGAGCTATATCGGGAAGCGACCGACGGGAACTTACCAATATATACAATCGGACTTATTCTCAACGCCCCGGGACTAGAGTTTGCTTTGAAAATCAGATTGTAGAAGGACGGGTGACATTAGAAAACAACTTATTCACTGTTGATATATGAGAGTCAATATTATCAATATAGGTTGCTTCAAAAATCTTGTTGACTGTGAACGCCTGATGTGGCAACTTCAAATGATAGGTGTTGATGTCGTTTTCGGTCAAACAAAAGCCAGCAGCGATATCGTCATTGTAAATACGTGTGGCTTTATATCAGATGCAGAGAAAGATTCAGTAGCTTTGCTTCTCGACATGGCCAATCGTAAACGACATGGCCAATATTCACAGTTCTGGGTTATGGGCTGCTACGGACAGAAAATGGGTAATGATATTATCCGCAGAATCCCGGAGATAGATAAGGTTTATGGCAATTTCAATTGGGACAGGATAGTCTTCGACATTGGAAATAAGCCTTGGATAAACTGTACTAACCGTGTTATGATCACTCCAAAACATTATGCCTATGTCAAAATTTCCGAGGGTTGCAATATGCCATGTTCCTATTGCATAAAACCGATTCTTAATGGTCCACTAAAATCCGAACCTATTGAAACTATCGTTGATGAATGCAGAACTCTTGCGAAAATGGGGGTCAAAGAACTACAAATAGTTTCGCAAAATACAACTGACTACGGACGGGATATATATCATCAGCCCAAAATAGCCGAACTGATTGACCGGATTTCTGACATTAAAGGAATTAAGTGGATAAGGCTTCATTACGCTTACCCTACGAACTTCCCCAAAGACCTGATTGATGTAATTGTCGCTAAGGAGAATGTCTGCAAATATATTGACATGGCCATNCAGCATTGCAATGAAGNCATGCNCCGNATAATGCGNCGCCCAATGCCGAANGNTAGGCTTGTTNCGTTATTGGATGAACTGAAATCTCACAACATTAGCATACGTACTACTGTAATGACAGGGCATCCCGGTGAAACTGAGGAAATGTATCAGGAACTCAAGGATTTTATTATTCAGCGTCGCTTTGACCGCTTGGGCGCTTTTCCATATTCACACGAGGTACACTCTTATAGTGGAAAGCACTATGAGGACTCAATCCCTGAAACACTCAAGCGAAAAAGAGCTCTTGAACTTATGGCTGTACAGCGAGAGATTTATAATGAAAGTAATCTCAACAACATTGGTAAGCGAATGAAAATAATGATTGATGGAAAAAACTCGGCCGGATGCTATGTGGGGCGGCCGGAGAATAGTACGCCAATGGCTGATCCAAAGATAATCATAACTTCTGATAAGACACTGATACCGGGCGAATTTTACGAGGCTATCGTTACAAACAGTCTGGGCAAAGATATGGAGGGCACGATATGACACTTTCTGAACACAATATCTTCATCCGTCGAATGGTGGACGGTCAATACCTGATTTATTTACCGTTATCGAAGTATGCCCGGATACTCACGCAGGAGCAGGTTCAAAGCCTGACTGATTCAGTAGAAAAATCAGAACAAGCTGAAGACCCGGCAGTAACTGAAGTTCTTGCAAACGTCAAACCTACACAACAGTCAAACGTGCATATAACCGAACACCGTGTGACTGGAATCCGAAATATGATGATATTACCGAATAATGTGTGTAACTTCAAATGTACATATTGTTATTCTGCTGANGGGCGTAGCGGTAAAACCGTCNATTCCGATAAACTGAAATCGGCCATCTGTTATTTTCTCGATTCAAACAGGGCGNCGGGCGAACGGCNTACANTATCAATTCTTGGAGGGGGTNAACCTCTTCTTTCTTGGGATTTGGTAAAAACTTCTCNCGACNTGGCTNACNGTCTTGCTAAAAAGCGTGGTCAGAAACTTCCGGTTTCAATCGTGACAAACGGTNCGATTCTGACCGCTGAAANANTCGATTATCTCATGTCGCATGAAATCAGCTTAAGCGTTTCATTTGATATTCTGCCAGAAATACAGAATATGCAACGTGGTCATTACAAAACTGTTGTTGAAAACATTAACCGCTTTACCAATGCCGGAATTGATTTAGCTTTCAATACTGTTATCACCCGTGAGAATGTAGGGCGAATGGACGAAATGCTTAACGCAATTTCCACAAGCACTCCAGCGGTCAAGAAAGTGTCTTTTAAGTCGCTAATATCCAATAGTTATTTCAAGGATGCAGAAGAACGAAGAAAATACTATTGTGATTTTATTGACAATTTCTTTAAGGCTCTTGATTTGGCTAAACAATTGGGGATATGGCTGACGTCGCCCTATTTTAATAACGCGTTATGTCTGAGTGACCGATTTTGTTCCGGAAAGTTTGTTGTCACATCCGACGGAGATATTTCAATCTGCCACTGTGTCGGGTCGCGAAAAGACCGGTTATATAACGATTTTATTTTTGGACATATAACTGCCGACGGCAATGTTACGATAGATGAGGAAAAACTCAACAATATACTTTCCCACGACCATAACCACAATGAACGATGCAAAGACTGCATTGCACATTGGCATTGCGCAGGTGGCTGTTATGCCGACAACTCGACAATTGGAGATAACGAAGAGAGTCAGAACGCATATTGCGAATCAATGAGATATTTTATTGAACGCTACATTTGTAAATATATACTGAAATGATGGATATAGACTTTCTGTTTCAGTTACTTAATGAATCCGGAGTAAGCGGTAATGAGGTCTCGGTTTTGAATCTTTGCCGAGAAAAAGTTACCGGTAAATGCGAAATCAGTTGCGACAGAATAGGCAACCTGTATGCAAAGATAAATAACAAGGAGTTCAACACCGCTACACGAATACTGATAGAAGCCCACATTGATGAAATCGGATTTCAGGTAACTTACATTGACAACGACGGTTATGTTTATATCAGACCATGCGGCGGAATTGATGGTGCCACACTTATCGGTTCTTTTGTTGAAATTCAATGCCGAAATGAATTCCTGACCGGTGTAGTCGGTCGTAAACCGGTACATTTGATGAAGGGCGATGAAAAAATGAAGATGCCTGACTGTGATGCCGTTTGGATTGATACCGGACTTGATGCCAAAGTTGTTAAAGCGAAAGTGCGGGTCGGAGATTATGTGTCGTTTAAGCCAAATGCAATCATTCTCGGGAAGAATCGCGTCACATCCAAAGCCGTTGATAACCGCATCGGCGCATTCATTCTCACACACATCATCGACAAACTACCGCCAATATCCGACAAACAGATTACGTTCGCTTTTACAACCCAAGAGGAATTAGGATGTAAAGGCGGAGCCGTAGCTACCTGTGGCGAATCATATGATTATGTTATCTGTATAGATGCAACATTTTCATCGGATGTGCCTGATATTTCTCCCCGTGTTGTCGGCGATATAAGACTTGGCGAAGGTGCTGTGGTTTATCGTAACGGCGATGTTGACCTAAATTTTGTTGAGCAGATATTGTCGGTGGCACAGAACAACAATCTTAAAATTCAGATGTCGGCAAACTATGCTGCATCCGGGGGCACAAATACACGCAACATGCAGCTGACCGGAACTGGAAACATCACGGCCACCATTGGGTATCCGGTACGCTATATGCACTCACCCGTTGGTATGGCTGATTTGCAAGACATTGAAACCATTGTAAATCTTATAATTCATATTCTCGNAGAAGTATAGAAATGAAAGTATATATTCACACGANTGGATGCGCAGTTCTCAAACACGAAACTGAGCGAATCGCCAAATTTTTCCAACTCAACAAGGTTGAAATTGTTGAGTGCCCCGAGGAGGGTGATATAATCGTAATGACGTGTTGTGNCGTAACTNACAATGAAGAAAATCAGNCGATTGAAATAATNACTGAACTCAATAATAGGAAACAAAAGGATGNCANANTTATAGTNAGTGGCTGTCTGCCTGCATTTGCGTCCGAGCAAATTTTGGAAGTTGCACCGGAAGCCCAACTCATGTCGTATTCTCAGATGCGAAATTTCGACAACATTGTTTCCGACGGAGTAGCTTGGGACGATGTTTATTACAACTACGGACACATGATGAAGCAGGAGAAGCATCGCGACGATACGATTCTCGCTTCAAAACAGGATTTGGATTTGCGTCTTATGGAAACGGTTGATAAGACTAACTATACATCTAACTGCGTTCAACAGTACAACCTCTGCACATTGCGTAGATATATCTGGCAGGATGAAGATGTTTATCAGATAAAAGTTGCTTACGGTTGTCCGGGGCATTGCAACTACTGCGCTACAAAACTTGCTATAGGTGAGTTCCATAGCGTTCCAAAAGCTCTGGTACTAAAACAATTCCAAGAAGGAATAGCCTCCGACTTCAAACGTTTCTCATTGATAGGAGACGAAATCGGTTGTTATGGTACTGATTTTGGTGAAAACATTGTCACCCTCCTTGATGGTGTGTATGCGCTGAACCCGGATATAACAGTGTCAATTCGATATATCCATCCTGACATATTCGTGCGCTATTATGCAGGACTGAAACCCTATCTTATAAATGGTTTCATTGACTTTTTCTGCTGCGCTATACAGTCAGGAAGCTCCAAGATGCTTAAAGCAATGAACAGGAATCCGGATATTGAGCCATTTATCAAGTGTATGGAAGACCTTAAAAATGAAAATTGCAAGGTCAATAAACACACTCAGATACTAATTGGCTATCCCGGAGAAACGGAAGCTGATGNATGGCAGNCCTTATCNNCGCTTATACGATGTGATTNTGATCATATCAACATCAACAAGTTTAGCAAANGAAGAGGAACTGTTGCCTATGAATTAGNGGAAACTGTTCGAGAAGAAGACAAGGTAGCAAGATGCAGTCTTATTCGAGAAATAATGTTTATGAGCAAGAAAGCTAAGTTATATAATGCTATAAAAGAGTCGTATTTTAATGATTGAAACTGAACATATTGAGGCGATACGCGACTCGGTAGCTTCTGTTTTACCATTGCTCAGAGAGCTTACGGAGAACAGTAGCCCGGAACCTTATACAGTAGAGAATTTGTGGTGGACTAAATTAAATGTTGCAATTTCAATTACTGCCGCACTGATAGGAGGCTTAGGGGCTTATTATGGATACAAGGGTTTCGTATATGCCAAAGAAACCGCTCGTAATGTTGCCCGTCTGCCACAAGAAACGCAGGTAAGGTTATGCCTGTCATTGCTTCAGGATTTGTTGCTGAATTATGTGCGTGCCATTGTTATATTCTGCGACCACAAAGCTGGGTTAAAACCTCCATCTGATAATTACATTTCCAATTTTATACTTCCGGAGTTTGAGGATATATTTAATCCGGAGTCTTTTTATCATAATGGAACTGCTTTTATTTGCTTAAATGACTTGAAATCAAGGATGAAGCATTACAATCATATGATTGAAGTAATTGAGAACCATTGCATCAATGGCGGAATTACCGATAAGGATTGTAAGGACTTGGTAATAAAGACATCAAAAGTTACACGTTCCGTATTCAATTTTATAAAAGAAATTGACGGAACACGAGAGACACTCAAGTGTAAATTGATAGCGAAGATAGCTGAACAAACCAATTACAGACCGGAAAAGGTGGAACTGAATGTTGAAAACAAACAAATGTTCCATACATTAGTTACTACAATGGAGAGTTATCCAGGGATGGTTAAATTTGGCAATATATCTTTGGATTTGTCGTCTGAGGTATCCAAGAATATTCAATTTCTTAATGATAATAAGGCTGTTCCGAGTGCCATAGATATGCTCGCATATAACGGCATTATCGAAAGACGGTATCTGGAATGAAACGAATTTTTCGCAATTATCCAATAGCAAACGATGTCGCCGAAGTATTTCACTATGATTATAGTGAAAGCATTATGAAGTATATGGGAAATGAGAATGGCATTTTCCATTCCATAAAGTCACCCATAAATCTTAATTTGCGGAGCAAACGACACACACAAGCTATTTCCGGATGGGATTTAGACAATGGTAACATACTATCATTACCGATTAAGATATGTGAATGCACTGTCGGATCAATTGAAGATAATTATTATATTGCCTACACATGCTGGTCCAGCAATAGCTTAATTCTCCTTATTTCAAAAGTCCACAAAAGGCTATGGTTAAACCCTGAAATAAATGCGTTTGATTATGTCCGTAACATTCTTACCATAAAAAAAGGTATAAATAGCCATTTACAATTTGATGGAGCAAAGTTTTTATGGAGAACTTATGAAACTGCCGTTATCTCCTCGTCATATAAAAGTTATTTTTATGACATTGATAAGGGGTGTATTGTCCAAGTCTATAATGCCTCAACACTGTCAATATCTGACTATCCAGAACAATTTTTGTTAGAACATGACAGGGCTCACGTTGTATATCTACGTGAATCCGGGATATATTGTATTCATCTATACCCGAAGAAGAGAGATGTAAAAGCACCTGCAATAGTAATTTGTCTTGGTGGACCTTTTCTAAAAGTCCTTGACATAAGATCCCTCCCTCATTTATACCATCATTTTTCAAATGAGGGTTATCATGTCATTATTCCGTTACGTAGAGGTGTGATTGGGCTCTCTCCAGAATGGGAACAAGAACTATATGGACGATATGGCATTGCCGATGTTGAAGACATCCTTTCATCGACAAGGGAGTTTGTGGCAGAATTTGAATTGATCATCGACTCTAACCGATTGGGATTATATGGCGCAAGTTACGGCGGCTATTCAGCATTGCTCATAAATGGCAAGCATAACAAAGATTTATTGTTCAAATCAGTAGTATCTCATTGCGGCGTGTATGATCTTTCAACATATCCATATCATAGTTCGGGCAATGCACGTGATGTTATGATGGAATACGGACATACCGATGATATAGTGGCTTACGCTAAGAATGTCAGAGACATCAATCCGGCAAGTTTCGTCAAAAACTGGAAGGTTCCAACCTTGCTTATCCATACAATTGATGACACTACTACATGGTTTGGACAATCTGTCAGTGCTTACAATGCAGCATTAAGCAATACTTGTTGTAACACATCTCTTATACTCACGCATGGCGGACATTCATATAATATCAGTAAAGAAGAGGCGATAGAGGGCGCCATTATAAATCATTTTAATACGATACTAAAATCGTGACCATCTCCTGAATATCGCAGAACACTCTTTTTTCAC
>WFLX010295249.1_pt1 | contig 17571 bp, 19 predicted proteins | sample 4967041 | NCBI WGS metagenome assembly WFLX01 (sample SAMN12857096, study PRJNA449069) | gut metagenome | isolation source: stool from male and female vole | host: Microtus ochrogaster | place: USA:Florida | collected 2017 | reverse complement strand
AAGTTGGATGCCGGGGATCCGCTCCGCAGCCACCTCTATGCCTAAGTCGCCGCGTGCAATCATAATGCCGTAAGAAGCATCCAGAATCTCGCTGAAATTATCTACCCCTTCCTGATTCTCGATCTTGGATATTATCTTCATGTCGCCCTTCACTGTAGATTTCTCCACGCTTTACTTGCTTACTGTCCATTTTATGTATCCTCCTTTAACTGAAATATGGGTTGTAATCGTTCTGTTCTGTCCGGCCTCNCTCGTACACGCTGAGATTGNACCGGCTATTCTCCACTTCCTCCCCGTNANTGCTCCACGTAGTNNAACCGCTCCACCCTCCAGGGAAGTCGTCACGCCTGTTGGTTATCAGGCCAACCGTCACGCCGATTGCTTCCAGCGCGTCATACATAGCCCGGAAGTCTCCCGGCGTCCGGTAGCCTCCAAACCGTCCGGCGATCCTATTCGCCTCGCTGATTTGCTTTCTTGTCGCTTTCACTGTTTCCACCTCCTGTTCTATTTCCAGCATGAAACAGCTATTTGCTAACCATCTGCACAAAAAAAAGGCGTCCCGTTTCCAGGACGCCCATTTCTTATTCCCCATCTTCCTCCCAATACTCAGGGTCTATTAAATTTTGCCCAAACAAATTATACCACCGTCCGCATTTAGGGCACTGGCAAGCTCCGTGATATTGGTCGTAAAGCTCCACTTGTGTACCGCAGACACAATCCCCGTGGGCCGGTTCCGTCCAGGAATTAGAATACACGACAACCTCGTTCCACTTGCGGGGAAATTCCTCGGGATGTTCCATACACCAGCGATAGTTTCCCATGGCACATTCCGTCAGCCCAGGCAGCAGATTTCCGCTTGCATCGCAGTCAAAACTGAATCCGCTTGTGTCCTCCCGCTCAAAAGCGATGGAATAACTCTTTCCAGACCGCCTAACAGCCGGAACAAAATTTTTTAACATGACCATATCCTCCGTTATGTTTTAGGTTTCCATCCGTTATGTTGATTGCTTCCATTATAATTACAGACAATCAGCCGATTTTGCTAACCATCCATCCAAAAAATGAAAATGGGCGGGGATTTCCCCGCCCGCCTCCATTATGCAGCCGCATCCACGCAGAACGTCAGCAGCTTTTTCACGTTGTACCGGTTTGCAGCCTCCAGAATCTCCTCCGTCCGACTCTTGACAATCTGCCAGGCGTCGCCGTCCTTTTTCCGGGTGAACGTCTCCGCGATGTACTCGCCCGTTCCGTCGTAGTGCTTCATATAATAAACGCGGCGGATTGTCTCAGTGTCATCCGTTGTGGCGATGACCTTGAAAAATGCGGGGTAGTCGTTCCCGTAGGCGGGATTATACAGATAGTTTGCGATGTCGAACTTGTAACCGTTCGGGGCCTCCATGCTCAGCATCTTCTTGATGTACTCCCGTTTCAGATTTCTTGCCATAATTCAACGCCTCCATATGTTTGTTGGGATTTTGTTGTTCCCTATTTTATTTCCAGACGGCCCGCCCGTCTTGCTAACCTATCCGAAGAAAAATTTTAAGGCGGGCAGATCATTTAATCCGCCCGCCCAAGTGTTACGCCTCCACCGGAACCAGAGAATCCAGCACGGAACCCGCCAGCGCCCAGGCGCGGCGGATTGTCCGGTATCGTTCCAGGTGTCGCGCCGCAGGTGTTCCGACTTCCTCAGACCGGATAGAGGAACCGCCGAAAGAATAGAACGCCGCCAGCGCATCCCCTCCAATCCGATAGAGGAACCGCCGCAGCTCTTGCAGATCGTCCGCCGTCCAGTCGTCCAGCGTTCCGCAGTCGTCCGCCGCAAATTCCTGGAGCTTGCGCAGTTCCGCAGCCATTTCTTGAAATAGCGTCATGCTATCGCCTCCCATTGATATATTGCAAGGGCTTTTCCTGTTCTGCTAACCAGCCGGAGAAAAGGAAAACGGCGGGCATTTCCGCCCGCCGTTGTGCTGCCCCTCAGATGAAATACATATCCCCGTTGATTTCCAAGGCGACGGCCTCCTGCCCCATATCGGCCTTGAGCTTTTCGCAGTGCTCGACCACGCGCCCGATGTTCTGCTGGAGGTCAGCGTCAGAGGCATAGGCGAAAACCACTGTCGTATTCTCAGCCACCAGGCCAGCCACCGGAGAGAGCCAGTAGCCCAGGGCCGGCGTGGAAGTCGCGCCGCCAAAACACTCAGACAAGAGCGCCGCCGTTGCCTTGACCTGTTCCGTGTTGTCCGCCGCCGTGTCAACGCCGTTCGTAGCGGGCACGTAAACCGTTACCTTGCTGGAGAGCTTCAGGCACTGCTTCAAAGTCGCGTTGTTGATAGTCATGATGTATAACCCCTTTTCATATTTTCCGGGAGCCGAGGGAGTTTGTGGTGGAGTCCCCCGGCCCCTCTATTTGATTTACAGAGAGATTTTGTTGCTCGCTAACCAGCCGTTACACTTTTTTTCTCAGGCAATCCCCGCCGCCCTCAGCGCGTCGCGCATTTTGGCGATCCTCTTGTGTACGGCCACATTTGAGATTTTCCGCCCGGCCTTTTCCAGCACCTCAGCAATCTCGCGTTCCGTGTACTGCTCCGCCACCAGTTCAATGATCTTTTGGTCAATCTCATCACGGCCAGCGGTGAAGTCGTCAAGCACCGCCCGCAGAATTGCGCTTGTCTCAGTGTTTTCGTGGGAATCGCCGCAGCGCGTTTCTACGTAGCTTTCAGCCTCGCCGTTGTCGTTCACAACGTCAAAGTCATAGGCCGCGCCGTGCTTAGCATCGGCATAGTATACCGCCGCGATGGAGGCCCGCGCCGCATTGTAAACGATGGAGATCAACCGGATAGGACGCTTGCCTTTAGCGGCGCGGCGCTCATTGGTTGCGGCCAGCTTGTCAACGTCGGCCAGCTTGTCAATAACCCGGATGACCGTTTCACTCAAGAACTCNTCGAAGTNGTGAGCGCGGAAGCAAGCGAACGCCGGAACCTCAGAGAACTGCAGGTAATGGTCTTCAGTGCTGTAGCGGATTTCATTCTTTGCGGCCTTGCGGATGCAAGCGCTCATCATGTTGACCTGCTGCTTTTCGGTCATGTTCGNCCACTCAGCGGCCACGGCGGAAGCGTTGACTTCAGCGTTGACGGCCTCAGCTTCAGCCCACGCCTGCTGGAGGCACAGCCCCCAAACGACTTCAGAAACCTTGCAGCCGATTTCAGCGGCGGCATTCTTGCGAATCTCCCAGGCGCGGCGCATGATAGCGGCNAGATCGTAGACNTTGCGGGAAGTGGTGTTGTTTTGAGCTTTCATGATATGTACCTCTTTCAAAAAGATTTTGTTTCACCCTATCGGAAGGAATGAACCCGGCACCGGAAGCACCAGCCCAGCCAGCCGACCGGCTCCGCCTCTCCCTCATCGGGTATACCCTATTTTAGCAAATTTTATTNAATTTGTCAAGAGATTTTGTTGCNTGCTAAGTNNAAAATAGTATGTNAAAATAGCTGAAATAGNAANGGNNNATTTAGTGATANTGACGAAAGCCTTTTGGCCTGGATGCACCCGGCCAGCGATGCACGGCCANNNCCGGACGCNCNGCCAGNATAGCCCCAGGAGAGGGAAGCGCCAGCGNTCAGCGACGGCCAGCCGATGACCANGCCCGGCCAGCTGCCCAGCATCCCAGATCANCCAGNAGCCGCCNGCCGCCCCGCCTGCNGTAGTGCTGGAATATCCCGCCGTATCTGCNGCCGCCNGCCGCGCTCCCAGCCGTGACCGATTAGAGGGAGAGGGAGAGAGGGAAGGAAAGAAGGAGCAGCCCCAGCACATGGAAGCCCCAGCCAGCCAGCACATACCGAACCCCGCCCGCCTGCCTATACTGCCAGCCAGCCCCCAGCGGATCAGGCCCGCCCGCCGCGATTTCTCCAGACGGCCTCCAGCGCTACCGTCTGCCGGTTTTGCCGCCGCCGTTTTAATTCTGCTTTTGGAGAGAAAACAGAACCCGCCCCATTTTTGCCCCGTATTTACTCGCTGATTGACTGCCCGCCCCCGTCGCCGCCTGCCCTACGTAGTGGGGGGGGCACCTCACATTTTCAACTTCCCCGACTATCTACGATAAGTCTCCAGTACCTTCATCTACACACCTCCTCTCCAAAACCCAAATTCAGCTCGGTCTGGCGTTCGGGCTTACCACCGAATAAACTCGTCGGTAAGGTACAACCGTACATCGTCAATTTTCAAGAATTTGTTTGATGATTTACCCATTTTTCTTTTCATAACAGCCGAAATTACTCGTGAATATGACCGAATAAGACGCAACAAAATCTATTTTTCTATTGACATACACCCCTCCATCTGGTATAATAAATAATAGAAATAGCGAACTTTCTCGTTGGTTAGAGCAAGTGAAGGAGGGTCTTCAATGAGCGCACAACTTTCTCTCTTTGAGCAGGATTTCACCACTTCTGCCGTACCCACCAGTTCCAAGATCATTCCGTTTCCCGTGGCCTGCACACCTTCCCGAAAGCCAAACTACCGTAAGGGTGAGGAGCAGACTGTGTTTCCCATCAAGCGTCGTGACCAGCTGGATGCTATGGCCGACTGGCTCTACCACAATGCAGATCGGAAATACCTTCTGGGCTTTATCCTGGGGATCAACCTTGGCCTCCGAGCCAATGAGCTACTGGAACTCAAGCAGTCTGACATTTTCTTCCCTAATGGAGAAATCAAATATGTCTCTGGCGATTTTTCTGATACTACGGATAAGATGTCTGTATACCAGAACAAAGTCCATAAACGCAGGGGGATGTACCTAAATGAATCATGTGTAAAGGTTATTGACTGGTGCTTCCCCGTGAAAAGTCCCTCTCTCTGCAAGGATGTGTACATTTTTCAGTCCAGAGAGAATGGGGAACGCAGGGATCGAGAGGGAAACGTCCGTGATGATAACATCCCTGACAGTGAAGGGTGCTATCACATTGAGGTTGATACTCTCCGCAAGGTTTTGAAAAGCGCTGCCAAAGCCTGCGGACTGAAGCAGAATATCGGCACCCACACCTTGCGGAAGACCTTCGGCTACTTCCACTACCAGACCAATCACGATATTGTTTTCCTCCAGCGGCTCTTCGGCCACTCCTCAGCCTTGATCACGATGCGATACATTGGCATTGCTGATGAGGAGGAAAAGAAATCGTATCATGAAGTGTCTATCGACCTTATGGGTAATCTGGGTATGGAGAGGGAGTAGTTCTGCTGCCACAAGGTCTAAAGCAACTGCCGAGCGACAGCGAGGCAGCAGAACGCAAAACTGATTGGTTGAATTTCGTAACTTTTTCGGCCAAATGAGCGAAGCGAATGAATACCCCCTCCCCTCTAAGGGACGATTTTCAAAAACCCAGTGTTTTCAATGCTTTGAGGGGTGTCAAAATCGAAATTTATCACCTCGAAAGTGATAAACCCATTTTGGTATTCCGAACTTTTGAACATTTTTAAGGAAATGGAGGTGTCCCCAGCATGAAGGAGATCCACCGTGCCGACAGTCTTTTTGGACTTCCCCGATACTCCGATGAAGCAGCAGTCGTTACCACAAATGGCGTGATTCGCAAAAACGGCAGCGGGGTAATGGGTGCGGGGCAGGCATTGGAAGCCAAGAAGCTCTTTCCTGGTGTAGAGGAGAAGTTGGGCAAATATCTCCAGAAGTACGGGAACCGGGTATTTAACATGGGATTCCAGATACTGAATGGCAGGTTAATGTCTCTGATTACATTCCCTACCAAACACCACTATAAAGACAACTCTGATTTAGAGCTGATACGGCAGTCGGCCATCCAGCTCAAACAGGTTGCCAACAAGTTTGGCCTAACGAAGATATTCCTACCGGCTGTGGGTTGTGGCCTTGGAAGGTTAGACTACGAGCGGCAGGTGAAGCCCATCTTGCAGGAGATACTTGATGATGACCGTTTTGTGGTTGTGCTGGGCTATCAGAATTATTGAGGAGGATTACGGTGAGAATTGATCAACCACAATGCAGTTTCAAAAATTGTCGCAATCAATTTGATGGCAACTGCAAGGACAAAATCGGACATGAACAGTGCTCCTATAGGCGAGCGGTACAAACGCTGGAAGAAATCATCAAAGCGCAGCGGCTTTGTGTGCTCTGTATGGAGCGCGGATGTTCTAACGGCGGGGAGTGTGTGCCGAATTGGAGTGGTTCAACATTAGGAGGCGATGATTGAATGGCGAAGTATAAGATCGGAGCGACAGATGGTGGAGACGCTGGGTTGGATTTGTCTTGGCGGAACAAAATGAATACCGTGGATGGTGCGGTGCTTATCACAAAGCGTATCACACCAGCGTTTATTGAAACAGTGAAAGATCTGCCAAATGTCGTAATTCATGCAACTTGCACTGGATACGGTGGTACAGTAGTTGAGCCGAATGTGCCCCGTCCAGAGGAGCAGATGGAAGCAGCTCTACAGCTGATAGATTCTGGGTTTCCGAAAGAGAGAATCGTGGTAAGGATTGATCCGATGATCCCTACTGTAAAGGGTATGATGCGGGCTACATCAGTTTTCGGAATGTTTTCAGAACACGGATTTTCTCGTTACCGAGTGAGCCTTATTGATATGTACCCTCACGTAAGAAAACGGTTCGCAGACTGTGGGCTTCCGAGTCTGTATGGCGGAAGGTTTTCACCTGATAAGGAAACCATCGAGTATGCAAACCATGTCTTGCGTGGATGGAAGCTCCTGTGGGAGAACGCATCGCCCAATGTGCCATTGAGAATTGAGGCTTGTGCGGAGCCTATGTTGAGTGAGGCTATTATCAGCGGGTGTATATCTGAGTATGATATCGGATTGATGGGGCTTTCTCTGGATGATGACGGAATAGATTCCGTGGGATATCAGCGCAAGAACTGTATGTGCTATTCTGGAAAGATGGAGCTGTTGACCGCCAGAAAGCCCTGTGCTCACCAGTGTATCTATTGTTTTTGGAAGGACGTGAAGTAATAAGAGGTGGTTCAGTGATTAAGATGCAATAAAGTCTCTCGAAAGGAGGATATATGAAAACGATAGCTTTTATCAGCCCTTTTAGCAATGACCCATTTGCTGTAGTTGCTCAGGCGTACAAAAATCTCTACAGCAAGCCGTTCTTGGCCTACTACGACCAACGTGAGGACGCTGACAATGATGAAGTGTGTGGTTTCACCACTTTCCGAGATGGTGAGACGCCGGTGATTACTATTTTCGCCGAGCACTCTGTCAATGTATGTGTTGAGACGCTTGCTCACGAACTGGCCCACGTTGCGGTTGGCGTGGAGCATGAACATGACGCGGTGTGGGAGGAAGCGTTTGATAAGATATTCGCCGAGTACAACCGGCTGGGTGAAGAGATGTTTGGAACAAGAGAGGAGTGATTTCAATGGATGGAGAAAAGGCAACTTGTCGGCTCGTGCATAATGGGGTGTTGCTGTGTGCTCCCCAGTTTGATATGGCACAGATTGCGGAGTCCGGTCAATGTTTTCGGATCACCCAGCTGGATGGTGGCGGTTTCCTGGCTGTGACCAGGCAGCATTTTGTGAAGATCACCACTGTGGAGACAGGAGGGTATGTGTTCCACTGTTCCTGGGATGACTTTCGGGATGTGTGGGTGCCCTATTTCGATTTGAGTGCGGATTACGAGTTGTATCAGTCCCGCATGACTAACGATCCCTTCCTGGTGGATGCGATTAAGGCGGGCGGCGGCATTCGGATGCTGTGGCAAGACTTGTGGGAGATGGTAGTTACTTTTGTGATCTCTCAGCGCAACAACATCCCACGTATCCGCTCTGCTGTGGAGACGCTGTGTAGGGAGTTCGGGACTCCTTTGGGTGAAGTAGACGGTAAGATCGTTTATGGCTTTCCCACAGCGGAGCAACTAAGGGGCGCGGATTTGTCCTGTGCCTCTCTGGGATACCGGGAGAAGTACATCAAGGCGCTTTGTGATGTGGAGCCTGACTTCTGGCAGAAACTTATGAGCCAGAAAGATGATGAAGCGAAGAAGACCTTGCTTAGTTTGACCGGTGTGGGCGAGAAGGTTGCAAACTGTATCATGCTCTTCGGTTTGCACCGTATGAATAGCTACCCCATGGATGTGTGGATCAACCGTTTGATCGACGATGTGTATGGCGGGAAGTTCGACCCCTCGGTATATGAAGGGTTCGCCGGGTACGTCCAACAGCTTCAATTCTACTATTACCGCACACTTAACAAGGAGGTGAAGGAGAATTGAAGGTCAAAGTATGCGACATGATCATGGGCGCGGGCAAAACGGAAAGCGCAATTTCACTGATGAATAACGACCAAGATAGCCACTTCATTTTCATCACTCCCTATTTGGACGAGGTGGAGCGGATCAAGACCAGCTGTGCCAACCGAGACTTCAAAGATCCCCAGCATAAGGGCGAGGGGAAACTGGAAGATCTTCACGAGCTGCTTGCAGCAAAGAGGAATATTGCCAGCACCCATGCTCTGTTCAAACGGTACAACCAAGAGACGATCTCCTTGATCCGTGAGGGTGGGTACAAGCTCATTTTGGATGAAGTGTTCGAGGTCACGCGGGTTATTGAAATCAGTCAGAAGGATTTCAAGCTGCTGACCGACCAGAGAATGATCGAGGCGGACGAGAACGGTCGGGTTCAATGGACGATGCCTGAGTATGAGGGTAAGTTCGACGAGCTGCGGGATATGTGCATGACTGGGAATGTAATCATGTACAACGGATGCCTGCTCTTGTGGTTGTTCCCCGTAGAGGTTTTTCACGCTTTCCTGGACGTGATTGTGTTGACCTATATGTTCGATGCTCAAGTGCAAAGGTACTACTTCGACATGAACGGTATCGAAGTCCAGCATATTGGCACGACATATGAGCGTGGTGAGTACCATTTCTGTGACTATCCGCGTATGCCGGACTATGCTCTGTTGCTCCATGAAAAAATCCACATTATGGATGATGCAAGGCTCAATGCTATTGGCGACGGGTATGGCAATCTCTCCTCCTCGTGGTTCCTCAGAGCTAAGAAGGAGAAGGGTAGGCCGATGCTGAAAGCTCTCCAGAAAAACCTGATCAATGTGTTCAAGAACAAGTGGAATGCGGGTTCAGATCAGAACTTGTGGACAGTGTTTAAGGACTATCAGGAGCAAATCAAGGGCAAGGGGTATACCAAAGGTTTTCTCTCCTGCAATGTCCGGGCGACGAATGCCTATCGTAACCGCGACCACCTGGCATATTGTGTCAACATTTTTTATAATCCCTTGCTCAAGAACTATTTCAAAGACCATGGGGTTGATGTTCGTGAAGAGGAGTACGCACTGAGCGAGATGATCCAATGGATTTGGCGCTCGGCTATTCGTGACGGCAAGGAAATCTGGGTTTATGTTCCGAGCCGGCGCATGAGGGATCTCTTGAGGCAATGGCTTCTCGACCTTTCTTCATCGGCAAATGGCAAGGACAGTTGATGGCGAAAGGAGGCAAGATATGAGATCCGAGGACAAAGAGTGTATCTGGAAGGGGCAATGTGAGAGTGAGTGTCCGCAGAACTGTCAGGACTATACGCCCGCTGATGATACCGAGGGCAGTGAAAATTTTTACTCCGACGTTTTGAAAGAGAACGCCGAAGTTTATCAGAAGGAAATCGACGAGTATTCGNACAGGAGNCTAACGGAATATNAATCGTGNGCAACGGCGGAGCTTGATGCGGAACGGNAAGAAGAATCTACGGAAGCTGGCTGCTNATAAGCTCAATNCACTTTCCGACGATGTTGNGAACTGGCTTCATGATGGAGATAAGGTTAGGCTGAACGTTAAACAAATCACTGAGCGTAGCGACTACGCCAAAACACAGATGGAGTACCGTGATTTTGTGGAATCCAGTGAGGGCAAGATCTTTACCGTTCGTTTGTATCGGAAGAGGTCAGATGGTTTTTCGGCGGTGATCGAACTGGCTGAGGAGCCGAGATGGATGTTCTGGCATGGAGATCTGATTAGAGTGCAAAGCGAGGGATGACCTATCAACAATTCAGTGTATATCGTGTCTGCTGACGCGAAGGATCTATTTTTGTCTAACTACTCCAATGACCGATGTACTGGGTATACGGTCAAGTTCAGCAGCGGAGACAATCAGGGCGAGTTTAATACAAGGCGCTTCATCAATACACTGGATTACAGCCTTGATTTGATCAAGATGCGCGAAGTGTATGAGAAGGTCTACCGTAGGATGGATTTTACCTTCACCAAGCGAGATAAGGAATATTGTCGGCGTGTCATCAATGTGACGTTCAAGTACAGCGTGAAGGAGTTCAACCGCTTCTTCGACAAGACCTATATCAAGTATGGGTATATGCCAGAGGATGTGGAATTGATTGACAACATCTGCGTAAAAGACGGAGGGTTGATTGCAATTCGGCTGGATGAGCCGGTGAAGAACCCAGTATCTGTGGCGACACTGGGGAAGCTGTTTGTTTTTGAGGATGGTGTCTATAAGCTGGGCAAGAGTATGAAGGTGTTGTTCACTGCTGCCCAGTTACGCGATAGGCTGTATCATGAGGGGTTTATCTGCGACGGCATTCGCTTTCAGCGCTTCAAGCGTTCTGCTGGCAGCGGACGTGTGGGGAAATGTCTATTTATCGACGAAAGGCTTTATCCACGTATGCGTAAGTGGCAGCAGTGCGGATTGCAAATCAAAGATGGGCAAGAGCTTGATCTGGCGGGGTTTGAGGCGTATATTGCGCTGACGCTTTCCAGTATTATCGACACGATCCCGCTCCGCCCTGAGAACTTCTTGGTCATTGATGACTATACCAGCGTATTCAAGGATAAGGTCATTGCCACACGTGTCGGAGACGATGGGTGGCTCACCTCCAAGCCAGAGGAAGTCGAGGTTGAGAATAGCATCTGGGATGGGCAGTCTCTGATCGACCGGGATGCTATGGGGGGCTATTCTGGTTATGGAATGATCTTGCTCCGCAATCGCTTTTTCAAGTCGGCCTGCTTCAACTGTAACATCCAGAGCTTTTTTGCGGACAATGGTATTACGGATGTGTCCCAGCTGGGTGGTTTTACGCTGGCAAAGTCAATCAGTGATATCAAGATTATTACAACACCCAGCAGCATCAAGTATGTAAAGTTCGGGCCACTGGAAAAGTGGCTCCAGCTGCTGGAAGAGGATGGAAATTTTGGTGTTGTGAAGCATGAGAAGCCCACCCACTTCTTCGACGGACGAATGGTACAGATTCACTATCAGCTGTTGAATACTTTGCAGATGACCCAGAACGATGTTGATCTATTGGTCAAACCATCTCTGGACTATCTGCGGCTTATCCAGGCCGATCCCGCTGTGTTGCGCTACCACATCAAGTATTCCAGTGAGGATGAGCCTATCGGTTCCGCTACGACCACAAATGACGTGGTATATCAGATGCTGGGGGTTTCAGATCGGTTTGCGCAAACTAAACTGTACTATGATTTCAGAAATGAGATTCAGAAGTCTTTCAAAAAGACGCTGAGGCGAGGGCATATTCTGGTAGATGGGAATTACTCGACTCTGTTGGGCAACCCCATGGAGATGCTGTATGCTTCTATCGGTAAGTTTGACGGAACAAGTCAGATTGGCGTTGGGAATGTATTTTGCAAGCGCTTCCAGTTCAATCAGACGGTTCTGGGATCACGAAGCCCTCATGTCACTATGGGTAATGTCCTTTTGACGACGAACAGAGACAACGCTGAGATTAGGAAATATTTCAACACGACGAACGAAATCGTGTGTGTCAATAGTATTGGTGAAAACATCCTGTTCCGGCTGTCTGGTGCAGATTTCGATTCTGATACTATGCTGATGACCGACAATCCCATCCTGATCCGTGCGGCTCAGCAGAATTATCACCGCTTCTTAGTGCCTACCAGTCTGGTGGAGGCAAAGAAGATTGTCCGTCACTATACCTGCGCAGATCAGTCCGATTTGGATATCAAGACTTCGGTGAATAAGATTGGCGAAATTGTCAACTTGTCACAGGAGTTGAATACTAAGCTGTGGAACGAGTTGAACGCTGGTAGGAGTTTCGAGGAAGTGGAAGAGCTGTATTGCGAGATTGCTCAGCTGGACGTACTTTCCAATATCGAAATTGACAAGGCCAAGCGGGAGTATGTGGTGGACAGTGTGGCGGAGATCAAGCGTCTCCGCAAAAAGCATGAGGATAGGGATGACGATGGCAGGCAGATTAAGCCGAACTTTCTCGGAAAGATTGCCCGCATGAAGGGGTACTATGACAGTGACAAGAAGAACTATAAGTTCCACGATACTACCATGGATTATCTGCAACACAGTTTGAATGTGGTACGGGCGCAGCACACCAGACGAGATTTTATCCCATTCTCTGATATGCTGGTGCCCAAGGAAGAATACTTTAGTCACTCGGTTAAGTACCCGCAGGTTGATCGTATCCTTGAACTTGTGCGAAAAATGCGGGCCGATATCCAATCTGTCTGGCATGGAACAGATGATGATTTGGATAACACCGAGAAATCCATTCTGACACGAGATATTCGGCAACAGTATATGGATTACATCAAGTCTATTAAAATGAGCCGCCATACCGCATATCGCCTGTTACTGGCGATTGAGGAACCATGCAATCGGGACATCTCACGTACACTTTTTTATTCTCTCTTCTCCACTCCTAATCAGGACTTCTTGGATTTGATTGAGGTCAGCCGTACCCCTATCTCAATATTGGAGGAGGACGAGAATGCTGCCGGCAGCATTGAAATCTATGGCTTCCGTTTCTGCAAGAGGCCGCATATTCCGGCAGTTCTCGAAGGGTGCATTTGTTGAAAGTGTACAAAAACCAACGAGGAAATTCGTTATTTGGTCGAAAAGTTCTGAACTGACCCACTCTAACCACCGAGAAATCTCGGTGGTTAGCTTGGGCACTTTTTTGGTGAGTTATGAGGGGAGTACCCTCAAATACTTTGAAAAGGATGATTTTTTGTGATTCCGATTACCAAAAAAGAGAAGGACAGGCTGGTTAAGCTGTTTCCTCCCAACAAGCCGCCTTATTACAGGTTTCCGCGTACCATGAAACAGGACTCCAAGCGGCACCACTATTTCTGCACTGAATCTGAGGAATTGATGCGGGCCATTGCTGACAGTAACTCTCAGGCAGCAAAGTTGGTGAAGGAGTTCGACCGGATGCGTGCTCTCCGCGAAGCACGGCTACGTGCGGCGGAAGGAGGACACTAATGGCTTCTCAGGTAAAGCAGGAGCGTTATAAGAACGCTACCATCGACTGCGCGGATATGACCTTGACCGAGTATGACAAGGATGAAGCGCGTACCTATGACCTAAATGAGATTTTGGCCCGGTGGGATGGTGTTGCGAATATTACGCTTTCTATCCAGCGGCGGGAAGAGCTGCCGCAATCATGAATGAAGAGGTGAAGACAATCGTGAACCCCAAGTACGAACGCAGAGAAGGTGAGGACGCTTACGAGTATGGTCTTCGCCTTATCGAGATCAAAGTGGAGCAAAAGCCGGATGACCTTGACTGGCAGGATATAGTAGAAGCTACTGGCATTGACTGCCATCGTGATAGTCTGAGAAAGGCAGCTTCTGTAACCCCGTATTCGGCCTACGCTGTAGCGCAGTTTTTTAAGAAGAAGTTTGCTGCCGAAAACCGGCCTGACCAGGGTGAGTATATGGGAGAACTGGATCTTAAGCTCGCCGAATTTAGGAAGGAGCAGAAGCGTTTCTTCGATCAGCGACGTGAGTTCAACAAGATGGTGGACAAGATCGGAAGAGCTGAGAACCTGGAAGATCGCTTGTTTGAGGCGGCATCTGCTCTGAACGAGTCCCTTCCATTGCATATGGACAAGGCCGTTGCATATTCCTTCGAGAACAACGAGGCTGTGTTGGTGTTTGCTGACTGGCACTATGGCATGGTAACGGATAACATTTGGGAACATTACGACACTGAGGTGTGCCGTAGGCGCGTGGAGTGGTTGGTGCGGCGTGCTATTGAGCGTATTCAGCTGCATCGTTGTCGCAAACTTCATATGGTGCTTTTGGGCGATATGGCCCATGGTGCGATTCATACCAGCGCACGTGTGGCATCGGAAGAGCTGACGTGCAATCAGATCATGCAAGTGTCGGAAATCATCGCGCAGGCTATAAGCGCCCTGGCGGATACAGTGGAAGAGACGGCAATCCACGCTACCTATGGAAATCATCTGCGCACCGTGCAGAATAAGAACGACAGTATTCATGCTGACAACATGGAGCGGTTGATTCCTTGGTGGTTGGAGCAGCGTCTAAGTGATCGAGGCGACATTGAGTTTCCCAAGGCGGACTATTATGAGTTTCTGTACTTTGATGTGTGTGGATATAAGGTGTGCGCCACCCATGGCGATCTGGACAGCGTGAAGAATGCTGGTAGGTTGTTTAATACCATCTTCATGAAGAAGTTTGGGACTGGGATCGACTATGCGATTCTGGCCGACAAGCATCATAAGGAGTCGTTTGAAGAACTGCGGATCGACAGTATGATTGTGCAGAGCTTGTGTGGTACAGACGATTACGCCAATGGCAAACGGCTGTACTCTACTCCTGGTCAGTTGATGCTGGTGTTCACGCCGGGCATCGGCGCTGATGCCCGTTATCAGATCAAACTTGAATTGTAAGGAGTGGTATTGTGCTCAAAAACGATATTGTACTTGCGCTGGCAGAGATGGACTACTACAAAAATCAGTCTGGCACAGTGATCGGTGATGTGTTTCGAGTCATCGCTGAAGCGTTGGCACGAGGCGAAAAGGTAACAATCCGAGGATTTGGGACGTTTGAGGTCAAGACGAGAAAGGGATGCCTTGTCCGCGATATTCATACCAAGGAGCAGAAGCAACTGGACGATTATCGTGTTGTGGTCTTTCGGCCTGGTGAAAGCCTAAAAGAGGCTGTGCGGGAGGAAGATCCAGAGAAAATTCNTATTTCTGTCCGTGCNGACGCGACTCAAAAAANATNANAAAACNTTGTTNNCTNCTATTNACATACGGTTTGNAGTGTGNTATNGTATGACNATAGCAGCGAACAAAATCTCTCAACCTTGAAAACTTAATCTTTGAATCATGCTTATTACTAACTCGGTGAACAAAGTGTGTCAGCACTCCGAGGCATACGGTAATTTCGGTTTTTCTGGTGCCATCCCATAGGGATGGTTTAATGGCCGGCTATCTGCAATAGTGGGTGGTTAGGCTAAAGGGATACCTTTCAGAAGAAGCCGCTACCTCACAGCGATGTGTGGTGGGGAGGCGGAAACCGCCAACAAAAACGTATGTCGCCAAGAGTTATCGCTCCATAACGCACAGAACTTTCGGGCGCAACAATAGACGCTCCGTGGAGGAGAAGAACCCTTGCGGTATCCGGTGTGGCAACCGGGATTACGGAGGGAAAGCCAACAATGCGTTCCTGTCTTGATGCCGGAGAAATCTGGCTATAACGAAAGTCGCTGGTGAAAGTAGCCGTAGGACAGAGTGACCAATTCTTTCAATTTGAAATGTATGAAGATAACACTTCAAAAAGAAATTTTCTGAACGAACGGTGAAATTTGCGGGTAGACATTCCCGTGCGGGACTTTTGGTATTAGGCCAAAAGATTGGTAGGCGGTGAACCTACTGGGGCAAGAAGTGTATGGGCGACGGCTTGTATGCTCAGACTTGTCTCCCTGGTGGCGGAACAATGGAGAAAGGTAATGGAGGTAGGGCGAAGGCCCAGTGGTGAGTGTGATTGAGGGATTAAATTTTCTAAAAGATGAAACAAAATCTCTTGCTTGGGGCCATAGCTCAGCTGGGAGAGCACCTGCCTTGCAAGCAGGGGGTCGGGAGTTCGAGCCTCCCTGGTTCCACCATAGCGGGACATAGCTCAGTTGCCAGAGCGCACGACTGATAATCGTGAGGTCGGAGGTTCAACCCCTCCTGTTCCGACCAGTCAGTTCTTTGACAATTTAATATGGGGCCGTTTAGGATTCGACGGGGTTTTGAGAGTCCAAGACTCGCAGGTAGAAGACCGCCTCAAGGCTTAACCAAAAATGAAACGACAACACTGAAACTGTCATTATGATCCATCCTGCTTTTGCTGCTTTTGTGGCTGAGAGGGTTGCTGCCTGATTGGTGGGGATCTTCCAAAACGACGTACCGGCTGGATGTAGGTAAACGTCTGAGGTCAAAGATTTATCCAGCACTTGCAGTTTTTCCTTGTGCTTCTGTGAAAAAAAGACAAGGTGGTGGAGGTGTGCAAACCATTGTACGCCCTGGGCCAGATTTGACGGTATCGCAAGCGCCCGCTGAAAAGCATCGCTGAAAAATCGTCTATTGCGTAAGAAGGTCTTGTTCGTGTAAGAATTTCGGACAGGGGTTCGATTCCCCTCGGCTCCACCATATAGAGGATGTGGTGTAATGGTAACACACCTGCTTTGGGAGCAGGAATAGCGGTTCGAGTCCGACATCTTCTACCATTTGAGACGCTAACAGCAACCTTTCAAAAAAACAACAATTCTGCTTTCAAATTGTCATTTTAATGCGTCTCGTAGATATTGGCCCGTAGCTCAGATGGCAGAGCGCCTGACTGTTAATCAGGATGTCGCAGGTTCAATCCCTACCGGGTCAGCCAGAAGCTCAAAACATGACGGGGAGTTTACAGAGATAGGTGTCCGTGCCAGTCTCGTTTTAGAACCGTCTACATATTGCGGAATGGAGGAGCGGTTTCCTTGCCAGCCTCATAAGCTGGAGATCGTGGGTTCAAATCCCACTTCCGCAACCATATAACGGGGTAGAGAAGTTGGTCATCTCGCCATCCTCATAAGTTGGAGATCGTGGGTTCGAGTCCCACCCCCGCTACCACACCCATCACGCGAACAGAGAGGAGACTGTAAACTTAACGTGGAATTGAAATGCCTCATGGTGGTGTTGAGGACTTTATGTAAGTTTTGATAAACTGCTGGCGAGCGGAAAGACGCTACACCCAAGGCTTTGAAGCAAGTTAGGTTTGGGTTGAAAAACAACTGCGGGAGAACCATCACTCCTGAACTGGTGACATCTCGGAAGATAGCGAGAACAGGGCCGCACTTCGGCCCTATGTGTGGGAATAGCTCAACTGGTAGAGCGCCGTCCTTCCAAGTCGGATGTTGCGGGTTCGAGTCCCGTTTCTCACTCCATATGGGGACGTGGCGGAATTGGTAGACGCCTCGGATTTAGGTTCCGATGCCAAAAGCGTGTGGGTTCGACTCCCATCGTCCCTACCATTGGAANNCTAACAGCAACTTACACATGGAATCAACTTTTAATTGACAACCCAAAAATGCGTTCNGTAATTTAATATGCTGGTGTGTTGGAATNGCAGACNAGGCGGACTCAAAATCCGCTGCCAGAGATGGCGTGTGGGTTCAAGTCNCNTCACCAGCACCAGGAGGGCCGGTTAGGGCGCATATACCGGATAGCCAAAGTGGGGTTCCCAGAGGAGGTTGCAAACTTTGATGGTAAATACCTGCCCCTCTGCCAAAATGATACCGTAGCC
>WFLX010011016.1_pt1 | contig 17585 bp, 9 predicted proteins | sample 4967041 | NCBI WGS metagenome assembly WFLX01 (sample SAMN12857096, study PRJNA449069) | gut metagenome | isolation source: stool from male and female vole | host: Microtus ochrogaster | place: USA:Florida | collected 2017 | reverse complement strand
GGCACCGACTGATATCAATAGGGAACTGAATGTAAGTAATGATTTTTTCATGTGTAGGTTAATCAAAAGGTAGGGATTACTGATAATACGGGTGGTCTATTCTTAATCGAGTACTTCGGCATTGGATGCGTATAGACCTACCATTGTACCGGTAAAGCCACCGGCTTCAGCTGTAGAAGTAAATCCGGCATCTACCCCATCGGCAATACTCTGCCAGTTTTTACCTCCATCGGTAGAGTAATGAAATCCGTAGACAAGTCCGTTCCCGCTTATTCTTATATCTACAGCTGAAAGATCTGAAGTAACGGGAACCTCGGCAATGGTGTGACTCCCCTCTTCGGTAATCTTACGGACTTCAAGTTTATGCGCTTCCCCTTTCTTGGTGCGTGCAAGTAGATACTGATGAGTCTCATCTTTGAGAAGAAGCATTCCGGCAAGCTGGCTGTCATGCTCAGGAAGGAATGTCATGTGAGTATCGGCCGTAAAATTATGATGATGCAGACGACGGCATACATACGGCAAGGGTTCTTTTGAAGTAGATTTTACATCTGCACATTTAAGGGTGAGATGTCCGGGATTGTCTGTAAGAGAATAATAATCGGTAGCAGGTCCTCGCAAAGTTAACCAGGCCTGGTCGAGAGTGGAATCATTAAACTGGTCCTCACGCTTGAAATTTCCGAAAGTCAGATTCTCTTTTCGTGTGACTCCGGGTTTATCCACCAGGAGAGGCACGGTCGATCCATTTTCCAAAAAGAGAGGCCAGCCGTCATCAGTCCATTTTACCGGAAGCATGAAAGTCTCCCTACCGAGATTCTCTTTATTTCCTTCCACGGGACGACAGGCTAAGAAAACTCCCCACCAGTCCCCTTCGGGCGTCTGTACCAGGTCGGCATGACCGGCACAGGTCACCGGATTTTCACGGCTCGGATCAAGCGTACGCTGGGTCAGAATAGGATTGCCGGCATAAGGGGTATAAGGACCGAAGGGTGTAGGACCTCGATAGATCACCTCGCTGTGCCAATCGCTTGTGCCTCCCTCGGCTGTCATCAGGTAATAAGTGCCGTCTACATTATAAATATGGGGACCCTCACACCAGACAGGCTTTTCTTCGGGACGACTTCCTTTATTGATTACAATCTTACGCTCCCCTATACATTTATCAGTTTTGGGATCGAACTCAACCACACGCACTGTACGGTGGCCCGGATACTCCGGTTTGTAATCGGGAGCATCGTCATTATTGACTATGTAACCTCTGCCGTCTTTATCAAAAAAGAACGCCGGATCTATACCCTGCACTTCAGGCAACATAATGGGATCACTCCAATCGCCGAACGGATCCTGAGTCTTAACGAAGAAATTCCCGTCACCGACATTGGTGGTAATCATATAATAGGTCTCGTTGGCGGGGTTATAGGCAATATCAGGAGCAAAGATACCGCCGCTCACATGCTGCTTATCCATATTACGCAGCTGTGAAGGACGGTCAAGAATATGCCCGACCTGCTCCCAGTTTACTAAATCCCGACTGTGGAACAGGGGTACGCCGGGATAGAACGTGAAGGATGAGAGCGCCAGAAAGTAGTCGCCTTTTCCGTTTGTCGTAATTGATGGATCGGAATACCATCCTGCGAGCACCGGATTGTAGAACGAACTCTCAGCGGGTAGAGGATTCTGTTTGTAATAGTCATCTTCCCCCGAATAGTGGAACGAATCGAAAATCGCTACCGAACTCTGAGGCTCCACCCCTTTCGACGAAGCTGAACAACCTCCAAGAAGTGACAAGGGAAGAAGCAGAGCTGTCATGGCAATTAGAGTTTGCTGGTGTTTCATGGGTCAGGTTATTTGGATACTAATTAGTTTATTTCACAGTGCAAAATTAAACTTTTAACTACCTAACTACAATATTTTAAATCTTGTATGAATTCCAATTTGTAATAAACCATGAATATCCTATTGCAAATACATTCAAATACGTAACATGCAGCCTGATCTAACATCGCTATCCCATTATAGTTCAGAAAACTATAATTCCTTGTCACCTTTTGACGACAGAAATCCCTACAAAGCCGTATCAGGTCGCTGTAATCTGAACCAATCTACATCTATATAGCCACCGGATTGAGCGGTAGAATAATTAAAGATTGCATATCGTGTGCCCATAAAGAAGCGTCGATAATCGAATATCATCTTAAACGGCTCCCCTATAGGATGCCATTCATCACCGTCAAGACTGTAACTGAAACGTGCCATATCCTGACCGGGATTGAAATCTGTATCGATGGCAAACCATACTTTATCTCCTGTAAATGGCACTCTGGCCCATTCTTTATCTACAGTAGCCGCCACAGTATGGCCCTCTCCTAACCTCACGGATGAGCTGCCGCACACTATGTAGCTACCATCATCATTAACCTCTACTGTAAGTAGACCGCTATCTCCGTTGAGCGCTGCAAAGCCGGCTCTGTCTCCGGCTTTCATGCCTCCTGTCTCAAGTTTCACCACCCCCTTCTCCAGTGGACCTGTCATACGCTGGCTTATGGTGTTGCGTGCCTCATAGAGATTGTCTACCGGAGTAGTGGTATAGAGCCTGAGATAACCCTCTCTTTCTGTCAGACTCCATGCCTCGTCCACAGGGTTATGATTCCATTGCCACAGAATAGACTTCTTCCCGTCGGAAAATTCATCCGAGCTGTTCACTCCGGCTGCCTCCAAAGGCACGATAGTTTTTTCCACCATAGCAGGCACCTTCCCTTCGGAGTCGCCAAGCATGGGCACATCTCCCTCCCAATGGCATGGATTGAGCGTCAGAACCCGTCCTACACCTCCACGATCCTGGAAAATCATCCCCCACCAGTTGCCTTCGGCATCGTCTATGAGACAACCTTGTCCAACGTATGGAAATCCACCGAACTGAGATTCCAGCACCACATGTTTCTCATACGGACCAGTGATATCATCAGCCACATAACAGAGTTGACGCCGGGGCTTCCCTGCAGGCCAGGAAATTACAAACGCATAATACTTACCGTTATGTTTTATCACACGGCTCCCTTCATGAAGCCCTGTCTCGGTTGAATCGGGATGAATTACTATCTGATCGATTCCACCCTCTTTTACTCCGGAAAGATCAGGAGCAAGTTCGCGTAATTTTATATCGCCACCGTTATAAAATACATAAGCTTTACCGTCATCATCCAAAAGAAGCGAGGCATCATGAAAATGGTCTGTTCTTGTAACCAATTTCCATTCACCGGCCGGATCGGTGGTGGTGTAGATATAGGATTTGTATGGTTGGTCGTTAGGGGAAAACAATACGTAAAAATGTCCGTCTTTATATCTTATCGATGTAGCCCACTGACCTTTCCCATATACGGTGCCACCATTTAGGTCATAACGGGGTGTGTCATTCAGACGGTCGAACACATACCCTATAGTTTCCCAGTTCACTAAATCGCGAGAATGCATTACGGGGCAACCGGGCATAAGATGCATGGTTGTGCTGACCATATAAAAATCATCCCCTACCCGGATTACATCCGGATCAGGCACATCCGCCCATATTACGGGATTATTAAAAAAGCCCTTCTCCCCGGCTTGGCTCGGAGAGAAGGGGATTGTAGCGAGTAATATCGCCGTTCCTGAAACAATCTTTAATTTTCTTGAGATGTGCATGTCATCAGATTTTGAGGCTAAGGAATCTCCGGATTCTCNACCGAAGATAATTCTAACTAACCTGTTTATATGTCTAACTAACCTATATCCTAAATCCCGATGTACGTTCGGAATTAATCAAATTTCTCTGATGCAAAATTAATGCAAATCTCAATACCATGCGTTAAGATAAGTCACATCTGCATTCCGACCTGACACATAGAGAAATTTTTTTGTCACAAGCTTATGTGTCATTGTAACATCTCCTCGTTTATAAATCTATCTATGTGGATTTTCTCGAATTTTTTTCGCCACGCGCATGCCGGGTGTCTTTTTATCACGAGGATGAATGTCATTCCATTCTCCAACATCTCCATTCAATATCCACCAGGCCTTAGGAGTCTGCTCGGCAGCTTCTCGCTGAGCCTTACGCATCTCCTCCCAGCTACGACGTCCGTCAATATCCGACGGATGAAGGAAATCTGCCAACTCCACTATGAAGAAGGGTAAATCGGGATCATTCAGTTTTTCTCTCCAGTCAGCCATCAATGACTTCATCAATGAAGCATATTCATCACTTATATCTACATCCGATTCTCCCTGATACCACACGACTCCCCTGAAGGGGAAGTTAAGCATGGGTGAGATCAGACCGTTGTATAGCACTGAAGGTGTCTGGAAAAAGTCTGTGACAGGGGGAGTGGGAGGCATAGGGGTGCCGCTTTGATACAACCAATCTCCTTCCAGATTGATCTCACTGCCATCGGAGAATATGAATTTATGGGATTTTTCTTCAACGAAATGGGGTATCCCGGCATTACTCACTACTCTTACTGTCACTACGTTATCGCCCTCCTTAAGCACTCCGGCCGGAACTTTATAGATACGTGGGGGATATTGATAAGCCGTGAAGCCGACAAACTGTCCGTTTACCCATACTGAATCTGCATCTACGATACAACCCAAACGCAGTTCAGCCGGCTCGCCTGCTTTGTCACTTCCGACATTTACATGACGGCGTAGCCAATGTGAACCGTTCACGGCCTTGCCATCTCGACTACCCCACTCTTCCCCAAGCAATGAGACGGTAGGCCACGCAGAGTCATCAAGAGCAACAGAATTCCATTTATCATTACCTCTATAACCGGGATCATTCTGATTCATGACCTCATACCAAAGATTCTGAGCACGTCGCTCGGCAGCTTCCAAGCCGTTACGATAGGTGTCATCCTCGGCTATCCGAAGACGTGCCTCCCTTACCGGGTAATCTTTAAGGGCATCTTCACTGAGCCACGCATCAATACGGCTCCCTCCCCAGCTTGAATTAATCACCCCCACCGGCACATGGCCGTTATGCTCATATAGATCGNGAGCCATGAACCACACCAAAGCACCAAACTGTTCATTGACTCCTGGCACAGCTCTCTTCCATTGTGCGGGCGACACATCATCACGGGCGCCATGGAAAGCATATTCTTTGGGTGTCTTGAACTCGCGCACCATCGGGTTATTGTAAGTCTCAGCCTCCTCACGGAAAAAATCAAGCACCCTGTTGACGGGCAACTCCATATTACTTTGCCCCGAACATAAGTAGAGATCGCCTACAAGCACATCCTCCACTGTCTTATCGTTGGCAGTAAGTGTATAGGGGCCGCCGGCCTCAACAGCCGGAAGAGTAACNCTCCATGTACTGTCGGCTCCAACCACCGAGTCTCCGCTCTTTGTAGCCAAAGTCACTTTCACGCTCTCCCCGGGTAGGCCTCTACCCCGGATTACAATCGGCTGATTCCGTTGGAAAACCACACCGTCTGATATAACCGAAGGCAACGTAACCTCTCCTCTCACACCACCTGTATTAAGTGCAAGAATAATACAGATAAACTGCAAAGTCTTGAGTCTCATTTATTATATGTCAGTTTAATTATTTATAGCTTCATCAGTCACGTCGCCACGTTCCACCTGATCACGATATTCCGATGGAGTGAACCCGGTAAAATTTTTGAAAATCGTTGAGAAATGAGGCTGTGAGGTAAACCCGACCTTGTATGCTACCTGAGTTACGGCCACATCTCCTTTGCGCAATAATTCACAAGCACGGCGCATACGTATGGTACGTATGAAATCGCTTGGTGTCATACCCACCATCTCTTTCATTCTTCTGTGGAGATGGGCACGGCTGAGACCGACATCCTGAGCAAGTTTTTCTACATTAAGCTTGGGATCCTCGATATTCTGATTTATCACTTTCATCACTCTGTCAAGCAACGCCTCGTCGTTTCCTTTCATTTCGGGAGCGGCGATCTTGCCATCCGTATCCTGCACACCGGAGAATTTTCCCTTCATCCTCAATCGGTTGTCAATAAGATTTTCAACAAGAGCCTCCAGCTCCTCTATATGGAAAGGTTTTCCTAAGTAGCCGTCCGCACCTCGATCCCAACCTGCCATACGGTCAGCGATTTCCTGCTTTGAACTTAATATTATCACCGGGATATGGTGCATGTCAGCGTTTTTCTTAAGTCGCTGCAATAGTGTGAGGCCATCCACCACGGGCATCATAACATCGCTGATTATCAGATCGGGTTGTTTGTCAGCTATAATACGAAGTGCCTCTCCTCCATCGGGAGCACTCTTCACCTTGTAATGCTTGCCTAAATATCCACATATATAATCACGCAGCTCCACATCGTCATCGATTACGAGTATGGTCTTCTGACCGCCTGATTTTATGGGTCGCTCTTCATTTTCGGGTTGTGGAAGCGTTGAAGTGAGCACCACATCCCTTACACTTTCTTCTTCCGGTTCTTTATCTTCGACTATCAGTTCTTCTGTCGTATATGAAGCAGTGCCAACCGGCAACGCTACAGCAAAGACACTTCCCTTAACTCCGTCGGTGCGGTTACGGCCTGATATGACACCGTGATGGAATTCTACAAGACGTCTGCAGAGATCCAGTCCTATGCCGAAACCGCTTTTAATGCTGCCTGTCTCATTGCTTCCCTGATAGAACCGTTCAAACAATCTGTGTTCTGTCTTTGAATCAAGACCTATACCGCTGTCTATCACACTCACCTCAACCGCTTTACCTATTTCCGGATTATCTATGAGGGAATTCCTTACAACTATATTTCCTCCTTTGGGAGTATATTTTATCGCATTGGAAATCAGATTCACAAGAATTTTGTCAAAGTTGGAGCGGTCTACCCAAATAGCGGGCAACTCCTCCCCTGACTGAAATGTCAGCGTAAGGCCTTTTTCCGAGGCTTGTGGAGTAAACATCATTACCAATTCACTGACAAAATCATTCATATCCGTCAGTCGACACGCAAGGCGCGGCTTCCCTTTCTCAAGTTTCCGAAGCTCAAGAAGCTGATTCACCAGACTGAGTATGCGCTGTGAGTTTCTGTGCATAGTTTGGAGTTTCATCTTAACCTCGTTGCTGAAAGGCTCCTTCATCAGTGATTCCAAAGGACTCATGATTAAAGTTATCGGAGAACGTATATCGTGTGACACATCCATAAAGAACTTGATACGCGCCTCGTCTTCCCGGGCTTGACGTTTCCTCTTCCAGACGATGAACAGGAGTGTCACCAAAGTAATGAAAAGAAGCCAGTAGATCAACTTGGCCCACCAGGAAAGATACCATGGTACAGATATGTTGATATCTACTGTAAGCGGCTCTGACAGAATCTGATTCTCAATAGCTTGTATGGTAAGTTTATATTTACCGGGATCAAGATGTGGAAGATAGATAAGGGACTCTCCCGGAGCACTGGTGATCCAATCTTTGCTATAACCTTCGAGTTGCCAGCGGTATTGAACATTTGACCCGTCTCGGAAGTCCATCGTAGTGAGACGCAACGTAAGAGCATTGGCTTTATACGGGAGATAAAGAGCTGTCGGGCGCATCGCCTCCCCTTCCACCAATGGCCGGTCACTCAGTTTTACCGTGGGGGAAAGACGGTGACCGTTAAGATAAATGCCCGATATCTTTATATCTGAGCCGAAACCCGGGGCAAGCACTGTTTCCGGAGAAAAAGAGGTAACTCCAAGATTACTTGATGTGTATATGGTGCGCCCCGTCTCTGTAGCCCCTATATTACGGAAGGAATTCTCCACAAGCCCGTAGCCCCCATGAAAGGAAACGAAAGTAGAGTCAGCCGGATTCAGAAATGACAAGCCGTGTAATGTGGAAATCCAAAGGCCTCCTTTACGGTCGATAGCCAATCCACGGATATCATTCGATACCAAACCGTCGGCTGTGGTATATTTTTTCAAATCTTTGCCGGCAGAATCTATGATGATCAGGCCATGACTTGTGCCAATGGCAATCTCACCTTTCTCGGTCTCTGTCACTGCGTAAGAAGCGCCTGACCTGAAGGGAGCCTGATCTATCACCATAAGCGAATCGCCTCTGAGATCATAACAAGCAAGGCCACCGAACATACCCATCCAAATTTTGTCATCATGTGTGCGGGTAAGTGTAGTGACGTATGAATTGGTAAGACGATTGCTGTCACTGTCTATCGGCAACCAAGTCTTTTCACCGGTTTTCCGGTTATAACGCATCACCCCCACTCCATGTACAGCTACAAAAAGATCATCGCCGAACCCCGGGGCAACATAGATATTAGGGAAGGTGCCCTCCACATTGAGCATAGGACTGACTTGACCATCTGGAAGCGAGACCTCATAAAGGCCTTTATTCTCAATTCCTACTATAAGTTTATCACCCTCCACCAAGGTAAGAGATTTTATAACATCAGTGCCCGGTATGGATGTGGCCATAAGTAACTTACCGGTCGGGGAAAACATCATAAGAGTCTGATTATCCAGTCCAAGAATGACATTTTCTTTCCATGTGGTCAAAGCATTGATTCCTCCCGCGAAATCGTTGAAAGTATCAGTCAATTTGCGATAAGTAAACGCGAGTTGACGCCGGGGAATCATCACTATACCATAATAATTGCAGCCAAGCCAGATATTGCCGTCTGAAGAACAGTAGATGGAGCCGATGTTAGCTGTGCGTAATGTCAGGAAGGGTGAATATATGTCGGAAGATGGCTTCACAGTATTGGAATTCCCTTCAATACACCACAGGCCCTCACCAAAAGTGCCGACATAGACTGTATCTCCACCTGAACTTGCCAGACACAAGATATGGATAGGAGAAACCGACGACAATGACTCAACAAGATTATTCTCTTTTAGCTTGATCCGGAAAATATGGGAGACATCGGCTGCCAGGATATTACCATGGTTGTCAAGAGCCAAATCTCTGATATAATTGTCGNTTACTTTTATCAGANTGCTTNTTCCGTTGGGCTCGATTACACATATTTCACCTGAACGNNTGCCNGTGTAGATTTTTCCATCGGCCGGACANAGCAAGGNATNGAAATTTTTCTCCTCCTGAAGATTCGGCATATACCGCACCGCCACCGGGGAGNCCGACTCCTCACTTATCACATATAAACCCACACCCGATACCACAAAAATAATTGTANTNTCAGGAAGNTCGTTTNACGCNATGATATAACCATAGAAATTCAACATGGGCAACTCCATCACCTGAAATGAATCTGTGGAAGGATCATATAGATTCAGGCCATTGGCAGTAGCCACCCAGACGCGCCCTTTGGTATCACACATAAGCTCTAAAACGCGGTTATCGCTTATTGAGCCCTCAACTTCAGGATCTGAAGTATAGGTGTCATAATTATTACCTTCAAATCGTAGCAAGCCTCGGTCTGTACCGATCCAGAGGAACCCGTCGGAATCCTGACAGAAGGAAGTATAATCTGATGCGACGGCCTCCGGTCCGGTAAAAAGCCAACCGGTATACGTGGAGGAAGAGGGGCCTTGGTAAGTCAACGGTGTCTGGGAAATCACTTCTTCCGCCGACAAAAACAAGCCCGCAAGGAGCGATAGTAGTATTATGAGTTGTTTCATGTATAGATCTTTATGGTGCAAATTTAAGCATTTTTCCCAATTCCGGCTTATGTCACAAAATAAAAATATCACATGTTACAAATTTATACGATTTTGTTACATTTCTATACATCCCTAATTTTCTCCCACTTGAAAATCAACAATATGTATATACCTAACCAAACACAACTGCGACATAATAATTTGCATCCGTATCATATAATAATTAAATTTGCAAAAACATTTCTCCACCATGAAACACCTCTTACATTTTATTTTTTCACTCATAGCAGCCCATGTCTTCGCAGCCTCTTCTGTCTCGACACTTGAAATTGCAAGAAGTGAGGCTAACCGCTTCTTCGGGGCTGATAGGGTTCAAATTGAAGTTATAGCCAAGGCCCCTGTTCCACCTGAAGGTTTTATCGTTCATCGTAATCGGGACGGTTGGCAACTGCTTGCCTCCACTCCTGTCGGGGCGCTTTACGGAGTTTACGACTTGATCCGGCGTTCTCCCCGGGGTATCCCTGACCATTTTTCAGATTCTCCGGCTTTACCTCTGCGTATATTAAATCATTGGGATAATCTTGACGGTACGGTTGAACGCGGCTATGCCGGACACTCAATCTGGAAATGGGATGTGCCCCTGTCTGAAACCGACCGTGACCTCTACACTCGCTATGCTCGTATAAATGCAAGGGTCGGTATCAATGGTGCCGTGCTGAACAATGTCAATGCCTCTCCGAGGATCCTTTCCGAGGAAAAACTTAAACGTGTCGCGGAAATCGCTGACATCCTCCGACCTTATGGCATCAAGACCTATCTGTCGGTNAATTTCGCATCTCCTATGGCACTTGATTCACTTTCATCAGCTGATCCTCTGCTTCCGGAAGTGCAACAATGGTGGAAAAATAAAGCCGCGCAGATATATGGTCTGATACCTGATTTCGGAGGATTTCTGGTAAAGGCGAATTCTGAAGGGCAGCCCGGTCCGATGGATTTTGGACGAAGTCACGCCGATGGAGCAAACATGCTCGCAGATGCCCTTGCTCCCTATGGTGGAGTCGTGATGTGGCGGGCATTCGTCTACTCCCCATCGGATAACGACCGCGCGAAACAAGCTTACCTCGAGTTTCAACCCCTTGACGGACAATTCCGGGATAATGTCATTGTCCAGATTAAGAACGGCCCTGTCGATTTCCAGCCACGTGAGCCTTATTCACCACTTTTCGGTGCCACTCCCTCCACGTCGCAGATGGCTGAGCTACAGATCACCCAGGAATATCTCGGCCACTCGAATCATCTCGCGTTTTTAGCCCCTATGTGGAGCGAATTTTTCGACTTTGTGCCCCCTTCCGGACTAAAAGGTGTAGCCGGGGTAGCCAATGTGGGTGACACAGACAATCTTACGGGCCACCCTCTCGCAATGGCAAACTGGTATGCTTTTGGTAGAATGGCGTGGAATCCTGAACTCACCCCCGACAGAATTGCTGAAGAATGGATACGATCTTATCTTGTGGAGACCTCCACACCTGAAAATGTAATATCTGACTTGACAGACATGTTCACAGAGAGCCATGAAGCGGTAGTAGACTATATGATGCCGTTAGGCCTACATCATATCTTTGCTTTCGGTCATCATTACGGGCCTGAGCCGTGGTGCGACGTGCCGGGTGCTCGTGAAGATTGGCTGCCACGCTACTATCATCGGGCCGATCATAACGGAATCGGTTTTGACCGCACCTCAAAAGGAAGTGATGCCGTAAGTCAGTACCCGGAGCCATTCCGCTCTACTTTTGCCAATATCGAGCAATGTCCTGATGAGTTTATCCTATGGTTTCATCATCTCCCCTGGAATTATAAGATGAAAAGCGGCAACAACTTATGGGAGGAACTATGTTTCCACTACCAGAGAGGGGTAGATAAAGTAGGTGACTTCCAAAATATCTGGAACACAGCTGCCCCCTACCTTGAGCCTACCCTGTATGCTGATGTCAAAGGAAGACTTCAGACACAGAAGAAGGATGCCGAATGGTGGCGTGACGCATGTCTGAGTTATTTCGGAGAATTGGCGTGTCTACCTTTACCGACAGGCATCCCGGCTCCCAAACACACTCTGAGTCACTATAAATCTATACATCTGCCAATAACCAACTATGAATGTCCGAGTGCCGCCTTGCTTGATTCTGTGAGATAGACTTTATTAGATTGATCTGTTATGATCAGCAGATTAATCTGTTGTGAAAATATGACAGCAGGTTATGTTTTCAGCATTAAGCCGTTTCGTTACACACGATTCACTATGGCCATACACTCGGCTTCAACCAGCCACCCGGGGCGGCATACGGGAGCCAACACAATTACTGTCGGGACTTCAGGGAATCTTTCAGCAAAAATTAAAGAGACGTCATTATAATCTGCTATGTCGCGCAGATAGACAATAAAATGGGCTACCTCTCCGAATCCTGCTCCACCCTCTTCCAAAAGCACTTCTATATTTTCCAGCATCCTATCGGTCTGGGCTGTTATATCTCCTGTATGGACAATCTTACCCTGATTATCAATACTTGCGGTACCCGACACAAATATGTGACGGCTCTTGTTATAATCCACAGCAGTGGCACGTTCAAATGACACACCATATTCAGCGGTACGGTTCAGATGCGACTCTCCATGCAGATAAGTAATCCGGTCAGGCATAACGTTAAGGTCGGCAAAAGCATTGAAAGCCACTGTCTGTGCCGGATCCGCACTGACACCGTTTATGCCGGTAGAGGCTATGAAATGTGTATCGGGAGTCAGACCCAAAGAATTGAATACTTCATTTCTGCCATCCACTACCCCTTTATAATTCACGTCTATGTCCCTTACCATAAACCATGTGCGGAGACAATTATCTGCCAATGACCCACCCGCCGCTTTCAGTTCAGCGTCAAGACGGTTCATACATTTCTTGGTCATCAGATATGAGTCGCCGTGGCCGAGATTCATATCCCCCGCCCACAATTCACCGGATTTGCTTTTCCATATTCCATCAGAAATTTCCATCAATTTCTCGCCTTTACGGAAAATCACCCATACAGCCACCTTTGTACCATCCAAAGGTGATTGCTGTATAAGAGACATCGCGCACCGGAGGTTACGGGGAATACGATCATGTTGATTGGCGATATCACTCAGAAACCAGCGGATGAAGACCGGACAGACCTCCGGATTTTCTATCTCGTCTTCCCTTTCACCATCAATATACTTCCTGATATTGTCCGCAGTGGCAGCCAAGGCCCTCTCCAAAGAGTCAACTTGTTGCTCAAATTTACTGTTGAGCAACGTAGTGCGTATAATTGCATGGGTCTCCTTAGAATCATCTCCGGATATCGCTACTGACGCCACAGCGTCTTCATATACATATCTGATATATTCCATCTTACTCTATCTGACCGCGAACTGATGCAGTTCAATCATGCAAAGTTACATAAAAAAGAGTTATCATTTAATAAAAAGAGCAACTTCCTCACGAAGCCACTCTCTTATTTTTTCGGATAAACTTCCGAAAATGCCGGTGCCCCTATCAGGCGCCGGGCTGATTCCAATGTACCATTATTCAACCAAACATAGTTTGATAAACAAGATTGTCGATGTCGTTTCTCACGAAGAGACACCAACTGTTTCATTATTTATGATAATAACCTAAGCCTGTATCACGAAAAAGAGCTTTTCTCTTTTATTTGGTATTTAACATTTACCCTTGCGAATGTCTGAGGGCGCATGAAGACGGTCCGGGATTAATCCCGACCGTCAATTCTCAAATTTTGGTTATGCAGAAAGATTCTCTTTAAATAATTAGGAGAATCTATAGGATTTGTATGTCAGATACAAATATATTTTTTACAAAGTTAAAGAAAAATTTTTAAAATCAAGAATTTTGCAATGAAATTTATTAAAAATATTGAATTATTACACATAATTTCTCTTTTTAACACTTGAAGACTATATAAAACTCACCTTAATCAATCTATCTCCGGTAGCCCTTCCACTCTGTCTTTCTCTTTTTATGGCAATTTCAAGTATTTTGGTTAATTTTGCACCGGAAACAAAACCTATCCGACATCTATAAATCTTCTCCCATATTAAAAAATGACACGACGCGATATCAAACGTGGCACAATCGGCACAATCCTCTTCTCTATCGTTGCCTATGCGGTCATTATAATTGCATCTTATCAACATAACTCTTGCAGTCGTAATGTATTGGCTGATTCATCTAAAGATGGGCATNACAATGTTGTCTGGACCGATACACTTTCAAATCATTCTTCCGATTGGAAAGCGCTCAATACTATGGATCGCGAAATAGAGCGTTTTATGCAAAAATGGCAGATAAAGGGACTCTCTTTTGCCGTAACACGCCATGATTCGCTCCTTTATGCCAAGGGTTACGGGTATGCTGATGCCGAAATCGGAAGAAAACTTGAAGCAGCAGATATCATGCGTATAGCTTCTGCATCAAAACTTGTCACTGCCATTGCCGTGATGAAACTCGCGGAAGAGGGGCGCATTTCTCTTGATACGAAAATTTTTGGTCAAGAAGGTATTCTCAACGACACAACGTTTACTAATGCCATGTGCGACAAACGTATGCTCGACATAACCGTTGACCATCTTCTACGTCACATGGGAGGATTCGGACGTGGAGCGGGCGACCCTATGTTCACTATAAACGAAATTATTAAAGCTAAAAGGCTTTCCGGACCCCCAACGCCTGAAGAACTGGTAAAGATAGTGCTCGGGCGTAAGATAGCTTTTGCTCCGGGAAACGGTCGCATCTATTCTAATTTCGGATACATGCTGCTTTCTATGGCAATTGAAAAAATCACCGGTGAAAGTTATTGGGATTATGTCACCAAGCATGTGCTCCAACCCGCCGGATGCTATAGCTTCCGACCCGCTACAAATTATTATGAAGAACGTTATGCGAATGAGTCAAAATATTATGCTCCGGATGATGAACTCGTGGAGGAATTCAACGGCAGCGGACGGCTCGTAAGCCGTGTCTATGGCGGAAATGATGTATATGGTTTGAAAGGAGCCGGAGGATGGTGCACTTCGGCCGCCGACTTCGCTCGCCTTGTAGCCGCCGCAGATGCAGATCCGCGTCTGGAAGATATCATTTCTCCACGGTCAGTGGCTACTTTAACCGCTCATTCCGATGACGAAAAACTGTCAAGAGGATGGAGCGAATGTGACGGTAAAGGAAAATGGTCACGCACCGGGACACTCTCCTCAACCCATACTCTCGTAGAACGCTTTCCTAACGGCGACTGCTGGGTGATGATTACAAATTCCGGTGTCTGGACCGGCTTTCACTTCACACGTGATCTGTCGCGACTGCTTGAACGCTTACGTTCCAAATACAGTGACTCTCTTCCTCACCGTAACCTCTTCTAAATGAAAATAAAGCATAGAATACACTTGAAGTTGCTCTTTTTTTACTAATTTTGTGCTTAATTAATACTTCCTGTCACTATCGTTTCATCGTAGTGCCTTATTTAAGAATATATGCCTCAATATTGTCATATCGATCAACCCCTTACTCTCGAAAGTGGTGAAACTATCCCCTCTCTAACCATTGCATATAACACCTACGGTACACTCTCGCCAGCCAAAGATAATGTAATCTGGGTAATGCATGGTCTTACTGCCAATTCAGATGTAGCCGACTGGTGGCCACATACCGTAGAAAAAGGCAAATTCCTTGATCCGGANAAATATTTCGTGGTGTGCGCGAATGTGCTCGGATCATGCTACGGCACCACAGGTCCCTCTTCCATAAATCCGGCCACAGGCAAACCCTGGTGTGGGGATTTCCCAAGAGTTACAATCCGTGATATGGTGACTTGTCACCGGCTTCTTGCCGAAAAGCTCGGCATCAAGAAAATTCATGAGATGATCGGCGTGTCATTAGGTGGTTTTCAGGCAATAGAATGGATGGTGACCGACCCCGATATTGCCGAGAATGTGATGTTCTGTGCCACCGATTCTTCCTGCAGCCCATGGCTGGCAGCTTTCAACAAAACCATGTATATGGCGATCAATGCAGACCCCACCTACGGTCAACCACGTCTTGACGCCGCACGTAAAGGTCTGTCCACTGCCCGTGCCATTGCCNTGATAAGCTATCGCGGTCCTTTCGCATATAACATGAGCCAACGTGATTCTCTTGAGCAGAGTGATCCTTTTTTTCATCGGGTTCAGACTTATCAGGAATATCAGGGTGTGAAACTATGCAATCGTTTTGATGTGTATTCCTACGTAAGGATTTGTGAAAGCGGTGACTCCCACAACGTGGGTAGAGGTCGCGGCGGGATACGCCAGGCCCTGCAGCGCATCAAGGCAAATACGCTTGTAATCGGTATCAGTTCGGATATTCTGTTCCCTCCGGCTTGTCTCAAGGAACTCTCCGAGTCAATCCCCGGCTCTATACTGAGAGTTATGGAATCGGATTTTGCCCACGACGGCTTCCTTATCGAGCATGAAAAGCTCAATACCATAATGCAGGAATGGCGTAGAATCAGGAAAGGAAGCAATAATGATTAAGTCGATTACCCCTGATCTCGGGAAAGTAAACTTCCTCAAATCACCAGCACCCTTATTATTCCTACTGATCATGCTGTTGTCTGCGTGTGTGACCGAAGGGCTGGAAGATAATGAAGGTCTGGTGGCTGGGGATAAGCTTCCACAATTCACCGTTACCCTGAATAATGGTGAAACTGTTACCACATCATCTCTGCGAGGAAAGAAAGTTCTCATAGAGTTTTTTAACACCACCTGCGCTGATTGTCAGCAAAGCCTTCCTACAATCGACAAGCTCTACCGGAATCTGAGAGATGACGAGGAGATTGCCATATTTGCCATTGCAAGGGATGAGAATNCATCTGAAATCGAAGCTTACTGGCAAGAGAATAAGCTTATTCTCCCGTATTCGCCTCAGCCCGACCGTAAAGTATATGAGCAGTTTGCAACGGTAGGCATTCCACGGATATTCATAGCTGCTCCCGACGGAACCATCACCGCAACTTTCGGTCCGGACGATCGGCCGACAGTGGTCCAACTTTCCACTCTCCTCTCCAATTGAACGTCTCAATTCCATGAAAAAACTTAAGACAGGCATATTTATTCATTTGGCCTTATGGTTAACTGTAGCCTATACAGTGATACCGGCAATAGCTCAGCCGAAAAATAAGGTGACATCCAAAGCTGAATTCGTGAATCCCTACATAGGCACCGCCAACAGTGAGACCACGGCAGCCGGAAGTTTCGGTAAAGGCACTGAAGAACTCGGACAGACATTGCCTGCCGTTTTCTCTCCACATGGCATGAATTTCTGGACTCCACAAACCCGTGATACCGAAAATAAATGTGTGGCTCCCTACTATTACGCCGATTCCTTATTTCAAGGATTCCGTTGCTCCCATTGGATCGTCGGAGGCTGCACACAAGACTATGGGTCAATGACAATTATGCCCTTATCAGGGGAAATCCGCACCACACCAGGTCTCCGTGCCACCCCCTTTTCACATGCTCAGGAAATAACGCATCCCTACGAATATTCCGTTACTCTTCCAAACGAAAGACTCACTGCTTCTATGACAGCTACACCCAGAGCTGCAATATTACGTTTCATCTATTCCGATACAGGGGCCGCACATATTGTCATTAACCCCAACAGCGACGAAGGACAGGGATATATTGAGATTGATCCGGAGAGCAGACAGATACGCGGATTCAACCCTGTGCATCGCATTTATCAAGGCTGGGGTGAATCGGCCGGCTTTGCAGGTTATTTTGTAATGGAATGGCCCGAAAGTCTGAAAGTGAGCAATTATGGCACCTTCAAAGATGACCGTATCTTTACGGGAGAAGATAAGATTTCCAATGCCACAGACATCGGAGCCTTCATATCTTTTGATGTCGTGGCAGGGGATACAATAACTGTAAAGACAGCTTCC
>WFLX010152489.1_pt1 | contig 17587 bp, 15 predicted proteins | sample 4967041 | NCBI WGS metagenome assembly WFLX01 (sample SAMN12857096, study PRJNA449069) | gut metagenome | isolation source: stool from male and female vole | host: Microtus ochrogaster | place: USA:Florida | collected 2017 | reverse complement strand
TTCACTCTGTGTTAGGTTTTGCGATTCAATCTCTTGCTCTATCACGTGCCTGATGCGCCCCTCTATCTCATTCTCAAACCACTTTATATAATTTGGATTAGTATAGTTTGAAAAATCAATTAGCCCAGTGCATAGAATATTTTCTGGTGGGAGGGTTTTAATGATTTTTTTCTTTAACCTATCTACAGAATTCTTTAAAGCCTCATTTTCATCCCGGTAAATGTGATGAACGGATTTCGGAACAGATTTTAGGCTTCTTATGTATCCTACAACGTGTTCTTTTGCGTCTGCAACTTTGAATAAACCTTCTACAATCTCTTGTTCAGTAGCTGATAGCCAGTTGTTTTCATAAAAGCGGCTGAATAAATTATTAAGGAATTCTGTAACATAATGGTTCCAAATAGGTTGGAGCAAAAATCTTCCATTAGGTAAGCAATTTGAATCGAATTTGTATGCCGCTTCCATCGCCTCTTTTTCAAATATGCTTGCAAAAGAATAAATTTTGTCCCATTCATCCGGATATAATATTTCCGGTAGTGGGAGCCAGCCATAGCGATCTCCAATCAGAAACATGAAATTTGGTCGTGGCGATAGGTCTTTGCAACGCCGAAGCTCATTTAGGCAAATCTGCATTGTGTTATTTTCCGCGCTTGATTCCTTAGACACGCCCCAGCGTAAATCAATATAATCGATGGACCATCCGGAAGGAGAATATTCGGCATGTAATTTTGACATTAAGCGTGTAATAGCATTACGTTCAGGTTCCATGTCTGCAAAGGTGGAACTGATGAAAAAGCGAATGGAACGACGACGAAAAGACATAAGGGAATGAGTTTATATGTAGGGTTCTGCTGATTCATTACAAAAATAATGAAATAATCTGTAAACTTGAAAGATATATGCATGTAGAGGATATGAAAACGGCTTCGGGAGAGGTGTCCCGAAGCCGTAGGGGTATATAGCGCAGTATATGTCAGGCTTTGTCAAGTGCCTGGGCAAGGTCTGCGATAATGTCATCAATGTGTTCTGTGCCTATGCTAAGGCGCACAGTCGAGGGGGTGATATGTTGCTCAGCTGCTTCTTCAGGCGTAAGTTGTGAATGGGTGGTAGTGTATGGGTGGATTACCAGGCTCTTTACGTCCGCAACATTAGCAAGCAATGAGAAGATTTCAAGTGAGTCAATGAATCTCCAAGCTGCGTCAACTCCACCTTTCAGTTCAAAGGTAAATATGCTTCCGCCTCCATTTGGGAAATAGCGATTGTATAGTTCGTGGTCGGGATGGTCGGGGAGTGAGGGATGGTTGACTTTCGCAACTTTGGGGTGCGATGCAAGGAATTCCACAACTTTGAACGCATTTTCAACATGGCGCTCGATTCGGAGCGATAGCGTTTCGATGCCCTGGAGCAGGATGAATGCATTAAAGGGTGAGATGCACGCACCTGTATCGCGGAGAATTACGGCACGGATTCGTGTGACGAATGCAGCCGGTCCGGCAACATCAGCAAAAACGGCACCATGGTAGCTCGGATCCGGCTTGGCGATGGTGGGGAACTTGTCAGCATTCGCTTTCCAGTCAAAATTGCCAGAGTCGACAATCACACCGCCGAGGCTGGTGCCATGCCCGCCGATGAATTTTGTTGCCGAATGAACAACAATGTCCGCACCATGCTCAAACGGGCGCATTAGATAAGGAGTGCCGAAAGTATTGTCTACAATCAGGGGAATGTTATGGCGGTGGGCTATTTCTGCAAGAGCGTCAAGGTCGGTAACATCGGAGTTGGGATTTCCGAAAGTTTCTACAAAAAGGCACTTTGTGTTTGGCTTTATCGCGGTTTCCACTNCTTTCANGTCACNCACATTTACAAATGTGGATTCAATTCCCCGTNGCTCAAATGTGTGGGCGATNAGNTTGTACGAACCGCCATAAATATTGTCTGCCGCAACAATATGGTCGCCTGAACGGGTGATGTTTTCAAGGGCGTATGTCACTGCTGCAGCACCGCTTGCAACTGCGAGTGCTGCAACTCCGCCTTCAAGCGCTGCAATACGTTTTTCCAGCACATCCTGCGTAGAATTGGTGAGCCTGCCGTAAATATTGCCGGCATCTTTGAGCGCGAAACGGTCTGCTGCGTGCTGCGAGTNGCGGAACACATATGATGTAGTNTGGTAAATAGGNACCGCGCGTGCGTCGGACGCAGGATCGGNCTGCTCCTGACCCACATGGAGCTGAAGGGTTTCAAAATGTAATTTTTTGTCTGACATAAAGTACTTTTTATTGGTAAATTTAAAAAAGCATGAAGATCTTCACAGACCCTCATGCCCAGATTTAACTCTCTCTATATTGCAAAATCTTTAATCTTCATATTTTCTTGCGCCATCGCTAACGATAACGGGATACACTTTGGGTTCGTGTCCGTAGCGCTCTTTGAATTTCTTCTTTGCAGTAGCAACGAAGTTGTCATAGAGCTCATCTTTAACGAGGTTTACGGTGCAACCGCCGAATCCGCCACCCATGATGCGTGAGCCGGTAACTCCACATTCTTTAGCTATGTCATTGAGGTAATCAAGTTCCTCGCAGCTCACTTCGTAGTCCTTGGACAATCCGCGGTGGGTTTCATACATGCAGCGTCCAACTGTGTCGTAATCGCCGGCAACAAGTGCGTCGCAAACAGCGAGAACGCGGTCTTTTTCCTCGATAACGAATTTAGCACGGAAGTAGTCTTCTGCTGTTATGTCGGTCTTGATAGCGTCAAGCATCTCCATTGTAGCGTCGCGGAGTGTTTCGATGCCGAGACGTTTAGCTACTCTTTCGCAGCTCTGGCGGCGTTTGTTGTATGGAGAATCAGCAAGTTCATGCTTAACAACAGAGTCAAGAAGCACGAGCTTGTGACCTACGGGCTTGAAGGGGAAATATTCAAATTCCATTGAGCGGCAGTCAAGACGCATGAGATGGTCTTTTTTGCCGAATACGCTTGCAAACTGGTCCATGATTCCACAGTTCACACCACAATAGTTGTGCTCTGTTGACTGACCGATGCGTGCAAGTTCAAATTTGTCTATGCTGTTGTCGTTGAAAAGGTCGTTGACAGCATTGGCAAAGCAGCTTTCGAGTGCTGCAGAGGATGAAAGACCTGCTCCGAGGGGCACATTGCCTGCAAATACAGCGTCAAATCCTTCAACTTTGCCACCTCTCTTAAGCACTTCGCGGCAAACACCGAAGATGTAACGAGCCCAGCTCTGCTGAGGCGCGTCAGCTTCGTTCAGCCCAAATTCAGCATAATCATCAAGGTCAAGCGAATACACTCTTACTTTGTCAGTGCCGTTGGGGAGAATTTCTGCCATCATGTATTTGTCAATGGCACCGGGGAATACGAATCCGCCGTTGTAGTCGGTATGCTCGCCGATAAGGTTGAAACGTCCGGGAGCAACATAAAGTGTTCCACTGTTATTGAAGCGCTCGCTAAACGCCTTGTTGATTTTTTCTTTCATTAAAGTATCTGTTTAAGGATTAGGTGATAAAAAGCAATAACTGAACTTGCGGTTCTGCTTTCACGGAGCAAAGTAATGAAAAAAAAATGGAAAATAAAAATAGTATCGCAACAATGTTTGTAATTTTGCATAAGATTTTACTTAACGACAATGGAAATATTAAAGCATGAGTGCGGAGTGGCGATGATTCGCCTGCTTAAGCCTCTGGAATACTATAAAGAAAAGTACGGCACCTATTGCTATGGCTTGTCAAAGCTGTACCTTATGATGGAGAAACAGCACAACCGCGGACAAGAGGGAGCCGGAATTGGGGTGGTGAAACTCCATGCCGAGCCGGGGCATGAATATGTGTTTCGTGAAAGGGCTCTCGGCACCGGGGCAATCCAGGAAATATTTGACACAATCCGTCCTCAGCTTGAAAAAAGCGGTGTTGAGCACCGGACTGCCGATTTTGTAGAAAAGGAGGTTCCGTTTATCGGGGAAATCTATATGGGGCATCTGAGGTACAGCACTACCGGGCGCAGCGGGTTAAGTTACGTCCATCCGTTCCTTCGGCGCAATAACTGGCGGTCGCGCAACTTATTGCTATGCGGCAACTTCAATATGACGAATGTTGAGGAGATTTTCCAAGGCGTAGTAGCGATGGGACAGCATCCACGCATATACAGCGACACTGTCATGCTGTTGGAACAGCTCGGTTATGCGCTTGACAAAGAGAACCACAGGATATACAGGCAGTACCGTGATTCACTCATGGAACCGGAGCTGACAAAAAGAATTGAGGACAATATTGACATGAAGGAGGTCCTTATGCATACTGCACATAAATGGGATGGCGGCTTTGTGATATGTGGCGCGACAGGTAGCGGAGATATGTTTGCTCTCCGTGACAGCAACGGCATACGTCCGGCATTCTATTATCGTGATGACGAGGTGGTAGTTGTAGCTTCGGAGCGTCCTGTAATCCAGACTGTGATGAATGTGCGCCGCTCCGAGGTGCATGAACTTGCACCGGGAAGTGCTGTTATTGTCACTAAAAACGGCGAAGTGGAAGTGAGTGATGTAATCGGAGCCGGCGATAACCAGCGGTGTTCATTTGAGCGCATATATTTTTCCCGTGGCAGTGATGCGGACATTTACCGCGAGCGCAAGGCACTCGGGCGCGCCATAGTTCCGCAGGTACTTGAAAGTGTAGGGTATGACCTTGACAATACGGTAGTGTCTTTTATCCCAAATACTGCCGAAGTGGCTTTCATCGGTATGGTCGACGGGCTGGAAAGATACCTCGATGGTCTGAAAGCAGACAGAATCCTTGCCGCGCAGGAAACCGGCACCCTCAATATGGGCACACTGAAAGAAATCATGAACCATAAACTGAGGGTTGAGAAAGTTGCAATAAAGGATATAAAACTAAGGACTTTCATTGCGGAGGGTGAGGCGAGAAATGACCTTGCTGCCCATGTGTATGATGTGACATACGGATGCGTGAAAAACGATATAGACAATCTTGTTGTGATTGATGACAGCATAGTGCGTGGCACAACCCTAAAACAGAGCATTCTGCGAATCCTTGACAGGTTGCATCCGCGCAAGATTGTTGTTGTAAGTTCATCGCCACAGGTACGATACCCGGATTACTACGGCATAGATATGTCCCGCATGGGTGAGTTTATTGCTTTCCGTGCTGCAGTGGAGCTGCTAAAAGAGAGTGGCAGGGAGGATGTGTTGCGGAAAGTGTATGAAAAATGCCTTGCAATGGAGTCCGTTTCTGACGGCGAGCTTAAGAACTGTGTTAAAGAGGTCTATGCTCCGTTTACAGACCGTGAAGTGGCAGAGAAGATTGCTGAGATGCTTACCCCCGAGGGTACGGGCGCAGAGGTTGAGATTCTATTCCAGAGCCTTGACGGGCTCCATGCTTCGGTGCCGAATCATCCGGGCGACTGGTATTTTTCCGGTGACTATCCTACTTCAGGCGGCATAAGGCTTGTTAATCGTGCGTTTGTAAACTATTACGAAGGAAACGCCGACAAACGCTGATGCATTGAATTAAAAAAATCGGGTGTCACCTCAAGGATGGCACCCGATTTTATTTTGATATAAGCGCAAGTGCTTATTTGTTGACCGCTTTTTCTACATAAGCCTTGAAGTCGTCGTATGGCTGGTCGCCGACAAGGCCTTCAGCTTTTGAGCCGTCAGGCATCACAGCGATGATGAAAGGTATTGATTGTACCTCAAATGCCTTTGCGATTTCGGGGCATTCATCAACGTCAACACTTACAAAAATGGCTTTGCCTTTAAATTCTTCGGCAACCTTATGGAATACCGGTTTGAATCTCTGGCAGGGTCCGCACCATGTTGCGCTGAAGTCAACAAGCACAGGAACATCCGCTTTGGGAAGTTCGGTAGTGCCGGCAGCGAGTGCAACAACAGCATCTTCTCCAGCCTCAACAGTTACTGCTGCGGTGGAATCGGTCTGTACTTCTGTTGCAGGCTCTTCTGCTTCTCCTTCTGCCGCAGTATCTGTCTTTGCTGCATTGTTGCATGATGCAAGTGCGATAACAGCTGAAGCGAAGAGATATTTTATAGCTTTCATAAGCGGATATTAGCAGGAAAGAGCTGAGTTTGTTTTGTGAACAGCTTCAGCGCTCTTGTGGAAGAGTTCTTTTTCTGCTTCATTGAGGTCGAATTCAACGATTTTCTCAATGCCGTTCTTGCCGAGGATACAGGGAACGCCGATGCAAAGGTCTTTTTCACCGTATTCGCCGTCAAGCAGTGCTGAGCAGCTGATGAGTTTCTTCTGGTCACCGATAACAGCAGCAACAACCTGAGCTGAAGCAGCACCGGGAGCATACCATGCAGAGGTGCCGAGAAGCTTAGTAAGAGTAGCACCGCCAACCATTGTGTCAGCAGCAACTTTTTCAAGCTGTTCTGCGGGGAGAAGTGTTGAAGCGGGGATGCCGCGGTATGCAGCGTAGCGTACAAGAGGAATCATTGTTGTGTCGCCGTGTCCGCCGATAACAATGCCTTCAACTTCAGTTGCGTTTGCACCGAGGGCAATGCTGAGGAAATATTTGAAACGTGCGCTGTCAAGAGCTCCGCCCATGCCGATGATACGGTTTTTGGGAAGACCGGATGGCTTGTGGATGAGGTAAGTCATTGTATCCATGGGGTTGGATACGCACACGATGATTGCGTTGGGTGAGTATTTGAGTACGTTGTCGGTCACAGACTTAACGATACCTGCGTTTACTCCGATGAGCTCTTCGCGTGTCATGCCGGGCTTGCGGGGAATGCCTGATGTGATGACAACAACATCGCTGCCTGCGGTTTTCTCGTAGTCGTTAGTCACACCGATAAGGCGGCTTTCGAGGTTGAGAATGTTTGCAGTCTGCATGATATCCATGGCTTTGCCTTCGGAGAGACCCTCCTTGATGTCGATGAGCACTACTTCGTCAGCGATGCTCTGGGTTACGAGGACATTAGCGCAAGTAGCGCCTACATTTCCTGCACCCACAACTGTTACTTTAGACATAACTTAGTATTTTTAAGGTGATAAAATAAATTTCAATTGTCTTGCAAAGTTACATAAAAAAGTGACACACGCAACAGCCGCGTGATTTTTGACATTTGCTAACTTTTCAACTTTTTATAATATCGGCGCATGGTTTGCATTTTCCGGTTTATTTTATAAAATTTGCATAGTTGTTTAATGAGAGTGCTTTAAATTTATATTGCGGATAAGGCTATGAATGAACTTAAATGTCCTAAATGCGGTCATGTGTTTCAGGTTGACCGGGAGAGCTTTAATTCAATTGCGGCACAGGTGAAGGACAAGGCGTTTCAGCAGGAGGTTGAAAGGCGCGTTGCCGAGATGAAGTTGCGGTATGACCGGGAGGCTGAGGCGAAAACTGAGATGGCGAAGCTTGAAGCAGCGACCAAAGAAGCTAAAGTGGAATTTGAGAGCCGGGAGAGGATTGCACGGCTTGAGCGGGAATATGAGGCGAAGCTTGCCGAAAAGAGCCGTGAGGTGGAAAAGGCGCGTAATGAGATAGCGGAGGTGAAAAGCAGGCTTGAAAATGCAGAGCAGCTATTCCAGTCAAAGCGCCAGGCTGAAATTTCTGAGATGAACCGTGAGGTAGATAAGTTGAAAGCCTCTTTGGATGATGCCGAAAACAAGCGTAAAATGGCGGTGATGGAGGAGAAACAGCGTGCCAATGAGACCATTATGGCAAAGGAGCGCGAAATCGCAGCCGTTAAGAGCGAAGCAGCTGCAAAGCTCAATGAAGCGGCGATGCAGCAGGAGAACCTCAAGGAACACCATGCTTTGGAAATCAGGCAAAAGACCGAGCTGATAGAATATTATAAGGATTTGAAAGCGCGCCTTTCAACAAAGATGATTGGGGAAACATTGGAAATACATTGCAGCACCGAGTTTACAAAAGTGCGTGCTTCCCAGTACCCGAGGGCATATTTTGAAAAGGACAATGACGCGTCCTCCGGCTCTAAGGGCGATTTTATTTTCCGTGACTACGATGTGGACGGCACAGAATATATCTCGATTATGTTTGAGATGAAAAACGAATCGGATACTACCCTTACCAAGCACCGTAATGAGGATTTTTTTGCTAAACTGGACCGTGACCGTAAGGAAAAAAGATGTGAGTACGCGGTTCTCGTGTCCCTTCTGGAAGCAGANAGCGAGCTTTACAACCAGGGAATAGTGGATGTGTCATACCGCTATCCAAAGATGTTTGTTGTCCGCCCGCAATTTTTTATGCCGATAATCTCCTTGCTGTCCAATGCGTCGATGAAAAGTGTTGAATACAAGCGCGAGCTGATGCAGGCACGGGCGCAGAATGTGGATGTTACAAACTTTGAAACCAAACTCGAGGAGTTCAAGGATAAATTCGGCAGGAATTACAGGCTTGCCAGTGAGAAGTTCAATGCGGCGGTAGAAGAGATAGATAAAGCGATAAAAAACCTTGAAAAAATCAAGGCAAACCTTTTGGGCAGCGAAAATAATCTGCGCCTTGCAAATGATAGGGCAGAGGAGTTGACAATCAAAAGGCTTACCCGCGGCAATCCAACCATGAAAGCAAAATTTGAGGAGGCACGCCAAAAGCATGACTCCTCAAAAGGCAATATTTTCTCAGGGGAGGATTAGAAGCTGAACATGCACATCGCTCCCAGGCGGTTTGCGTTCTGATGCGCTCCGCTGAAATTATGGCGGATTCCGAAGTCATATTCGGCGCCTACCTGGATGCGTGAGGTGACATTCCAGAAAACATTCACGGCGGTAGCGATTCCATACCGGTATTCGTTGCCGCTTACTTTATGTTCCGGAAGGTATCTTGTNTGGCTNGCATTTGCNGACACAAATANGTTNGGGCGGAAATTGTATTGTAAGCCTACGCACCAACCGTATGATGCCGGNGCGTACATGGTGCCTGGATCTGCGGGNTTGCCTACAAGGTCATAACTGCCGATGGACAGGTCGCCCCCTGTGCCGGCATAGCCCTTGCCATAAGAAGCTGTGAGATATAAAGTGAGGGGAGTGGCGGGATGGGAAACGGAGCTCAGCTGTACTCCCCAGCCTGCTATATTGTGGTTTTTCTCAGCAATCATATTCCGGTAGGAGAGTGTGCGTACAATACCGCTTAGGCGTACATGCTGTCCGGGATGCCATTGATATTGTGCAAAAGCAGCCCAATCCGGCATCCAGTTGGATACTTTCTTTGTCTGTTCACCGTCAGCAGATATTGAATTGGACGGAGTCTCACCGGATACTGCGAAAACCCATTTTTCTTTTACCACAGGCATCCAGCGTATAAGGGTTGCTGTAGGAGAAATTTTATTTGTTGGTCCCTGGGCGTCTACTGTCGGAGGAACTGCCGCAGGGTCGGAGAATGTTGAGTTCGCATATCCGACGGTAAAGTCGTTTATTATAGCATATGCTTTTTTCAGATGGAAATCACGTGCTTGGTATCCGTTGAAATTTGCTTCAATGTATAACTGGTAGTGACCGAGNGTTTTGTTTCTGCCGAGTACTCGGAAGGACAGGCATGTGCCTGCTGGTGTGGTNTCGAAATGGCGCATTGAAGCAGGGTCTTTTGTCATTGGAATAAGGTATGGAGCGAATCCAGGTGATGGTTGTGCTCCGTCCCAATCATAGTATGCTCTCATTCTGACCGCTCCACCAATACCCATTGCAAGTTGCGCATCCTTGCTCAAGAATAAGAAATAAGGTGCATCCGGGTCAGAAAAATGCCGGAACTGGTCATAGTAGAAAGTTGACACAAGATTACGGACAGAGTCGATATACTTCTCCTCTTCGGCGGATGTTGAGGGTTTTCCGTCCAGAAACACCATTTTGTGGCTCTTTAGCAAAGAGTCAATCTGAACGTCGACATAACTTTTGGTCTGTGCTGATGCTGAAATGGCAGCAACAATACACGTGAAAGCGGCTAATTTACGAAGCATAGTGTGAATGATGAATGTTTTAATGTAAACACCTTAATATATAAGTTTGTTTTCTATGCTTGATTTTTGGAACATGGCAGAGGGTCGGAGCGTTTTAATAGGAAAGAGAAATAAATATGGAAACAGATACATCAACTTTGCAGATTGAGGAACATCCGTGGGCACCATTTATTCCAGATGGCGCTAAAGTGCTTATTATGGGTACATTCCCGCCAAAAAGTAACCGTTGGAGCATGGATTTTTATTATCCTAACAGGATTAATGACTTCTGGCGTGTGATGGGAATAGTCTTTTATGACAATCCGGACAGGTTCTGGGANTCACTCACAAAAAGNTTCCGGCTTGAGGATATAAAGGACTTCCTTACAGANCGCGGAATTGCGATGAATGATACTGGAGCTAAGGTAAGACGGNTGCGCGACAATGCATCAGATAAATTCCTTGAAATAGTGGANCCGGTTAACCTTTCTGCATTAATGGANATGATGCCTCATTGCAAGGCAATTGCTACAACCGGGGAAAAAGCGGCAAGTGTGATNGCAACACTTACCGGCACNGTTGTGCCACCTACCGGCACATCNGTGCAAACGGACTGGCAAGNNCACAAGCTTGATATATGGCGAATGCCATCCACAAGCCGTGCATACCCTCTGCCGATAGCTAAAAAAGCCGAGGCATACGCAAAAATGTTCCGTAGCCTCGGCATTCTGTAATTTAAACGATGCTGTTCTCCTTGGTCCAATTCACAATTTCCGGAAGATACCCGAAGGCTATCCCGGTTACAGTGTCGGCGCAACCGTAGTACACGGCAAGCCTGCCTGTGTCAGCATCGCACAATGCCGCGCATGGGAATGTGACGTTTGGCACATCGCCGGTGAGTTCATAAATTTCTCGTGGTGAAATGAGGTATGGACCGCTGCGCGCTATGACTTTCCACGGCTGCTCCAGGTCAAGGAGCGCCGAGCCGAAAGCATACACATAGCCGTTACAGCTCCGCAACACGCCATGATATATGAGGAGCCATCCTTCTGAGGTTTCAATCGGCACAGGTCCTGCTCCGATTTTCATGCACTGCCATGCACTTTGCTCGAATGCCGCAGGTGACATTACATGGCGGTGTTTTCCCCAGAACTCCATGTCGGGGCTTTCGCTATAGAAAATATCTCCGAAAGCCGTGTGCCCTGTGTCGCTTGGGCGTGACAGCATGGCATAGTTGCCGTTTATCTTGCGGGGGAAAAGTACACCGTTTCGGTTGTAGGGCAGGAATGCGTTTTCAAGCTGGTGGAAAATCTCGAAATCTGTTGTCCACGCTACTCCGATAGTGGGACCGTGGTAACCGTTGCACCAGGTAACCCAATACCTGTCATCAATTTTTGTGACACGCGGGTCATAGCCATATTCCCACTGTGCTATTTCAGGATCAGCCCCGGTAAGTTTTATATCCTCTTCATTAATATTCCAATGCAGTCCGTCCGGTGAAAATCCTGCATGCAGCCTCATTCTGCGATTGGTGTCATCGCAGCGGAATACTCCTGCAAACCTCTTGTCGCCCTCTCCGAATTCAACAACAGCACTGTTGAAAATGCTGTTTGAAGTACTCAGAAGGTCTCTCGGAATAACCGGGTTGGCGCTGTAGCGCCACATTACATCCTTACTCCCCGCAGGTCTCTCCTCCCACGGCATATCGGGCAGGCTGCCCGTCAGTATTTTCAGTTCGCTCATCTTGAATATCTGTATCTTTGGTTTCTGTTTCTTTAGCTTCAGAGGTGTCCGGATGTGAGAATGGAATGAACCATGTCATGACAAATGCTGGAACGGTCGCTACCATTACTGCGGTGAAGAACCAGTTATAGCCAAGCGCATCACTTATATAGCCGCTTATGGCGCCGGTCAGCATTACTGAAAAGTTCATTATGCCGGATGCAAACGCATAATGCGCCATCTGGTGTTTTCCCGGAGCGACCTGTTGCATCATGAATAGGGTCAGACCGACAAATCCGAACCCATACCCGAAATATTCCACAGCAATCGCTCCTGCAGTTACCCAAATCTGTTCCGGTTGAAACCAAGCAAGCAGCGCGTATGCTATAAATGGAATGTTAAATATGCAGCAAAGAATGAAGAGGCTTTTTTTCAAGCCACGTTTTGCAATGAAATAACCGGCAAGCAAGGAGCCGAGCAAAAAAGCGGCAGAACCAAATGAACCGTAATATAGCCCTATCTCTTCATTGCTGAGGGCAAGTCCGCCGCTCTCGCGGTCGCTCATGAGGAATAGCGGCACTATTTTCATTACGAATCCCTCGCCAAGACGGTATAAGATAATGAAAGCTATATAATACCAGATGTATCTTTTTGTGAAAAATGCCGCTATGACCTCGCGCAGCTTGCTCAGCCCTTCACGCACTGAAGGGCTCTTGCCCGTAACTTTCTGTGCTTGCCCTGGCACGGCACGCGAATGGAAGCAACCCAAAATTAAAAGCAACGCGCCAATTGCACCCATCACGATCATCCATGCATCTACATAATGTGTGCGAGCCGGCGAGTCGCTGCCGGCAAAATGTCTTGCAAGCACTCCAGCCAGTCCTACAAGTCCACCTGTGGCAACCAATTTTGCGAGATTGTAGAATGCGCCTTGCCAACCGATATATTGCGACTGGTGTTTGCTGCTGAGNTCGGACATGTACACTCCGTCTGCNGCNATGTCGTGTGTGGCGCCGCTGAATGCTACAACGGCAAATATAGCGATAAGAATAGCGAAGGAGTCTGGAATGTGTAGTGCCAACGCTCCTAAGCCGAAAAGTACTCCGCTGACAATCTGCGTACTTACCACAAAGAACTTCTTGGTCTTGAATATTTCAAGAAATGGGCTCCATAGGAATTTTATTGTCCAAGGCCACATTATCAAAGAGGTCCAGAACGCAATCTTTGCATTTGGTACCTCCAGGTTTTTAAACATTACGGCGGCTACCATGTTGAGAACCACAAATGGAAGTCCCATCGCAAAATATACGGTCGGCACCCATCCTAAAGGATGTTTGAAGCCATTTTTCTTGTTATTTGGAGTCATAGCAAATTTACTAAACAAAAGCAGATGCGGACATAAATATGTCTGCGCCTCCAAAAATAAACAAAATCTATTACATCACCTAATCTTTTGTTGGTGCTTTCAATGATTATTAGGTTGGATGCCGTGCATGTTATCTTTTTTAATATGGCAGACCGAAGTCGATAGCCAGAGGACGGCAAAAACAAAAGTAAGCCCCGCAACTCTTGATTTCAAGTGGTTGTGGGGCTTTCTGTGCTCGAAGCGGGACTCGAACCCGCACAGCCGCAATGGCCAAGGGATTTTAAGTCCCTCGTGTCTACCATTCCACCATTCGAGCGGTAGGTTTGCGTTGCAAAGGTAGAATAATAATTTGAATGACGCGCATATTACGCGCGTAAATTATCTCTTGCAAATGCTTCAAATGAAAAAGCCACGCCTTGGCGGTGTGGCTCGGTAATTCAATTGACGGGTGGGCGCTGAGGGATTCGAACCCCCGACCCTCTGCTTGTAAGGCAGATGCTCTGAACCAGCTGAGCTAAGCGCCCGATTGTTTACTGTCGCAGCGATTTCGGTTCTCCTTGATTCTCTAATCTCGGAATTGGTGGGCGCTGAGGGATTCGAACCCCCGACCCTCTGCTTGTAAGGCAGATGCTCTGAACCAGCTGAGCTAAGCGACCGATTTGCTGCGAAAGCGTTGCAAAGGTACGACTATTTTTTCAACCTGCAAATTTTTCGGGAGAAAATATTTATAAAAAATTAATTGCGTCTGATTATCAAGTGCCTATATAAACAGCATCACGCATCGCCTCCCGGAGATACGTGATGCTGTTTTCATCGTGGGATGAAATGTTGTTCCAAATAGATTACCGAAAGGTGTGGGATGAAAAATTGTTCATCACGCGCACCGCAGTGGCTATTGTTTATTCGTATAATTATCCGATGCAAAGTTATTTCAACTTTAGAGGTGTGGCAATACCTAAAAATCAGTATTTTGTGGGCAAGGTACTTATAGTTGTCCTATAATGCCGTGTAGGAGTACTGAAAAGTAGGTATTCAGATCGGGTAATTGAGGTTATTCTCGGCAGGATTATCCAGAATTTCTTCTAAAAACTTTTTCGCCGCCTCTTTTGCCGCAGGTAAATCCATATAGGAGTAGTTGCCGCAATCTTTTGGAGTAGCTCCGGGAATTTCTCCGTTGAAATCGCGTATAAATGCAAAAGTCTCACGCATCAGCGGAAGGATATCTTTGGAGGTATGATTGCCCTGCACAAGAAGATAGTTTCCTGTAAGGCATCCCATCGGTCCCCAATAGACTATTTTGTCTTTCCATTGCGGANGGTATNNGNAGGANCGTTGNTNCAAGATGNTCCATGGCATGTAGGGCTTCTCNTGTTAGNGGAGCCTGGCGGTTAGGTTCAGTANGGCGGATGTCAAAANTTGTGATNGCATCGCNGGAAGGAGTTGTGTCGCAGCGTGACACGAAGATGCCTCTGCTAAGGCGATTATGGTCTATAGTAAAACTGGCTATTTTTTCCATTGTGCACCTTATATAATATATTAGATTTTTTCAGGAAGCTCGCTTAGTAATGTAGACAGGACGGCAAAAGTGCCTCGCGGTGCATCTTCCCAGAAATTTTCATACTGTGCTATATTGTCATCGGCTCCCGGAGTGTCACTTATCACGCGGATGCATAGGAACGGCACTTTTTTCAGTTCACAAACATGGGCGATAGCCGCGCTCTCCATATCTACCGCCATTGCGTCCGGATATATCGAGCGGATTCTGCTCACCTCCTCCGGTGTTGATATGAACCGGTCACCCGAGCAAACAAGCCCTTTTTTTACTCCGGAATTTGAAAGTGCGGGGAGGTTGAGTATTTGTGCTGGAGGAGTAAAGAACCTCGGACATCCTGCGGCTTCCCCCTCTTGTGTGCCTGGTCCGCACCATACGTCATGGTAGGCTATCCGTTCAGCAACAACAACATCCAATACGGATGCTCCGCCTCCTGCTCCACCTGCAACTCCGGTATTGATTATCAGGTCAGGGGTGAAATTGTTTATCATGGTGGCAGTGCCGATAGCGGCATTCACTTTGCCTATGCCGCATTTTGCCGCGCATACTGAGCGTCCTTCTATGGTGCCTGTATAAAATTTGAATCCGTCGATCGTTTCGTCTTTGAGTCCGGCGATGGAGGGGAGAAGCAGCTGTAATTCCTTTTCCATTGCCACAATTATTCCTATAGTCATGTCTGAAATTTTTTTTTGTTGGTACAAATTTACTCCAAATCCTAAATTCTTTTCTTAAATTTGCGGAATAACTTAATGTTTATGAAAAGAATCAATTTTTTTCTGATAGCAGCTGCAATTGCTGCTACAGCANGTGCAGGTGCCAGAGNAGCGTCGGCAAGTGATGTATGCACAGGCAGATNCTATAAGNGTTTCAGGTCNGTNCCNTGATGTNCCGATGAAAGTGACAGTCGTTGTGCCTGAAAGCTATTTTGCCGAAAACGATACCACGCACTATCCTGTGCTGTATCTTCTCAATGGGCATGGAGGCACCTATCGGAGTTGGGGCACTATATCCTCGCTTGACGCGATTGCGAACCAGTATGGCTGTATTATAGTTTGTCCTTCCGGCATGAACAGCTGGTACTGGGATGCTCCGGAGAAACCAGGACGCCAGATGGAAAGCTTCATCATCAAAGAGCTTATTCCTCACATCGATGCCAATTACCGGACACGCACAGACCGTCTTGGACGTGCAATTACCGGTTTCAGCATGGGCGGGCACGGAGGACTTTGGCTTGGCATCCGTCACAGTGACTTGTTTGGCAGCGCCGGTTCAACAAGCGGTGGCGTCAACATTATCCCTTTCCCGACAAGATGGCACATGAAAGATGCCCTTGGTGAGTATGAGAAAAATCCCGCTCGTTGGGAAGCACATACCGTCAAGAATCTGGTGGATTCATTAAAGCCGGATCAAATCAATATTATTTTTGACTGCGGCACTGAGGATTTCTTCTACAAAGTCAATTGTGACCTTGACAGTGCTCTTAATGCACGCAAGATTCCTCACACTTACATCACAGCTCCTGGTGCGCATAATGGGGCTTATTGGAGCAAGAGCATTATCCCGCAGCTTCAATTCTTTAAAAATATCTGGAACAAGCAGTAAAAACAAAATGCGTATATAAAAAATGCTTCCGCGCCGGAAGCATTTTTTTGTATCTATCCATTGGAATCAGTTATTGATTTTGAGGCTCATTCCGTTCAATTTTCGGTATAGGTCGAGGGCGTAGACATCGGTCATGCCACTCACATGGTCCACCACAGCCTGGGTTTTTGTGTAAAGGTCATCGGAGTTGACGTCATATTGCTGCGGGACTTTGCTGAGTAGCAACCGGGAATAGTTTAGCTCTGGATTACGCACCGCATTGATGAGCTGTTCCATCAGGAAAGTTATGATGCTTGTACCGGCAAGTTCAATGTCTACAACATCAGGAGCGCGGTAAATCTTATCCCAGGACACCTCTTCGCATTTTTTGTAGCCGGAGCGTTCAGGTTCGCCAAGGTGGTCAATCAGGGAGCCGGTGAATTCTCCGGCGAGAATTGCTTTTTCGTTTTCGACAAAAGTATTGGCACACGCAATAACGAGTGCTCCTATGACACATGACCGCAGGTATCCGATTTTTTCATTCGGGTCATCCAGCCGCTCCATTGTGGCTTTTATTTTTTCTCTTCTGTCCGGATGGAAGAATCCAAGAAGAAGGTTAATGACTGTGGCGCTGTCTATGATGCCGAGCTTGTGAGCATCCTCAAGGTCCATCACCTCATAGCAAATATCATCAGCCGCTTCAACAAGATATACCAAGGGATGCCGGGCATACCTGACTTTTTCTCCCGGCAATCTTTTTATGCCAAGTTGCGTGGCAACCTTTATGAAACTGGCTTTTTCGCTTGTGAAAAATCCGAATTTGTTTTTTTCTCCCGCAAGGGTGCTTTCATAAGGGTATTTCACTATTGAAGCAAGGGTAGGGTATGTCATAGCAAAGCCCCCTTTGCGCCTTCCGTTGAACTGGTGGGTAAGCAGCCGGAATGCATTTGCGTTGCCGTCAAAATGAATCAGGTCATTCCATTGTTCCGGCGTCAATTCTTGCTGAAGCCCGCGACCTGTGCCTTCGCTGAAAAATGTGGATATGGCTTTTTCTCCGGAATGTCCGAATGGCGGATTGCCGAGATCATGTGCAAGGCATCCGGCTGCAACAATTTCCCCCATCGCGTCGAGTTTTCCAACCCAAGGCTCTCCTGCATAGCGCTCTTTGAGGAGTATTGCAACTTCATTTGCGAGCGAACGCCCTACGCAAGCCACCTCAATGCTATGGGTTAGCCTGTTATGCACGAAAATGCTTCCCGGGAGCGGGAACACCTGGGTTTTGTTCTGGAGCCTCCTGAGTGGAGATGAAAACACAAGTCGGTCCTAAGCGCGTGTAAAATCAGAGCGCTTTCCCTTGCGGCTGTCATGGTAATCTTCCAGCCCGAACCGTTTGTCGCAAATAAGTTCATCCCAATGC